>Ga0307507_10006091_pt1 | contig 18930 bp, 4 predicted proteins | sample 7_EM_MG_FD_207223 | JGI IMG/M metagenome (GOLD analysis project Ga0307507, IMG submission 207223) | Populus trichocarpa ectomycorrhiza microbial communities from riparian zone in the Pacific Northwest, United States - 7_EM | ecosystem: Host-associated > Plants > Roots > Unclassified | place... | reverse complement strand
TATCCTTATAGATAATCTTAGTATCGTTAATATAGGCAGAAATAATTAAACCTTTCTATCCTTTACTAGTGGCGAATATACTATAATCCGCGTATAGATGGTAAAGTCTAAGTTTTTCTAGTAGAAACTTCAAGAGCGTTTTATACCAGATTTAAGGTGACTGTTTTAGTCTATAGAGGGCCTTTTTAAGACGGCAGACTTTACCGGCTTCTTTATAGCCTTTTAGCATAACAATATAGAGTTCTTAATTAATTAGTCTATAGAGAAAGGCGGTTTTAATATCCATCTATTTAATTTTAAGGTTATGGTAGGCAGTAATAGCGAATAGAGCCCTAAAAGCCATAGGTTTTACTACCGTAGTAAAGGTCTGGTCGTAATTGACACCGTACTACTATAGATATCCCTTAACGACCTCTCTAGTCTTGTAGCGGAGGACCTTGCTATTCTTTCCCTTTTTAACTTTAAACACCTATTTACTAGCAAGAGGCTTATAAGGAGGCTTAAGGGAGGCAAGGTTAATAAGTTCCCACGTCTGGTTCTTAATTAGAAACCCTATCTCCTCTATTATTGCTTTTATCTATTCTTTACTATTTAGGCCGTTAATTGCTTGGTTGTATATATAAGGCTCATCTTTATTAATTAAGGTAGTAGATATATATATTTCGAGATTGGGTGAGCCAGTATATTAAATATGGCCGGCTAGTAGAGCTATAGGATTGACCGCGTCGTAATTGTTTAAGTAAGGGTTTTAAGGTGTAGATTAAGGAGGAAAGGTAGATAGAAGGGCTATTAGTTTATCGCCTATTTCGTCGTCCCAGTTGCTTAGTAGCTTATTAATATTGTCAGCCTATTAGTTAAGGCTTTAGTCTATACCTATAAGGCTTATAAGGAAGGCAGTAGGGTCGCTTAGTAAGTCAACTCTTAACGTCTAGCGGCCTAATTGAGTAGTGGTTATAGTAAAGTTTTTAGGTAGAGACTTAAGCCTATAGGGTAAGCTATCGCGACCTTCCTTCTAATTAATTCTTTGTTGTCTTTTTCTTAATAGAGGCTTTAGCTAAGGAGTAGTAGTGTCTTTCCTCCCTTGCTTATTAGATAAGTTAATAGATTCTTCCATAAATATAGTAGTAGTTTTTAAGCCAATATCGCCTTTGTAGATTTTAATATCTTTAAGATACTTAATCTTCTATTCATCTAGTAGCCAAACGTAATAAATTGTCTTGCCGTTATAGCTAATTAGAACACCCTTCTTTGCTTATAGAGCGAACCTAGCTAATTTTACGCGATCTTCTTTGGCTATAAGGGAGTAGACGGTAGATCCTAGAGCCCTCAGATAGTATACTAATAAAGGTTTGCCCTTAAGCTTTTTATAAGGTAATATGCCATTAAGAAGAGCTCTTATAGGGCGTCTGTTTTTAATATATATAGCTATAAGGAGTACGTTAGGCTATAGAAAGTCTAGTATATTGCCGGCGAGGATTATTAAGCGGGTAATCTTAGTAGAGGTTCGCTGCGAGCGCTCTACTACTCCATTCTCTTCCTAAGCGTATAAGGTGGCAGGTTTGAATTCTATACCTAGATTGTCTATCTAAGTGGTTACTTTCTTACTACAAAGCTCTGCTTTATAGTCGGTACAAATTCTAGTGATTTTAAGATTGAATTTGGTGTAGATCTAATTATAGTACCTCTATAAAGTACTAAACCACTTGTCCTTTATATGGACGGTGTAGACTATAGTAAACCTTATATAGTCGTCGGTAAAAGATACGTAGTATCTTTCACCTTTAAAGCCAATGGGGGTAATAGGTCCTACTAAATCCGTATAAACAAATTAAAATAGTTGTATAGCTTATTCCTAGGGTGTTCTATTATACCTCTTTCTAGCTTTAGATTAAGCGCAGGGCTTATAGTATTTATTACCAATATTGTTAAACTTAATACCAAGTTTACTTAGGTAATATTTAAGGTTACTATAGTTAAGGTAGCTAAATTAGTAATGCCAAACAGGTAGGCTTTCGTTATTTTTAATTGTTTAGAGGATTAATTCTAACGAATAGCTATACTGCCAAATTGGGTAGAGTTATTAAACTTTAGGTATATATCCTATTACCTCATTATTGTATTTAAGTTTATAAGTCTCGTTGTTAAAGAAGACGCCTATTTCCTTAAGTCAACTTCTAAATAGTAGGTTTGCTAGTAAATATAGTATATAAAGAACATTATATAGAGTAAGTATTACGGCTAGCGATCCCGTAGAAGCAATCCGATAGATTAAGCAGAAATAAGGGGCTATATTATAAATAGACTAAAATGAGGAGCTAGCAAAGGATACAGCAGGCGACTATATACGTCGTTAGCGTTGGAACAACCTTAATCCGTCTTACTTATATTTTAGTGTAACGACATCGTACAGTCAGCCAAACCGTCACATTACCCCCCTCTAAGTCAGGAAGATTGTCCTCAATCTTTATAGTTAGGCCCTCCTTATTCTCCTCTTCTTTCCGTCCTTTTCCGCCTTATTATCCTCCTCTGAGGGCTCTAAATCTTCACCCCCAATATATACCTCTAGCCATTGCGGCAGCCATACGGGTGGACCAGCGTTATAGGGTCTCTTATTGTGGAACGCCTTAATCTTATAGGGAGCGCTAATAAAGCTGTCTGCGTTGTACTAGGTGTTATCTAGGTTATAGCCTACCCAGCTAACCTTATATTGTAGCCTCCCGCGGTAGACCCTACTAGTAAGAACCCTATTAACTTCATACTCCAGCTCGCCGTTAATTAGGACTGGCTCCTCTAGCTCTCTATTCTAACCTAGCAGGGGGTTATCTAGATCCTTCCGTAATTGGTTAGCGTGAAAGACGTTTAACATCTTCATATATAGAGGTAGGTCAACGACGTATAAGTGTCCTTCTATACCCAAAATCCTATAGGGCCCTGCAAGTTGCCTATCTAATTTAACGCTTAATTGGTCGGTAGCCTATCCCTTCCTAATAACGTATACCTAATCGCCTACCCCAAAATCTGGTTCGCGATAATGCTTATTAGCTTATTTTACCTGTCGCTCTTAGGTCCTAGCCAGATTAGTCCTTACCCATTTAACTACTTCCCAGTTTCTATGTGCAAAAGCTTAAGCTTCCTATCATATCAGTCTCTTGCGGGGTGTCAGGGTTGCTTATATACGTTCCTCCCAGTCAAAGTAGAGCCTTAGCTTAAACCCTAGTTCTAATTCGTACGGTACAAAGCCTATAGATTTATACGGTAAAATTGCCTGTGTAAAGTCTATATAGGGGAGGAGCTTCAACCAATTGTCCTAGTAATAATTAATAAAGGGCCTTAAGCGTTAGTCTATATACTAGTTTAGCACCTCCGTATTACCATTAGTTTGCAGGTAACTAGCTATAGAGAGCTTTTACCTAACGCCGGTTAGCTTACATAGCTCGTCTATAAAGGCTAAGATAAATTGGGGTCCTTAATCTAATATCGCTATCTCCAGAAGGCCGTATATGCGCCAGATGTGTTAGTAGTACAAGTTTGCTGCGTTAGCTGCAGTAGCTATCTTATAGTAGGGTAGCAAGAAGGCTCTTTTACCTAGCCAATTAATAACTATAAAGACGTTGTCAAAGCCCTTCTTATCCGTTAGAAAGGATTTAAAATTAAAAAAGATATGCTGCCAGCAGCGTTTACTAATTAGTAGGGGATGCAGTAAGCCAGTGGTCTTATTGCAAGGTATATAGGTCCTCCTATACGTCCTATAGTTGCTTACATAGGTATCGCAGTCTAAGGGTAATCCTGGCTAATAATATTAGTCTACTACCAATTTCCTTATCTTGCTTCTACCTAGGTAAGCAGTTACCTAATAGGAGTATACCTCTGCAATAAGGTAGGTATAGAGGCAGTTAATATTAGGGACCATTAGCTTGCTAAAGCGGGTAAGCAATCCGTCTTAGAGCTTTTAACCCTTCCGTTCTTGCCTAGCCAGTTAACGTAGCCCTACTAGCAATTCACTAGTTTGGTTAGCCTAGAGAATCTAATTAGTTAGCTTATATAGTTTCCGTTTATAATTTACTATAGCTAAAGGGTCCTTTAAGGTTGCATCCAATATGGCAATTATAAGGGTGGGGTTAACTAAGCATATAGTGTATATAGCCACGTCCTTCTCCTTTTACGTCTTTAGGTCCTCCTGTTTACGTAATAGGGTATCGGCCACTATATTTACTATGCCTAGCCTATACGTAATCCGTATATGGAAATTAGTAAGTAGGTCTGCCTAGCGGGCTTATCATAGGTTTAGTAGTCTCTTAGTTATAAAGTACTTAAGGGCTTAATAGTCTATAACTGCCATAAAGGGGGTACGCTAAAGGCCAATAAGGTAACCTTGCCATTCTTATAAACCTCTTATTACTGCTAGTATCTCTTTATTATGGATCTCGTATCATATCTCCTTAAGGCTTATTATCTTTAAGAAGAAGGCTATTAGCTTCTAGGTCCCATCGTCTTGCAGCTAGTTAAGCACTCCAGCTACTACTCCATCGCTTATATTAGTTTCTATACGGGTGTCTTGGAACGGCAAGTAATGCTTTACTACGCTGCCTAATAGCATAAGGGCCTTAGCTTGCTTAAAGGCCTCAAGCTCTTCTTCCCCTAGCGGGTGCCATACTTCCTTCTATATAAGCTTAATAAGCGGTCGTACAATACGGCCATAGTTTTTTAAGAGGGCTTAGTAGAAGTTACAAAACCCTAGAAAGGACCACACCCCCTTAACAGAAGTTAGGGGCTGCCAATTCCTTACTATAGATAGCTTGTTAGGGTCTATAGAGATTCTATTAGTCCCAATAATAAAGCCTAGGAACTTTATCCTGGTAATATTAAACTCGCTCTTCCTAATATCCGCTTATAGGCCTGCCTCTTAAAGCCTCTATAGGACCTTCTTAATATAGATCTCGTGCTCTAATAGGTCGTCTAAGTAGATTAGAATGTTGTCTATATAGGCTGTACAGAAGTCGTCCAAGTAGTTAAAGAGAATGCCGTTAATAAATCTCTAGAAGGATATAGGGCCGTTACATAGTCCAAAGGGTAGGACGCAGTACTTATAGGATCCGTACCTTATACAGAAGGTAGTTAGGTCCTCTACCTCTTCCTTTAGCCGTATACGGTAGAAGGCCTGTTAAATATCTAGCTTAGTAAATATTTTAGCCCTTAATAGCCTCGTTAACGTCTCCTTAATCAGTGGTAGCGGGTAACGGTCCTTTTTAGTAATTACATTAAGTTTTTAAAAGTCAACGTAGAATCGCCACCCCCCTTTAGGCTTCTTGGCGAATAGAACTAAGGCTGCAAAGGGTACATTACTTGGCACTATAAATCCCTTATATAGGTGTTCCTATAGGTAGACCTTAACTAGCTCCAGCTGTTCTAATAATATGTTATATAGCGGGCTAGGGGCCAGATCGCTGCTGCTGCCTTTAAGAATAATATCGTAGTCTACCCCTTCGCAATACGGTGGTAGCGTATCAAAGGTAGCTTTTAAGAAACCGTCAGCGTACTCTTAATAGGGCTATAGTAGCTTCTTATAGATAAGCCAACAAAGTTCTTCCTTATTATTAGGTAGGGCGTCCTGTCCCTTTTTATCCTCTATTAGCCGTTCTATCTCGTAGACGCTAGTAGATCTAATTACTACGCCCTTGCGCTTCATTCCGCGTAAGAAGCTCCTAGCCTTAAGTAGCGCAATATCCGCTGCTTCAATATCCGCAATAGGCGAAGGCTGCTTGACTCTTGGCTTTAATAGTAAAGCTAGTCTTAGGTAAAGTTAGTCCTTTATCTTCCTAATTACGTCTTAGGTATTAATCTTCCAGGTATACTTATAGTCATATTAGGCCCGTTTAGTTCACTCCAATTTGCTTTTAGGAGGGGGCATCTCTTCTTAAGGTTCTTTGGTTATAGCCATACACTTAAAAATATATTAAGGGGTAGGCATAGGCTCTTAATCTAGTAGTGCGTCTCTTTAATCTGCATCCTTTTGGTAATCCTTATTAATCGGCGGGGGTAAGAGCTCTTTTCTTAGTACGATCACGTCCTACCTACTACGGTAGTTTCTCTTAGTTGGCCATATTAAGGTGCGGTGCTTGCAGTTAATTAGGGTCCTAGTCTTTTCAAACCACCTACAGCCGATAAGAAGGTCGTGGCGTCCAGTATTATAGAATAGGAACCATATGGGGACTTGCCAGCCATCTATAACTAGGTTAGCCCTAAAGAGTTATCTAATCGTATCTATCTACTAGTTATTATGCCTAGATATAATAACTCCTCATCCCTTTATCTTATAGAACTTAGGTTATAGTCATTACTTAATAATCGGCCGCAGCTTATGGTGTATAAAGGCCTCGCCACCTGCACCTAAATTAAGTAGGCTTATTATATTAAGAGCTACACCTCCTAACGCAATCCTATATTATATTATAAGGGCCGTGCCTCCTAGGATCTCCTTAAGCCGTATAGGGGCTATATAGATTGCTCTAAGCTGCTCTAGGCAAGAGACTTCGCCTAGAGCTATTTATTTTCCAACTCTGCTAAGTTAGTAGCTATCTTATACTCCTCGCTTTAATTAATTACCTTAGCTTCTATCTTCTTTAGTATAGGGCAGTTCCTAAAATAATATCCTTGCTTGCCACAGTTAAAGTAGGTAGCTGTTACCTTTACGGCCAGTGCTGGGGTTAAGAACTATCTAGGTAGGAAACTCTTAGCTTCTTTAGCGTCCTTTATAGAAGTTCTCTTAGCTTGAACTACTTAACAGTTGTTCCGTTCCTTGCCTAACTACTTTAGCCCTTAGGCGTACTATTAAGTAGTCTTATAATAGGCGTTAAAGCTATATCGTTCGTTGGCTACCTTGACTTCTATTTAAACGCGTAGGCTATTATAAAGCTTATTATAAAGCTCCTCTTTCCACTAGCCCTATAGCATCTTTAAGATATTTACTAGTCGGACAAAGTTAGATTGGAAGTTATTAAAGTCACCTAAATATAGCATCTTTAGGCTTTTAAGTTCCTATTAAGCTTTAATCCAACAGTCTAGATCTTTAAAGGCATTTTCCAAGAACTCAAGTACTTCTGTATTAATAAGGTTGTGTCCCATATTGCGCTCTACCTCTAAATAGGGTAAAAGGTGGTTATAAGCTTTGCCACCTATGCGTGTCTTAATATATGCTACCTTTATATCTTCTTCCTAATCTAGGTTGTCTTAATAAAACCAGTCCGCATTAGATTGAAGCTTATTTTATACATAGCCACTCTAGGCCTAATAGGTAGGCTCTTTCCCATCTATTACGGACGCTTTAAGTACAATGTTACGACTACTTGGAGAAGAGTCGGAGGAAGCTAGTTAGTTGATACAGGCACGGTCCAGGATGGATCCGGTGGAACCATATAACGAGGAATGGTAAGCGAGTCACATGACGTTGTACGCAGTATACGAGGAGTACGCAGTGTACGCCACGTACAACACGTATAACACGTACCTCACGTACAAGAGAGGATTTCTTAGGAGTACGGTTGTGTATTTAAAGGACCTTAGTCCCTACCATAGATAGTTCTCTCCTTATAGTGAATCTCAGAATATAATTGGAGTTAATCTATTAGGCAACCACTCCACCAGTTATTATTACGTTATCATTTTTGTCATACCTATATACCCAGCCTATTAACAGAACCCACTGTAGTTTCTACTACAAGGTTCCGTTACACATTCACTACCAAGGTTACGGTATTGGAACAAAATCGAACAATATGCCACCAAGAGCAGCACCAGTCACGACGGCGTCGACGGGAGCCACAACCTCAGGGCCAGGTAATACCAGTATGGACGATAGGGATTCTCAAGTGGTTACGCGAGGTCAGTTATAGGAAATGGTTAATCACTTATAAGACAACAATAGGATACTTAAAGAACGCATTAATAGAATTGGAGCAGTAAAGATTAAGTTACCTTTAATCAAACAATTCTTAGGAGAAAAGTCGAAGCTTAAAGGATTTCTTACATAGATGCACTTTAAGGTAGTACAGGAAGGAGCGAAGTTAGCAATATTATTAGATTAAGTAGCCTATGCAGGATTGTTCCTAACGGGGAGGGCACTTAAGTAGTTTAAACCGTATCTCACAGAAATATAGGCTAATAGCATAACAACTACTAACCAAGATGTACGGTATATATTTGCCAGTTAAAACGGGTTCGCAGAGCAACTAACGCAGATATTTAAAGACCTGAAAGCCACAACCACAGCAGAACGAAAGCTTCAGAACTTAGTACAACGCACTTTAGCTATTAAGTATATAATATAGTTTTAAACACTAGCCACGCAGGTTAAGTGGAACGACAAGGCGCTTATAGCACAGTATAAATAGGGACTTAAGGCTAAAGTCCAGGACGTAATTATCCTAATAGAAGATGCGGATACTCTAAAAGAGTTAATAGATTAGTTAATAAAGATTAATAACAGAATCTATTAAAGGGAACAAGCCAAGAGAGGGCAAGACAGAGTTCCACAGTCGTATAAGGCGCAAAGTACGCAACAACAGACACAGAGTTAAAAACTATGGAATGGCGTAGAGCTAATGGACCTAAGTAGTACCAAAGAAACCCAAAAATAGGAAAAGAAACCATAGAAACCCAGAGGTTAAGGATTAAGTAATTAAAGGACTAAGGAGTAGAGGCTAAACCAGGGATCTCAGCAGCAGAAGACATTTAGGCGGACTCCATAGCAAAAAAAATGGTTTAAAGATGGAGCTTGCATAAATTGCGGAAAATAGGGTCATTTCGCCAGAGACTGCAGAGGTAGTTAAAGTAACCACATAGTAAAGGGAACCAGACCAGCAGACGGCGCGTACGTACAGAGGGACGACGGTGCACTGCGAGGAATAAAAGAGTGTTTAATTAACAGTTTTGCGTATTATTACAACAACGCATACCGAATTCATAAAGACGCTAAGTACGGCGCAAGCTATTGGCCATAAGAGCTAGAGTTAAAAGGACTCCGAGGAACCAAAGAGTTAGACAAAGAACAAAATTAACTCTATAAGCTAGATTAAGATATTACAGCAATATACAGACAAAGATCAGTAGTAATAACAATAGAGTTGGAGTACTTATTGATTAACAGCGACAAGGACGAAAAGGAGGCTAACTGGGAGCACTTAAACCTTGATAACGCAACAGAAGCAGAGACTAAGACCATTACTAAACAAGGTTTAGTAACGGGTATAGCAACACCGTTAGATACAATTTCCATCGCTTTATAAAACAATAGGAGTAATGTTTAGAAGAAACTAAGCAAGTAAATAACTGCTAGTGCTAGCTTATCACTCGGTAAAGGTAAAAGGCCATAGGCTTAAGATTCTTAAAAAGAGATAAGAGAAGCTTAAGATTCTTAAAGTGAGATAAGACACACCTAAGAACCCATAACGGACGAAAACCAATAGGAAAGGGTAGCAACTCAGTTTAGTAACAAACGAATGAGTATAGGACGCAAGTTTAAGAACTACAAGTTTAGGGAACGAATAAGAATGTTAATAATTCCAGGCAAACGCAGTGCTTAGCCTAAAGATTAAAAAGTTAATACTAGGATTAAAAAGCAAGACGACTACAAGGATCCAGCTACAAGACGCAGAAAACAAGAAACTATAGATAAGTTTAGGACAAGAATTATTGCATAGTAAGAGCAAAAGCTAGACAAGAGATCAGCTATGCCAGGTCATATAAGGGACAGAGCACCTATATAAAGAGTTACTAATAGGCCAAGTGCAGGGACACCTAGGGTAAAGTGGTTAGATGAACTAGAACAAGAAGAGGATCTAGATATTCCAACTAGGTTTAAAGAAAGGCATACTAAAGAATATCACGATGTAGCGATAACAAGGTATTTTCTAACGGATAAACCATACACACTAAACTAGTTATACGGAAAGTGGTATAGGCAACGATATAATAACAAATGGGAAGACTTTTATATATAGCTAAACAAAAAAGTTATCCAAGACCAACCTATTACGGAAAAACGCATAAGTCACATTAAAGGAGTATTAATTATAACGTTAAGGAACCTAGAAGAGGGATCCAGGGACTAGAGAAGCAAGCGGCAAGTCTTAGTACCTATAGCAGAGATACCAGTGGTCAGGTTAACTAGGTATAAGTTTAAACTTAAAAACAAAAATAAACCAAGAGTTAACCCAAAACATATAGCGCATTATACACTATCGTGGATAGCTTGTGTGAATAATATGTGTAATATACATAGAGCACCTAAAGACAAGAACCGGAAGTACCTAGTAAGGATATATTGGGCACCAAAGGAAAAGCGGTTTAGGAACGCCAAGTATATGCATAGTTAGCACCCAGTAGAAGTATAAGGTTAAGGAGACTTAACACTTTAACTAGGAAGATTCCTTACGGAAAAATGCCTAGACGGACGATAGTGGTAGGAGTGCCCAGAGAACACTTATCTATAGCATGTAGAGGAAAAGAAATAAACTAAGTATTAGCTAAAGTTGGACTAAGTACAAGCAGGATCTAGCAGCCAACAGTTAGAAAAAGGGGAGGCGTATAGGACCAGAGGGAACTAGTATTAGAGCCTTAAACCCTTAAAGGAATTTAAGGACAATACCTAAACTTAAGAGCTAAGTGGCAAGATTAGCAGTTCGAAGCATTAGTAGATAGTAGAGTAATAAGGAACTACATATTACCAAAGGCAGTGGAAAGAATAGGGTTACTATATAGATAGAAGGAACACCCATATCCACTTATAACAATTTTAGGAGACCAGATAGCCTATAGAGGAGGCATTATTAATCTTAAAACAGGACCTATTCAGATAACTATTAAAGGGAGACCAGTTAGAATGTCTTTTAATATCCTACTATTAGGACAGGATAAGGCGATACTAGGAATACCTTAGTTACAGGAGTACAATCCAAAGATTGATTGGGTTATAGGTCAGGTTAATATTAAGGATATATAATAACGTAAAGTACGATAGTAAACCAAGTTGGTATAGTACCAAGTCGGAGCGATATATAAAGAGACTAAGCGAGGCTTAAGTCATGTACCAAAAAGATACCATAAGTATGGAAAAAAGTTATAGTTACTAGAAAGTAAGAAGCTGTTAGAGCATACAGCTTAAGACCATAAAATAGAATTAAAAAAGGGAATAAGTCCAAAGTTCTTTCCAATCTATAAGCTTACTAAAATAGAGTTAGTAGCGCTTAAGGAGTTTATCTAGGAGAACTTATAAAAGGGATATATTAGACCGTCGCAGTTATTAGCAGGATATCTAGTACTATTCATCCCAAAGAAAAACGGAAAACTTAGGATGTGTATAGACTATAGACAGTTAAATAGCATCACTAGGAAGGATAGATATTCTTTACCCTTAATTAGCGAAATCTAAGACAGGATAGGTAACGCAAAGATCTTTACAAAGATAGATCTAAGATAGGCGTACTACCAGATCAGAATCAAGAAAGGCGACAAATAGAAGGCAGCCTTTAGGTCAAAGAAAGGACTATATAAGCCATTAGTTATATAATTCGGGCTTATAAACGCACTAGCAACGTTTTAGAAGCAAATTAATAGTGTGTTAGAAGAACACCTAGATAAATTTGTTATAGCATACCTCAACAACATTATTATCTACTTAGAAAGTAAGGAAGAACATAGAGAACACGTTAAATAGGTCTTAAAGAGACTATAAGAAGAAAAGATGCCAGTAGCAATTAAGAAATGCGAGTTCTTTACCAAGAAAACCAATTTTGTTGGATTTATTATTAAACCAGGCCAACTTAGTATAGATCTAAAAAGGATTGAGGCTATAATAAATTGGCAAGAACTAGAGAACGTAATATAGTTAAAATCGTTCCTAGGGTTTTGCAATTACTGCAGAAGGTTTATAGCGCAGTAGTCGCAGGACATTAAGCCGTTTATATAGTTAACGAAGAAAGAAGAACCATAGGCATGGGGGAAGGAATAATAAGAACTATTTAAGAGAGTTAAAGAGTTATTTACCTAGGAGCTAGTTCTTAAGATCTATTAACTAGGGCTAGAGACGGTTATAAAGACGGATGCATTAGACTTTACACTAGGAGCGTACTTCCTATAGAAATATCAAGATGGATGGCACCTAGTGGCATACTATAGTTGAAAGATAACACTACTAGAGTTAAACTATAACATCTATAACAAGGAATTATTAGGTATAGTTACAGCACTTAAGGAATAGAGAGCGTTCTTATAAGGCATAGAAAAACCATTTGTGGTTAAGATAGACCATAAGAACCTTATAGGATTCCTAATAATAAAGGAACTCAACTAAAGACAGGTTAGATGGGCGGAAATGCTTATAGAATACCATTTCAAAATTCAGCATACTAAGGGTACAGACAATGCACGAGCAGATGCTCTAAGCAGGAAGGCTGAACTATAAAGCAATAAAAAGCTATTGGGAGCTTTGTTGCGAAAGGATTAAGATAGATTAATTAGGTATAATTATCTAAAGATTACAGCAACTAAGGAAAGTCAGATCCATAAATTACTAGAGAGTAATTAGACATAGAAGATCTAAAAAGCATAGGCAAAGGATCCAGACTTAGAGTAATACGAAAATAGAGAAGCAACGTATATGCCTAAGTCTGTTATAGAAGAATTTGTTAAGGAATTCTATAAGGGAATAATATAAGGACACAACGGAGCTATAGGCTTAGTGTTAAGACTTTAAGAGGAGTATATTATTTAAGGAATCTGGGGACTAGTAAGATAAGTTATAAAGGAATATCTAGATTGCTAAAGGAACAAACTAACAAGGTATAAGCCGTACGGAGGGCTATAACCTATTGAGACACCAGGAAGACTATGGGAGGTTATATTATAGGACTTTATTATTAAGTTACCAAAGTTAAGAGATCCTATTACAGGACAAGATTATAACGCGATCTTAGTGATAGTAGATAAGCTAACAAAGTAGGGATACTTTATAGTATGCACTAAAGAGATATTAGTAGAAGATGTCGCTAGAATCTATATAAAGGAAGTATTTGCAAGATATAGAGCACTAGACAAGATCATATTGGATAGAGATCCAAGATTTATAGTAGTATTTTAGGAAGTGTTTCTAGCAGAACAAGGGGTTCGCGTAGTAATATCTATAGCGTATTACCCGCAGACAGACGGACAAACGGAAAGACTAAACTAGACACTGGAGCAGTATCTAAGGCATTATATTAATTACGTATAGAACAATTAGGTATCATTATTACTAGTTACACAGTTTGCATATAATACAATACTATAAGAAGAAATAGGAACCTTACCATTTAAGGCGAACTATGGGTATAAGCCAAGAACATTATTATCGCCATAATAAGCAAAAAAGACAAGTAGCATAGCTAAGCAAAGAATGGAGACGTTAATAAATCTTCATACAGACCTTAAAGAAACAGCTAAACTAGTACAAGAACGAATAAAAAGGTACTACAATGCTAAAAGATCTAAGGGACCAGATCTTAAGGAGGGGGATAAAGTATGGCTACTACACAAAAACTTCAAGAGTTGACGACCAAGCAAGAAGTTAGACCACATTAGACTAGGACCTTTTAAAGTTAAGCAAAGAATTTTATCAGTTACATATAAGTTAAACCTACTAGCCAAAATGAAAATCTACCCTATACAGCATGTCGCAATGCTAGAACCAGCACACGGAAATATCAAGCCACCAGTCTATAAGGCAGACACGTACAGAGGATAAGAGGAAGACGAATAGCAAGTTTTAAAGATCATTAGTTATAAGGATATAGATAACGAAATATAGTATAAAGTAAAGTAGATAGGCTATAATAAGACTACCTAGGAACCACTAAGCAACCTAAGGAACGCTATAGGAAAGGTACAGAAGTATTAGAAGAAAGTAGGTCAGACAGCATTAACAAAGAAGGATTGCCGAAAAATGAGTCACCTAAGGGGGACCTAAGAGGAGCAATTGCCGAGCTACTTGGAGTTATTTCCCTTATAGAAGGAGAGTTAATCCTTTCATTACCCAGCTTAGACAAACCCTGTTAAACCAGTTTCCACTCCTTAGAACGGACCTTCTTACAAACACGTTTAAGATAAAGAAGACAGGCAGAGGCCAATAAACGGGCTTTAAGGGCACGCTGTTAAGCAGCTATAGCCTCCTACTTTGCTTCCTATAAACAACAAAGCTTATCTAAGGCGCTTAAGAGCTCACCGTTAAGTTTTATAGCGGTAGATTAAATACGAGACCCTATAACAAGTTACTTAGGGAACTTAAAGACTGTTAAGAGTTATCGGACGTGTATATTTAGCGTCAGAAACAGAGCGAACATCACAGGACAATTAAACGTTTACTTTAGTATACTCTAAGCAAGACGAGGGTTATTAAGACAAAGGACTTGTTATCGCGACATATACTAACCCCACCTTTACGCAACAAGAACACGGAGACGGCATTATCTCACCAAGCAACAGTATAGCAGCCACGGTGCAAGCATGGCGCTACACTTGCAAGGAAAAAGAAGCTTTAGGCATAATAAGTATAGATATTAACCAGACTAATTAAACGGACATTACACCTCTAGTGGACGACTTGGAGATGTTAGGAATCTTTAAGGACGAAGATAAAAAGGAGGGAGATAGTATTACGGACGCTTTAAGTACAATGTTACGACTACTTAGAGAAGAGTCGGAGGAAGCTAGTTGGTTAATATAGGCACGGTCCAGGATGGATCCGGTGGAACTATGTGACAAGGAATGGTAAGCGAGTCACATAACGTTGTACGCAGTATACAAGGAGTACGCAGTATACGCTATATATAACACGTATAACACGTACCTCACGTATAAGAGAGGATTTCTTAGGAGTACGGTTGTGTATTTAAAGGACCTCAGTCCCTACCGTAGATAGTTCTCTCCTTATAGTGAATTTTAGAATATAATTGGAGTTAATCTGTTAGGCAACCACTCCACCAGTTGTTATTACGTTATCGTTTTTGTCATACCTACATACCCAGCCTATTGACAGAACCCACCGTAGTTCCTGCTACAAGGTTCCGTTACACCATCTATAAGCGTAGGGGGGTCTAGAAACTTTACCATACATCCTAAACCCACAACACTGCTTATTTAAGAGAGTAGTGTCCCTTCTTATATTGTCTATAATAGTATACTTCCTCGCTCGCTATCTTCCCAATCTAGGGCTTATATAGTAACCTTGCGGCCCATCCTTAATATCTTCTAATTGGCCTTGCGGAGCTCGTCTGTCCTATTATCTAGGTGCTTCTTAAGCTCCGCTATCTTCGCCTAAGCCTCCTCTTTCGCATTAAGAGCTTTATGCACGTGGTTATTTATAAGACGCCATAGCATAGCGATCTGCTGTTCTATCGCCTTCCTTTGTATTCCCTAGAGCCTTAGCTCCTCTATAAGTTCGGTTACAGGTATCTCAGATAAACTTTAGGTGGTTACGGCCGTGTACTCTCTCTTAGTCTCCATCTCAAAGTATATAGGGTCTTTGGTGTCCAACGATTATATTATAAGACGGTCCCATTTGCTCTTTATATTGTCTAAAAGCTCTGTCTCGCTATAGTACGGTTAGAGCTCTAGTGGCTCGAGTATTAAATCTACAGGTTCCTCGCAGTCTGCCAGGGTTAGGTTAGTAGCTATCTCCAGCGCTCTCAGTCTTAATGCGCTCTTTTTCGCCATAGTGTCTCTTTTTATCTAAATTTGTAATTAGGATAATCCTCCTAATCTAATTACCGCAGTCTCTTCTTTTAGCTGCTTAATCGCTGTTGTAGTTACCTGCACCGTTACAGGGCTTTTGGAAGGTGGGTTGGTTAGTAGTCATAGTAGTAGACCAGCTCTCTATCCGGCTACGCGTTTAACCGTTAAACCTAGTATTATATCGCCTCTACAGGTTAGATAAGGTTAATTTTTTAGTCTAATATTATGGCTAGCAATCCCGTGGAAGCAATCCGATAGATTAAGCAGAAATAAGGGGCTATATTATAAATAGACTAAAATGAGGAGCTAGCAAAGGATACAGCAGGCGACCATATACGTCGTTGGCGTTGGAACAACCTTGATCCGTCTTGCTTATATTTTAGTGTAACGACGTCGTGCAGTCAGCCGAACCGTCACAGTAAGCGTACTTCCGTGACTTTTATTAGGGAGTGCGGTTTATATAGAGATAGATCCTTTACCTACTAATCGAGCTCTATAGGGACTAACTGTATTTAATAAGGTGTTGTCACTAACGTAGTTAAAGAGAAGTTCACAATTCTTACAGTAGTGGATAGTAGCAGCAGTATTGTAGATAAAGTCATACCTACTTAGTTAGGCTTGTACTACCACTGCTGCAAGCTCACATTATAGATTTACTTTATTTTTAACTTAATTAGAGTATTTATTAAGCTAAATAGGCGGCTTAGTCCTCTGCTTCTTCCTTACACGGATTCTATTACCAATTCTCTATAGTGCGTTTTCTAGGTTTCTCTCCTAGTAGTCTTCTTTAGAATGCGTAGTTCTGTTATACTTTACGCAGTTAGGGTACTTGTATATTCCTACCGGTGCAATCTTTCTCTTTATAGACGTTCCGTTATTTAAATATGCTATTAGTATAGTAGAAGCTTCTTAATTAAGCTTACTATTAAAGATAATAAGTTCCTTACCTAAGGCTTATGGGTTAGTATTTTTCTGTGTCCAATTTATCTGTTAAGTTGTTTTAAACTAAGTATAGTTAGTAGAGCTAACTCTGTGCAGAAGGGCCGCTTAGGCAAGGATTTTGTAGTTAATAGGTTGGTCTATTTTAATAAGGTGATTAAGGTTTAATATAATATAAGAGACAAACTCCTCTACATTCTTAAAATCTTAAACGCGTTTAGTAAAGAAGGTCGCTATAATATCAGTAACAGCTACCGGATTAAGATCCTTAAAGTATTCTTTTAGAGCCTTCTATTTCTTAAGCGCTTGTCTAGCATTTAATATAAACGGCTTATAGATATCGCTAATATTCTAGTTAATAAAACCGGCTGCGTAGGCTAGCTGTTTCTTATATTTCTCCCGTTCTTTTACTAAGTTAGCTAGCTTAATTTTCAGCTATTTAACAGTAAAGCCTAAGTCTACCTATTTCTCTTTAATTAACTCAATTATAGGAAGAAGCTGTGGTGGGTTATTAAGAACCCACTTAATATTTTTAGATTAGAGGTGGTTTTATATGTTAATACTAAACATTGGCCAGTCTTCCCGTCTAATAAGCTTTTAGATAGAGGCTTAGGTGGTACGTTTATTGCTTATATTAACAAGGCTTATAGGTGGTTTATAGTAGGCAGTCTGTAGGCCTTATTATAATAATATTGTCAGATTTATTTCCTTTGTAAGGAGTGTATATACAGTATAAGTTTTAACTTAATATATTCCTTAGCCATTATAGGCAGTTCTAATAAGCTTCTTCTAATCCGCTACTAATACGGTTATTATAAGGCTTTATTCTTAAAACTCTATCATTTTATAATAATGATAGTAAGGTTGTCCACTAAATGTAAGGTATCCTCCTAAGCCTCTAGTGCCGCTGTTTATCATAGGCTGTATTAGGCTCATCCTCGGTAGGATCCTCTTGTTATATTCGGCGTAGAGTCCATTATTAGCAGCTATGTAGCCGCTCGTTGTAGGTTTTTAGCGTTATAAGTTGGTTAAACGTTTAACAACTTTTTAACGCCCGTACGGTAATATTACGATAGCAATTATTGTAAATAATAAAGTAATTAGGTTTAGCTCGTCAGGCACAAACCCAGGCTCATAACCTATTAAAATAAGGTTATTGGGGCTAAAACTCTGTGCATTGCTTATTTTCTATATAGGTAGTTAAAGAGATTTTAAGGAACTTCGACCGGCGGTTGAAGTTCTCTGATTGGTCAGATTCCTGCCAAGAGGTTCTCCCAAGTCTCATCACGTGATATCGTTGCGGGCTTGTTTTCCAACAGTTATGGTGTGGCCATTAAGGTTGTAGTTGTATAACGCGTCGCGGTTTTCGCGATTTTGATGTGGTGGCCCACAGGCTTGCATGGCCCATAGGCTTACCGAATACGTTACATGCAGCGTCAACCACCATATTGAACTCGTCAATATTGAGGTTAACGACTCTCGGAGGCGACTTCTTAATTAGGCCTAGATCGTGGCTATGCACGCCAAAATATGTAGCGTCAATATCCAGTTATTTTCTGCTGCAAGCCTTCCCTAATAGAAACTGGACCGGAAAGCCTTTTCGCAGTCCGCTCGACCTCTTTTAACGAGCTCCCAGCAGCAGAGTGGCACGGCTGGTATCATTCAGTCCATGGGTTAGCACAGCTAGACTAGACGACTTCAAATATTGGATCTGCATGTTCTTGGTTATAGATATAGTTAAAAGCAAAAAGCTCAGAGACGCCACAACTAGAATGGTAGGGACACAAAGCCAAGGCCACCGAACATGCACATACGTATCGAGCTTCGTTGCTACTCCTATCGCTTGCGGGCTTAATGGCTGTGATCAATTTTGACCCCTCATATTCCGGATAAGATTTGTCATATTAGTCGCAATAAACTCCGTCATGTCGGGAAGCCCGTTCGGCGAACTGACCTGTGTGTCGTACAAAATTTGGTTGACATCTGCGGCCCCGCTAGTTTTGAAGGCAGCTCTATCGGTCAGCAGCGCTGTGATCCGTATTTCCAGCCGTAGAGTGGACGCAACCACAGGCATGCCTGTAACAGTGCAGTGTGGGTAAATTGAATGAGCAACTTTGTTGTAAATCTATGGAAATCAAGTGAACTAAATACATGAAAGTAGACCCGGAACTCCGTAGTCTATGACTCAATATTTGACCGTATCCGAGACATACGAGGGTAGCGTCGATCATG
>Ga0307507_10006090_pt1 | contig 18933 bp, 5 predicted proteins | sample 7_EM_MG_FD_207223 | JGI IMG/M metagenome (GOLD analysis project Ga0307507, IMG submission 207223) | Populus trichocarpa ectomycorrhiza microbial communities from riparian zone in the Pacific Northwest, United States - 7_EM | ecosystem: Host-associated > Plants > Roots > Unclassified | place... | reverse complement strand
TCAGACGGCAGGGTAAACTTAAGGTCGGTAGATATCTGATTGGTTAAAAAAAAGTGGCGTTTGTTTAGGCGGAGACTAGTGATACTTTAGTATTAGTGAGTGCGCCTTTAGTTTGCCCTTGCTGTCTAAGTCGCTTACTAAGATAACAAGGTTAAAAGTTTTAATGGGGGAGATATATCGCTTAGGGCTTGGCGTATAGGACAAGCGCTGCTTAAAACAGCGAGTAAACCACCTAAAAATGGATACAGTGTCCCAGGACACAGAGTTACTATAGTAAACTTTTATTATATTTTTTTAAGCTTTAGTAGAAGCTAATTAAGAGTTTAGAAGTAATCCGCAAGGCCTATATACTTGCCTTCTACTATAATAGTAGCCTTATAAAAAGCTTTAAGGTAATTATATAAATACTTAAGCTCCTACTAATAGCGTATAGAGAGTAGGTTATCTTTACTAAGTGCTTTTACGCCTAAGCCTAGTATGTACTTCTAGCAGAACTTTATTATATATTCTTTACAATTAAGGAAGCAAGAGATAGCTAAGAATAAGGAATTCTAATATATTTAATTGTTTTAAATAAGCTGGTAAGTATTAGTATTAATTTTATAAAGCTATTTAAATATTTAGATAAGATTATTTTTAATTTTCCTCTAGTAAATTAATAATCTAAAACTAAGCCAATTAAACCCTTGTCTTTTAACGTTATATAGAAAATTAACCCTAGACCTTAACACTAAAGCTCTATATAAGATCTTAGCACATACCTTTAAGCTGTTAAACTTAGCTAAAGCACCTCTAATTTTAATCCTTTTAAATACTGCATAATACTAGGGGGTTATTTAAATATACTGTATAAGGTTATAAAGCAATCTAATAGCTCCGCGCTTCTTCTAAAGTAGCTCTATCCTCTTAAAATCCTAGTTATAATATATAGTAGCTAAATCCTTATATACCTTCTCTATATTAACTCCTATAATAAAGGCCTAAGTATAAAGGTTTATAATATAACCAAAGTAATAGAGCCTATAGGCCTTTCTTTTCTTTACTAACATTCCTAAATAGAGCGCTTAAAGTATTGCATTAATGCACATATTATTTAACTCTGTATTGTTGGCTATAAAATACCTAATATTACTACGGATATTATAATCTTTAAAGATATTAAGGAGGACAGCCGCTATATTCTTACTGCTATATTTACTAATAACTTCACAAAGGCCTAATATAACATAGTGACGCTTGCCGGCTTAATTAATAAAATGTATAACTATACTAAGGACCCTAAGTGCATTTGGCAATGTCTAAAGATTAAAGGATATTAAGATTATACTGCAGGCGTTCTTAAGCTCCTTTCTTAATTTACCCTTCTATGTCTTAAATGCCTTAATTACCCAGTCGCGAATTGTTTTAGAGGCCTTTAGTAAGTACTTCTTAAGCCCTATGTATATAAAGAATAGCAGCTAATGGAAATAGATATTTTTAAATTGGAAGAAGGCAATATAAAAATATATAATCCATCGCACAAGCAGCTGCTTAAAAGTATTAAAATTGCGACTCTAAATAAGCGACCTCTTAGCAGGATAATCCTTAATTGTTAATTAAGCTAGAGCTGTCTTACTATGCTTCTTTAATAAGCCTATAGCTTTGTCTATATTATAATCCTTAATAAGGTAAGTTAACGCGGTAGATCTTCTGCTTAACATAATAAAGAGCTCCTATATCTTCTTTAACCTCTTATAAATATAATAATAGTAATATATAATCGAGCCGTCGCCTTCCTTTAGCTATAGATTCTTACCTTAAAGCTATATAGGTGATGTACATGTACATTGCTTTATATACTTCGGTTTCTTTATTAAGGCGTTACATTAAATATAGTTCTTGCCCTATAGCTTAAACTTAACCACCTCCTTTATATTATTAGCTTTTAAATTAATTAACTTTTAGGCGAGGATAACGTTATTAGATAGTAGAGGTAGGCGTACTAAGAGAAATTGTTTTATTATAGAGGTAGGAAGGTCAAATATAACACTATAATAGTAAATGTAGATATAGAGCTGTAATAGTAAAAGTGGCAGTGGCAGTGGCAGGATAACTAGGTGTCTAAGATTCTATAGCTAATATACTACTTATTAAACAGTAAGTTAGTGGTAGAGTTAAGAGAGTTGCCAATTGGCTTCTTCTTACACACTGTCCCCTTAGCACTCTATTCCTCCTTAGCTGTAGTTTAAATTAGATATAGATCTAAAGCTCTAAGAGTTAAATTAGCCTTAAATCCACTCCAATCCAGGGTTATTTTAGATAATGCGAATAAGCGAGTATGGAATATCCTTTATCCAATAGAAAATGCATATAATATCACAATTAATAAGGATAAAGTGCCCCATGCGGGGCTTTTCTACCCCAACTAAGTAGAATTTGGCAGAATTTGGCAGATATTGCAGATATTGCAGATATTGCAGATATTGCGGATATTATAGTAGGAACAGGTCCCTATATACCTCTCCCCCTAACTATATAATAGTTAAATACTTAAAGAAAAATCCCCTATCCCTCTTATAGTTCTTCTCTAATGCTAATTCTTTAAATACTTTGTTTTCTTAAGAGTTTTAGGATCTATTTATATTCTCTCCTATAATACTATACAACGTCCTCCTAAAAAGACTCTTTCTGGCTTATCGCTTATTGCTAGAATTAAGAGAATTTTAATTACTATAAGTGAGAGCCGTGGCTAGCGCTTTTGTTATTATTCCTAAGACTACCACTAAAGTATAGTTATTGAAATCTTATACGGCGTCTTAGAGATAGAGTCCTTATACTTATCCTAACTTTTTAGTTAAAATATTATTCTATTAAGATCCTTGGCAATCTTATTAAACTTATTAAGGTCTTAAGCTAGAGCTAGCTTTTTATATAATAATATACTTCTAGGCGTAGAACTTCTATTCTAATATCTTTCTTAAAGCTCTTTAACGCTATTAAGTATAGGCTTATGTTATTCCTTTTTTTAAACCTACTTAATATATTTTATATAATGGGCTAGATAAAGAATAAGCGCAGCGGCGTAAAGGGGCAAGTTATTTGTTTTATAGTTGTTGGTAACACAGGGTAACTCCCTTACCAGTACTACTCGAGTAGATACAGTGATGTTGTTAATAATGCTTAATAATCTAGAATGAGGGAGGGCGAGGAGCTTAAGGCTCCTCGCTACGCTAGTGCCGCGGCGACACGTAACGACCACTTGTCTCACTCCCGACACTAGCAACTCTTCTTTTATAGTTGCTATCTATATACAAACGCTGCTTGACTAGCGTAACAAACATTAATCCTCCTTACTTACTATTGCTATTGCAATATATATGTTTCGCTGTCCTAAAATTTGCCCCTTAGCATATGGTGCTTTCTTACCAGCGTGATGGCTTACATAAATGTCTCTAAACTAAAGTCTATGGAATGCTATCTTGTAAAGATACTAAGCTAAAGAGAAGAAGAGGAGGAATCGTTTAGGAGCCGTAGGTAGACATTTTGTAAGGGCCGCCAAGGCGCTAGTGGTAAGCAAGCCAATAGCAATTTTTCTATCCCGGGGATAGAAAATCCTAATTAACTGGCTAAAGTCAGGGTCCGCAGATTGCAATAGAACTTAGTGGACAGTTGCGGTGGAATTTGGTAGACAGTTGCGGTGGAATTTAGTGGACAGTTACGGTGGAATTTGGTGGACAGTTGCGGTGGAATTCGGTAGACAGTTACGGTGGAATTCAGTAGACAGTTGCGGTAGAATTTGGTAGATAGTTGCGGTGGAATTTGGTAAACAGTTACAGTAGAATTCGGTGGACAGTTGCGGTGGAATCCTACTCCCTTTTAACCCAACCTTTAACTTGTATATATAGAGTGTTTATATTAATAAACGTCTCTAAAGCCTTATTTAGATTTGCCTTTGTTATTGCATCTACCGGGTTGTCTTAGCTATTAATCTATTAAATCTTAAAGAGTTCTTGCCGTTTATAGGATTACTAAAGTGCTATAATATTAATTATAAGGCGCTTCTCCTTTGTGGTACTAAGCTTGACTAAACACTTATAAAGGGAATATAAGTTAGTATATATAATTATAGGGATAGCGGGAAGTTCGAGTCAATCTATAATTATTTTTAGGGTAGTTCTAATTGTAATTGCCATATTAACTCCGCTAACCATTTTATATATCTCTAATGCTAGAACGCTTTAAGTAACGCACTTGCTTTTAGTTAAGCTCTAATGGATAAGATTACTATAAATTGTAAAGTCATTCTCTCTAGTGGATTTATTTATAATAATAATCTTATATCCTAGCTAGGAGCTAAAATCTTTATTATTTATAAACGATCTATTAACAAATATAAAGAGCTTGGCGGTGGGAAGATTAATAGGCATATAGAGTAGTCCCTAATTAAGATGGTTTATTTGCTAGGAAAGACGTTTATTTAGGGTAAGAATATCATCCCTAGTTGGTTTCTAGTGTTAGGTAGCAATAGAGAGATTAAATAAAGCCTTAGGTTAATAGATAGAAGCAATATAAGCTCCGCAAGCGTGTTGCTCCACGTATCTTTACTTTAGAGAATTAACGTTAATAACGTTAATCTTCTTGCCTTAACCCTTCTAGCGTAAAGCAATAGAATCCTTGTTTAGGGAGAGGATGCATCCATTAAAAAGTAATAGTGTTGTTAAATTAAGCTTTTCCTTTAGCTTTGCCATAAGATTTACCTTTACTAGCTTATCTTCTTTAAGAGCTAAAAATTGGTCGTCTCCTAAGATAATTATATTATTAGTTTATATACTAACGATTCCAAATGGGGTTCCTATAGTTGTAATAAGAAAGCATAGATTAAATATAGAAGTAGTTATTAAAAGCTTCTCTTTATGGTGCTTGCTATACGTAGCCTACCAATAAGTTCCTACCTCTACAATTCTATATAATGGCTTAAGCATAACCATAATCGTATCTTCGGGATATTAGTGGCGAATTTACTCTAGAAGGTATGCTAGTATTAAGTGTTAAAGGCGCGTCTCTAATTGGGTATAGGCCTAAGTAATATCTTATAAATAAACCGCCATTCTATTCTTTATTAAGGAGGGAGCTAGCGTAATAATAACTTGCTAACTAGCTTGTTGGATTATAGGGGATTGCGTAAAGATTACTTCCTTACCGTTATCATTATAGCCTTAAATAACCAGCCTTAACTTCTTAAATGGGGTATTAGTAGCTTTGCCTTTAATCTTATTAACCATTCTTAACTTAAATATACGGACTCTATTAAACTTGGCAGGGTTATATTTCTTAAATTTAAAGACTTCTCTTATAATAAGACCGTTAATCTCCTACTTATTAGATGCTTAGAAAGGAGCTCCTGGAGTTATAATACAGCCTTCCTTTTAGAGCTATTTTGCAAGCTTAAAGTCAGCCTTTTCTTTAGCTGTTATAAAGGCCATTAATAACTTGTCTCTACTCTTAATAGCGGTAACAAATTGCTCTTTAAAATTAATAAGGTGTTAGCAATTTTGTAATCCCTTTAGGCAACCTCTACCGCGTTATAGTTGCGGCACATCTGCTACAATTATATCAGGATTATAGTCGCCTTCTGGAGTATGTTAATTATAGTTCTCCTCTAGGGTATTGTGGTTTTCCTCTAGGGTATCCTCTAGGGCATTCTGTAAAGGCTTAGAACTGTCATTTCTATAGTAGGGTTTAACAATGGTTAAGCGGAATTAAGTGGGTCTATAGGGCATCTAAAGAGTACAAGTCTGACTATTAATTATAATGAGTTTATATAGGCCTAACCATCCTCCCTTTTTACGCTATACGCATACCTTAGATTGGAGTGGCACATTAAGCATAGTTAAGGTATTTGGGCCATTTCTTATTCCTAGTACGTTATTAACCTGGCGTATAGCGTAGAGATATCGCACCTCTTTCGTTACTTTATGAATAGCCTCCGCTTATTATATAATAGATAGAGATGGTAGAGAATTATTAGTTATTTAAAGGTAGGCGTTAAAGACTAGCAATGTAGGTATAAGCCTATCTAGGCTAGCGGAATTATTAACAGCCTTAATAGCTATCTGTAAGATAAGCTCTTTACTAGCGCCCTCTAGTTCTAAAGAAATAATCTTATATGCTTAGCGTAATGGCGTGTAATATCGTTCTACTTTTTTAATACTATTATATGCCTTAACAGGGACTTCCTTAACCTTAATTTCTATTGCCTTTACCTATTACCGAAACTCTGTAGATAAGAAGTGTCACGGCACTAGCCTGACGCATGCTGTTTTATACTGTCTTGTACTGTTTCCTACTGTTAGCTGGCCCACCACTAGCACCTTGGCGGCTGGCCCTACTATTTGTATATAAGACCCCTTTTCACCTTCTTCTCCTCTTCATACCACAATGTAGTTATTCAGCCTACTTGCATTACAGCACTGTGACAGTTTGTGGTATCTCTAATTGCGCCCTATTATGACCTTTGTTTTCTTTCTCTTCCTAGTATAGTATCTCCATTCTCCCAGTATAAATCGCGACCCGGCGCGACCAATAACCCCAACACAGTCCCAGACAATCTTAGTATAGTCCTAAACAATCTCAGCATTACAGCCAGCCTTATAGATTTCAATTACCTTACCTAGATCCCTTAAAATGGGCAACTATAACATGGATAATACCCCATTAATGAACCCACGCAAAGCGCTTGCCTGCCTCTTTGATACCTCCTATACCTACATTACCTGGGCAATCAGGAGTGGTCCAGAGTACCCTAAGGACCTTAATGTGGCAGGAACCTTCCAGCACCTCTCTATATATATAACCTTTTTAACTAGTGTTAAGAACGGCCTCTAAGCCGTCTATAATAAAGGCTGAACTATAAAGTCCTAACTTAAAGAAGCTTAGCACAGAATTAACTCCCTTTAGACGCTTAAACCATGTATATAATAATATAAATAGTAAGCTCTTATATACACTAAGACCATATAAAGTCTAAGCTCTTAGATTACTACACTTACCTAAACTATTACCGATAAGAATATAGCTACTAGCTCCCCTCTTCTAACTAAGCCCTATAGAAAAAAGTGTAAAGTAAAAGATTTAACCCTATTTAATGGTAAGGGATCACTAATTAAAAAATAAGAAAAGTTTAAGATATAGGAAACAAAGATCTAAGGCGTCTTCTAAAGGGATATAAAGTGCTTTAAGACCCTAATGGACAAAGTCCTCTATATATTAGACATGCTAATAGATAAGGCCTATAACTATGTTAAGCATGGCCTTGATATACTATATATATACCTAAACAACCTAAGCAAATAGACCTTCTCTAACCGAGAGTCTATGCTTATATATATAAGGAAGTACTATAAGACTATTAATATAACCCAAGCGGCTAAAAATAAGTTAGATACCTTAGTCTAAGGCAAGTATAACTACTAGTCCTAGAAAGCAGAGCTTAATAAGTTAATAATTAAAGCAAATAAAACTAAGGAATAAAAAGTGGATTTACTTAAGAAGAATATTTCCTCTAAGATAAAAGACCTAGCCCTTACCCTTAGCTATAAAATCAGCAATGCTGACTATAAAGGCTAGAGTAAGTAGATGGATATATTTACTTACAACCTATAAAACCATGCCTACTATACTAAGCTTAATACCGCTAAGCTAAGTACCGTTGGCGGCTATTAACCTACACTACCTAATAATAATACCTCAGCACTGGTACCGCAGAATGACCTAATGGACCTTAACACCGTCAGATTTGGCAGTGGTAGTGGTAGCCTCCCTAACAATGTCTGAAGACACTGTATAGATAATAGACTCTGTATGGTATATGGTTAACCTAGCTACTAAAAAGATGCTTATAACCCTAAGAGGAACCCAAACCCCCTCTTAATACTACTGCGCCAACCCCCTCTAAGCCGCGGTGGATTCTTTAGCAGAGGGGATAGTAACTAAAATGGTAACCATGGACAGGGACATGGGTTTAGACACAGAAACCCACCCCTATAATTTCCCTCCCCAATACAACCCTAGCCGATGGTCCCGTACACAAACTACAGATAAGTACTCCGTGCCGCCACTAACCGTGAGACCGGCTATGTCCTTAGTAAAGTACCCCCTAGTATATATACACCCTTAGAGACTAATATGTTAGGATATACTAACTAAGACCATAGTTACTAGCCAAGCCCCATAATCTAGTTATTAAAAGGCCAACCCTTAAACTAAGTCGCCTTTAAGGGTTAGAACTATATAGAGAGGAGGATAAAAGGATTAGAGCTATACTACTAGAGCAGTTAGATCTTGTTTTAAGCCAGCTACTACTTAACCTTAAAACAGCAAACAGCGATAGAAATGCTATTCTTATTTAGACCTACCTCTCCTTACTACGCAACCCACTCCTATAAGCTTTTATTGAAACAGTAAGCCTTATTAACAGTAGTAGTACAGCACCAGCGTTTATAGATAAAGACTCGCTTATAAAAAAGCACAATGTTATAATAAAAAGACTCTTAGTCCTAAAGCCACTCCGCCTTACTAACGGACTTCTATCCAGCTTTATTACCCACTACTTTATAGCAAAAATAACAATTGGCCACTATACAGAATCTATACTCTTCTATATTATAAAGTTATTACCCTCTATACTAGTAATTCTTAGAATGCCCTAGCTTAAAAAGTATAACCTAAGGCTAGACTTCCCCGCCCTAGAGCTTAAGTTTAACTCTAACTACTGTGCCTATAACTGTCTCCTATAGCATATTCCTAACTATAACTAAGTAGTACCATATGGACGCATTGCATAACCAACGCTTAGATACTATCAGCTGATAGTAAAAGAGGTGCCTAACACTAGTGAGCTGATATATATAGTAAATAAAGCGAAGATCCTGGAAGACTGGACCACTACCCTATCCCTAAAAAAACAAACACCACTAGAACTATAAGTCCCCTATATACACCTATTTAACCTAGGTTAGCTAATAAGACACCTAACTTTAAGTTACTTGCTATACGTATATGTAACCACACGTATAATAGCCAAAGGCATTATAGCCAAGACCAAAACCAGAGTAATTAAGACCTCCCCCTTATAACGCCTAACCTTATACCTGTCTCCCACGCGTACTATATAGGGCCACTACTTTATTTCCACCCCCCTAGGCTGACCGAGCCGCGCTAGCCTAGCCGTAGCACCAGAAAACCAGACACGCCCTAACCTGGATAATATTAGATGCACTTATACTGTTAATTTTACCTAGTTCTGCAAATAAAAAGGCATAAAGGCGATAAGGATCTATATAGTAGAGCTAGTAGAAATGGTTAAATAAAAAGAGCACTAATAGCTGCTTAAAGAGCTGCCTATAGGCCTAATAGAAGTACTAAACCTATTAAAAAGGTCTTTCCGCTAACTAGTAGAAGGCGACTATATAATAGAAGAAGCCTATAAAGCGCTACCCCCTTACTTCTATGACTTCCTTAAGACAAACCTAAAAACTAAGCCTGAATTTCTATACCAGAAGATAGTTAACACTAATGTTAAAAAATTCCTAAAAGGCAAACCAGGATTAACCTGTAAAGACATTTTATAATGCCTACTAGAGGAGTTTTGTAAATATATTAAGCATTTCCTCCCTAAGAACGCAGATAAGCTGCCCCCTTACTAGCTATAGGACCATAAAATTAAGATCACCCCCGGAAACCAGGCCCTATATTATAAAAATAGACCACTCTTACCTACTAAACTTAGCTGTGTAAAGAAATGGATCGATAAGATGCTAGATAAGGGTTTTATCTATAAATTAACCTTACTAGCTACTATACCACTCCTCCTCGCTATGAAACCTGGTGGTAGTGTATAAATCTGCCATGACTACTAAGGCCTAAACATAGTTACTATTAAGAATTGGTACCTATTGCCACTAATCTATAAGACACTTAATGCACTCTGTGGTGCTAAGTACTTTACTAAGCTTGACGTAATTGCTGCGTTTAACCAGATCTGGATTATAGAAGGCTATAAGTAGCTTATAGTATTTATTACTTGGTTTGGACTCTATAAGATGCTAGTTATACTATTTAGTCTCTATAACGCGCTAGCTACGTTCTAAAACTATATTAACTATATTTTATACAATGCCCTTAACAATTACTGCACTGTATATCTTAATAATGTCCTTATCTTCTTAAAAACACGCGCTAAGCATATAAAATACGTAAATGAAATTATCTAGAGACTTAGTAATGCTGGACTCTAGATTAATATTAATAAGTCTAAGTTTTATGCTACCAAAACAAAATATTTTGGCTTAATTATCTCGACTAATGGCATGACTATGGACCCTAAGAAGGTATAGGCCTTATAGGAATAGAAGGACCTAATATTAGTTAAGGAACTATAGCAATTTCTTAGCTTTGCGAACTTCTACTAATAATTTATTTAAGACTATTTTAAGGTAGTTAAGCCTATAACTAGGCTACTAAAGAAGAGCACTAGCTAGTTATGGGGCCCTAACTAAATATAGGCGTTCTAGACCCTAAAAACAGCGTTTACTACAGCACCGGTCCTAGCGTATTATGACTATATAAAGAAGACTATGGTAGAGACAGACGCCTTAAACTAGGCTTTAGGTGGAGTGCTCTATTAAGCTAATAAAGTAATAAGCTTAAGCCAGTTATATTCTTCTCTGCTAAGCACTTAGCCCCTAAATGTAATTATAAAATATATAACAAGGAGCTCCTGGCAATTATTAAGGCACTAAAAGAATAGCGTCCTAAACTATAAGGAACTAAGCAGCTGTTTAAAATTATTACGGACTATAAGAACCTCTAGACCTTTATAATAATAAAATAACTAAACTAGCGCTAAGTCCGCTAGGCTGAGTTCCTTTCCTAATTTAACTTTATTATTACCTATAGGCCTAGCACTAAAGCTATAATCCTAGACGCTCTTAGCCGCCTCCTAGGTGTTATACCTGCCGATACTAATGATAAATGTCTATAACACCGAGACCGCGTTATTTTACTACTAAAGAAAGTTAACCCTACTATCCTAAAAGAACTACTGAGCGAATCCTAAGATTAGAGCATTAAAGACTTTATTGTAGTAATGGACCCAAAGCCTAAGAAAAAAACCCTTAAGGAACTTATTAGGAATGCCTATAAGGAGAATGAACTTGCCTAAGATATATTAGCTGCGCTACGTGAATAGGAAGGCTGTAAAGTACGCCGTTGGCCTAAGCAGATTAGGAAGTTACTCTACTATAACAAATCCAAATGTTTAATTGTTAACGGCCTAATTTACTATAGGAATTGAGTATTTATCCCTAACTTACCTAAACTCTAACTAGAAGTTGTACACTGTACGTATAGTTTAGGCCCTGCGGGTTACCTAGGCCGCATTAAGACACTGGACCTCCTTAATTAAATATATTAGTGGCCAGGTATTTTATAGTTCACGGCTACCTTTGTAAAAGACTACGCTCTTTACTTCCGTATAAAGACCCCACGCTTAGCACCGCCTAGTTTCCTAAAACTACTAAAACTACTAGTCCGCCCATAGACTAATATCTCTATTGACTACATTGTTGACCTGCCTAAGTGCCTCTGTAACGGCAAAATATATAAATATATCTTTGTTGTTGTTGACCGCCTAATAAAGATAAGACACTTTATTTCTGTTACTAGCCTAGATACTAAGGAGCTTGTTAAAGCATTTATCTATACTGTCTATAAATTACACGGCGCTCTAAATACCATTGTTTCTAATAGAGGCTCTTTATTTATTTCTAACTTCTAGCGCCGCCTAAACTAGCGCCTAAAGGTAAGCCTAAGCCCTAGCTCTGTATGGCACCCTAAAATAGATGGTTAAACCGAGATTGTTAATATAGCAATAAATAAGTACCTACGCGCCTTTGTGAGCTTTACCTAAGACGACTAGGTAGATTAGCTCCCCCTTGCTGAGTTTGCTATAAATAACTAGGTTAATAAGACCATGGGAATCTTATCGTTCTTTGCTAACTATGGCTATAACCCACGTCTAGGCATTGAACCAGCGGGCCCCTAGCTACTAGCCCTGTCTGCATATGCAAAAAAGGAGTACTTATAAGCTGATACTATTACTAACCGCTTTAAGCGCATCTTAACCCAGCTTAAAGCCCTAGCTTATATCTCCTAGTGACGCTATAAAGACAACGCTAATATAAAACGAGATGAAGGTATAATATTTAAAAAGGATGATATGGTTACGGTTAGCCTTAAAAACATAAAGACTAACTAGCCTAAGAGGAAGTAGGATAATAACTAGGACGGACCCTGGCCCGTCCTAGCTGCCTATAGAGGAGTAGTTGTAGTTAACCTTCTAGACCACATCTATGTTAATAAGTCTTTCTATACTTTAAAGGTCTGCCTCTAGTTCCCTAAAGAGATCTCTAGTTAAGTATGCATTAATAAAGAGGAACGTTGTAATGTTATAGGTAGGATAGCCGAAAGGGATAACAATGGCAATATTACAGATAAATGGGAATTTAAGAAGATCCTTAATGTATATAATAAACAAACGGACGAGCATAGCTTAACATATTGTATTAAATGGAAGTATTATAATAAGGAAACCTAGGAACCCGAAAAATCCCTAAAAGGGTGCGAGCGCGCACTACTAAAGTTTTATAAATAATACCCTAAGAAGCCAGAACCCCCAGACTGGGTATAAGGTAAAGGAGAGTTATGCTAAGGCTAACCACCAAGATAATTTATAGTGGTTAAGATCTTATGGAACTTTAACCGCCGGTTAAAGTTATCTAATTGGTCAGATTCCTGCCAAGAAACGCCACTTAGTGGCGGTAAAGAGTTCTGCTGGCTTTATTTGTTAAGCCAACCAATTAGGATTTTCTATCCCTGGGATGGAAAATCGCTATTGGCTTGGTTAAGGGCGGTAAGCTAAAGTGACATCTTTGCAGCGAAAAACAGGTGGTCCCATGCACTGCCTATTTGAGGTTACTTGTTTGGTTTGGAGACCAAACCTTATAGGGAGGGGAGTACTGTCACGGCACTAGCCTAACGCATGCTGTTTTATACTGTCTCGTACTGTTTCCTACTGTTAGCTGGCCCACCACTAGCACCTTGGCGGCTGGCCCTACTATTTATATACAAGACCCCTTTTCACCTTCTTCTCCTCTTTATACCACAATGTAGTTATTCAGCCTACTTACATTACAGCACTGTGACAAGAAGTTCCTTCCTATATTATAAATAACTTAATTAGGAGGTCCTAGGTAGACATCAATCTAGTATAATTAGAGAGTATCCTATGCGTTCCTAGCTAATATATCCTTTAGGAAGCGTGCGGCTTAGAAGGAGGTTAAGGAGTTAACAACTTAGAGTACTAGCTTGCCGCTAAGATATATAATATCAATAATAATACAGAAGTTAAAGTTATAGTTATCTTTAAAGGTGAACTTAAATCGGCCAGGGGACTTCTAGTTTATTTAGCAGTAATAGCAGTACTTTATAAGATGCTTAATTATCTTAACCTTAACTTTATAACCTGCTCGCTAAAGAACCCTAAGCAGTTGGTAAACGGATGGGTGGCTAAAATGATGGTGTAGTTAACGTAGCTCTAACTTAGTTAAGTGGCTCTAAGCAACGCTCCTTTTTAGCTATTAAAGGAGTAACTATAGGTAACCCTACTTATGTATAACGGGTACCTAATTATCTCCCTAAACGAGCATATTCTTAAGGTTATTAAGCTTAACGCCTAATTTATTTATATCTTAGATACAGAATAGAAATGGGGTGTTCGTGGGAATAATATGGAAAGTAATATATCCTAACGGGGTTTAGACCTTAATTATGCTAAGAGAGATTATAGTACCCTTACCAAAGCAAATTGTATATTGGCCTGCCGTTAATTGGTCAATCTAAACAGAGCTATTAAGCTGCTAAAGAGCTTAAACTTAAGGTTCTCCTACTATTAATACTCCTACGGCTCTAGTATCTAGCATAATACTATGGAAAATATTTGCTAAGTATCTATTGTTAAAGGAGAACGCGGAACTTTCCTTTGGCTTATTAAAGATATCTAACTTTATAACAGAATAAAGCGTAAATTGGTCATTAAGGACAGCGACGGTTTATATGCTATTTACCTTACTATACCTAGTAAAGTATTAGTTAGGAGAGTAGTCCTTAATTTCTATATCTATAAGGAGCTGTTCGGCCTCGTTAACCTCACCCTTAAGATCTTTTTTGCCTTTGTATTAAACCAGGAAGCTTTGGAAGTAGGCCATAGTAACCTTTTAGTTTCTAACGGTTCGTGCGCTTTGGTGAAACTTATTATATACCTCCTTTTGTCTATTAAGGGGGTGCCTAGTTAACCAGTAATTTGGCTTCTTATAAATGTAGCACTTCTTCTAACAATTGCTCCGAAATAAACCTCTACGATTACCTTGTGGTTGACGTTAATTATACCCTTTACTATATCCCCTACCGCGGCCACCATATATTTGGTCGGTCTAGTTGTGATTGTGTTAGTCAGCCAGGTCGATTAGAGTAGGTTAGGGTTAAGTGTTAAATTACTATACTTCTTAAAAGCGCAGAGTGGTGCTAATAGAGGATTTTAATTAAGCACACACTCCTTTATAAGTATTTGCAGGATTAAAGAGAGCAAGGTTACATTCTTTAACACCTTAGTATGTACTAATAATTTAATCGCGTAGGCTGAAGTCCTCTTAATATAATTTGGATAAACCACACTAAATTATCTGAAGTTAATTAAAGAGCTTTTAGAGACAATTGAGTTAAGAAATATCTAGGTTTGTCGCAATAACCCTTAGGAAGGTAGTCTCTCTCCACTCTAATATATACTACTGCTTATTCTCCTCTGTTTCGAAGTAGTATCTTATCTTATATATCATTTGGTTAAAATTATATCCTTTTCCTACCAAATAATTATAATAGAAGGTACTAGCGCGGCCCTTAAGCATAATGGAATAGGCGTTATAATATTAGTTAGGTTCTAGTCCAACCTTCTAGCAATAGTTATAGAAGATACGCAGCTTTAAATTAAGGATATTATACAGTTCCCCGCTAAACCTCTTTTCCTGGTCCGAATAGAGCTTCGTAAGCTCTGTAAGCATTTTTAAGGTGCCTCTAAGCGGTGTTAGGCCACGTTAAAATTGCATTAGAGATTAAGGTGGAGATTGCTTTATAGGCTATAGTGGAGATATAGATCTTAATAGAACACAGCGTGGTACCTAATCTTGCTGTAATAGAGTTTAAAGGTTATTAAATCGCGAAGCAAGGGGATCTTACGCTTGCTCTTATTTAGTAGTTAAAGTTGCGGGTTAAATTAGTAGATCCTAGGGAGCTAAAGATAATAGAAGTGATGGATACGGAATGTAAGAACTTGTGCCTAGAGTAATAGAATTTAAACGTGTCTCTATTAGTGTATCATTCGGATTCCATTGTAAGTTGAGCTTCTTTATAGTGCGTAGTTAGTGCTTAATCTCTTATAGAGTCCATTCGTGCTCTTCTTTTACATTAATAACTTGCTCCTAAATATTATCTCTAATAGCGCTTCCATCTATAGAAACAAATACTCTATTCTCCTAAAGGAAGTTATAGAAGTCTTATACAATAAGCTTATTCGCAAAAGCCTATGTTTCCTTTATCTATCTAACAAAGTCCTCCTTTATACAATACCATAGCATAGTGTTGTTATATTTGCTGTCTGTGTAGTGTACCATATAGTATAATAAGAATCCGTTTAGGTCCTTTTGCTTGGCGGTTATAGGGTTAATGTCTTTATTCTATATCTTTAGGTTAATGTCTTCCTTGTACTTCTTTAGGTAGGTTAACGCCATAATAGATTAAAGGTAGGTAGGGTTTTTGGTTTTATAGAATCTTATAGGTTTGCTGTCAAGAGGTAGGCAATTTAAGATATTATTTAACGCGTTTTAGACGTTAACTTAGGACCCTAGGTTTAATAACACTTTTAACCTAAAGTACTTAACCAAATCTTTATAAATGTAGTTGTTCTGCATAATAGACGCAACTTGGTATCTCCTAGTACTCAGTGACACTTCTATTACTGGTTTTCCGCAAGTCTAAGGTAGTATAGTATCGCCAGGATCCATTCTATATGAGCGCATATGGCACCCCTGCATAAGACTGTCTCTTCTGTTAATAACCTTGCTGTTCTATAGTTAACTGTGTGTTCAACCACTGATCAGTGTTGGTAATACAGGGTAACTCCCTCACCAGTACTACTCGAGTAGATATAGTGATGTTGTTGATAATGCTTGATGATCTAGAATGAGGGAGGGCGAGGAGCTTAAGGCTCCTCGCCACGCTAGTGCCGCGGCGACACGTAACGACCACTTGTCTCACTCCCGACAATAGTAATACCTATTAAAGGCATTCTAAGCATTTCTAATACATTTAGAGAACTCTTTATTAGATATATACTCCTTCTAATTATATAATATTAGCTAAATTAAAAAATAAAGTAGGGAGATAAACTAACCTAAGATTTATTAAGGTACTTAATTATAATATATATTATAAAGAGTACATTCTTAAGCATTGTTTTATATCCCTAGCATTTTAGGGTTGCCTAGTAGAATATCTAAAGAAAACTATTTATTATACGAAGCGCCTCCCAGTCCTTTAGACTAAGATAGTCCTTTTTAAGTGTATTAAGGTTACGCTTAGTATATATATTAATGGCAGACTCTTTCTAAATTGCTACGCTAAGTATAAAATACCAGCTATTCTATCTTATACGATTATTAAGTGGAATTCTTCTCCCTATAAGACTTTTAAACTCCCTTATATAACTAGCTAAGCTATAGGTATGTATGGTAATATTATAAAGCTTCCTAAGTACGCTAAGTTTCTAAAATGTATTGCTCTTCTCTTTCTCCTCTTTTAAATCTAATTCTTTTTCTTTTACCTTATCTTCTTTATCTAACTTAATATTATTAAGACTAATTAAGTCTTTAAAGAGGAAAGCCTAAATAGTAAGGTTTAAAATATAACCCTAATAGCGGATCCATTGGTGGATAAGGTTCTGTTTAATTCCTTCTTCCTAAAGAAGCTAGTTGCTTATTATATAATAGAGCTTATTATTTACAGTATGGTTATTAGATATAACGGTACCTAGCTTTTACATAATCCTATAGTCCTTAAGCACTAAAAGGAGAGTATTCTATTGCTTATCCCTACTATAAGAGGCTACTATATAAAGGCCAAGAAGAGCGTTTATAAGCTTTTCCTGGCTATTAATAAAATAGCCGCAAATTATAAGAAGAAGGTAATTATTTAAAGAGGTTTAGATATTAACAAAGAGATAAATACTTATTAGTATAGACTGCAGCCTCTTTTGTATAATATCTTTTTATAATAGCTATAAGTTATAGACCTTTTTACTAACTGTTAAATAAGCTATAGTTATATAGCCGTCTACTTTAGGATTAATTAACTATAGAAGGATATAGAACTCCAGCCACTCAACTATTTAAAATAGTAAGTTTTATATAATAATTAATGTAATAAGGGCCTTATTAATAACTTCCTTGTTTAGAACTGCTTAGAGTACCTCTAAATCTAGCTCTTCTATCTTATTTTAAGATAATGCTTTAAGGTAAAGATCTTTTAATTAATCCTGTATTGCTTCTTTTATATAACTTATTTTAGGCTTAACCGTAATGCTATGCTTTAACGCCAAATGGTTTTAGAAATTAGAAGTTAACTATATAGTGTATAACTCTATGCAGTGTTTATAATAGAATAAAAGATAGGCATTTTTATTTTATAGGGGCTTATTACTACCTAGTAGACAGGTATGCTCCCATGTTAAAAGAGCCAAGCGACCTTTTATATTTTTTAATTTAGAGGTATTAACAGAGCTAAGAGCTTCTAATTCTACTTCTAAAGCCATATTTATACAATAATAAAGAGAAAGAAGGTAACTAAAATTTATTTAGGGTATGCCAAGACTTATCGCAATAAGATATAATAGATATCCTTATCACAATAAGGATATTTATTCCTTCTTAACGTAATCTACAAGCGAGTAGGCTATATAAGCCAGTGGGCCACCCTACCTAACACACAACGCGTTAACCAACAACTATTTAAATGGCAACACTATAATAGTAAGAGGACCTTTTTTAAGAAGATAGAGTTAACCTAGGTGTTTAAGCCTACAAGCTAGGCTAAATTAAAACTTTCTAAGGCATTAAAAAGACATATAGCGTGTCCCAAACCACAGTTAAGCAACGCGTTAATAGTATTACGCTACAACGTGGTTCCACCCCCTTAAATTGCCGTCTTATACCAGTAGGAGAAGAAAGTCTTAAGCAGTAGATTCTATTAATAGATTAACGCGGTATACCACCTAGGATTATAACTATATAGTAGATAGCTAGTCTTCTAGTTACCTAATATACTAGACAGACTAACCCTATTACTATTAGCCAGAACTAGGTATAAAATTTTATTAACCGCCATAATAATTTAAAATCTAAATATAATTATAACATCGGGAAAATATTCGCAGGATGAGATTTAAGTAGACTTTGGTTTTCGCGTTTCGCGTAATTGACATGCAATTTAACCAACTCGACACGCAATTAACCAACTTGACACGCAATTAACCAACTTGACACATTCAAAAGTTAAATAACACGCAGTTGACCTACTTGACAACTTTAAAAGCTAACTGCATATTTCTTGACACGCAGTTAACCTACTTGGCAACTTTAAAAGCTAACTGCATATTTCTTGATATGCAGTTGGCCTACTTAACATATTTAAAAGTTAAATAACATGCAGTTAACCTACTTAACATATTTAAAAGTTAAATAATATGTAGTTAACCTACTTAACAACTTTAAAAGCTAACTGCATATTCCT
>Ga0307507_10006089_pt1 | contig 18935 bp, 2 predicted proteins | sample 7_EM_MG_FD_207223 | JGI IMG/M metagenome (GOLD analysis project Ga0307507, IMG submission 207223) | Populus trichocarpa ectomycorrhiza microbial communities from riparian zone in the Pacific Northwest, United States - 7_EM | ecosystem: Host-associated > Plants > Roots > Unclassified | place... | reverse complement strand
TTGCTTTGTTATAGAAGTATGCATCTCCTTCCTTCCTTGCCTGCTAGTATATAGGGCTCCGTCACCCGTTAACCACCCTAGGCCACAGGGCTTTTCTGACCTGGGATACAACAGCCTGCGATCGACCAAGGGATCTTGATATAATGTCACAGCGACTCAGTTAATTAAGGCATAAGCGCCGTAAAGAACGTATGCAAGCCTGTACGATTGGAATGTCTATGGACTCGGATATCAAGATGAGGAGCAGAAGAAGGTCGTGGAAAGGACACGTATATATACATGGAGCCAAGACGTAAGCGAACCCCCCTGACTAGGCCCTATCCAGGTTACGCGCACCAGTGCCGTAACAACAACTAGTTAATAGTTCGCCAAGCCAAGCGGTGCCGTGTATATTATATTGGCGCACGTCTTTTAAATCCCCCAGCCCTTATTAATAGCCGCCACTAGTAAAGCACTAACTTGTTCCTATTAGAATAATATAAATACTAAAACCTATCTCTATTTTAGTATATATATCCTACTATACCTTTCTTATATTATTATTATTGTAATAAAGTATCTTTAAGACCAAAAGTATGGTAAGAGAGCATCTTATTTCACATCTTATAACCAAATCCTATACTTATTAGGTAATAGGTTAAATATCTATAAAGTATCCTAGTGACACCTATAAGAATGCGGGTGTGACGGGCTCGTATAATTGCTTCTGAACCAAAGCTTATAGATTGCTACTATACAAGAATACTAAGCTAAGGAGAAGAAGAAGAAGAAGAATTGTTTAGGGGCAGTAGGTAGACATGTCGCGAGGGCCGCCAAGGCGCTAGTGGTAAGCGAGCCAATAGCGATTTTGCATACCGGGTATGGAAAATCCTAATTGGTTGAATATGGCAGGTAACGCGCTCTAGCACCGTCACATTACCCCACCCTCTTAAAAAAGCCTGCCCTTAGGCTTTATCCAAGTTCTTTATTATTATCTAAATTATTATAGTTATCTAACCCCTCTTCCTAGTATTTAACCCAGCTATCTAACTTGCGTGGTGGTTTAGGGAGGTCTAGGTAGGTTAGGTGGAAATCTTATAGCTTATAGGGAGAGTACTTAAAATTAGATACAGGGTACCATTCTAGATTTTTATTATAACCTACCTAGCTTACATAGTATTTTAAGGTACTACGGTCCTTCTTTACTGCTAAGATCTCTTTAACTTCCTATTCTTCATCCTCTGCAATCTGAATTAGTGGTAGGGGGTTGTTATACTGTCTAGGCAATAGGTTGTCCGCGGCCTTCTGTAGCTAGTCTAGAGAGAAGATAGGGTGGATCTTTATTAACTTTAGTAGCTTAACCTTAAAAGAGTGCCCTACCTTCTTAGGGATTTTATAGGGGCTAGCTATTTAGTAGTCTAGCTTATAGCTTAGCCTCTAGGTTTTCTAGTTCTTTATTAATAACTATACCTTATCTCCTATGTGGAAGTCTACCTTGCGGCGGTATTAGTTTATATTAGCCCCTTTCTTCTCTTATGCCCTTTTTATAATTGCTTAGGTAGTCTTCTAGGCCCTATATATTCTCTTAGCGAATATCTGGGCCTCTTTATAGCTAAGGCGTTCACAGGCCATTATAGGTCCTATAGGTCTATCCCAATTAAAGGATATTTATGGCCTGTATCTATAGAGTAACTTAAATGGTAATATTCTTATACTATTATAAGGGAGCGTAAGCTATGCGTAGTCTATTATAGGTAGTAGTTCTAACTAGTTATCCTAGTAGTAGTTAATAAAGGGGCAAAGTTGCTGGTTAAGGTACTAGTTTATAATCTTGGTTTGGCCATTGGTCTAAGGGTAGAATATAGTAGAGAGCTTAATCTTAATCCTAAGGATGTAGTAGAATTCATTTTAGAAGTCTAATATAAACTAGGGTCTATAGTTAGAGATAATTAACTTAGGAGCGCTATAGATTTGGTAGATGTTGTTAATGTATATACGGGCTATATCCTTTACGGTTGTAGTTTTAAAGTAAGGAAGGGAAATAGCTTGCTTACTTAGTCGGTCAACTACTATAAAGGCTATATTATAGCTGTATTTACCCTTTAAAAATAATTTAAAGTCCATTATAATATATTGCCAAGGGCGTTTGGGGACTGGTAGTGGTTGCAGCTATTTAGGAGTTTAGTCCCTAGGGGTATTTATATATTTATAAGTATAACAATTTCTAATAAATCGTTCTATATTGGATAGGGGTCCTCGCTAATAGTAATAAGGCAATAGTAGTTAGTAGGTCTTATCTTAACTAGGGTATACTATAGAGACTTAATAGTAGGCTTTATAGATTAGCTTTATTTATAGGTTATTAATATCTGGAACTATAAGCCGTTCTTAGTATAGGAGCAGTCTATCTTTTATTTCTAAATTAGGGTTACCCCCTATAGCTTAATCACAGAGGGCTTTTAGGGATTTGGCTATGCGGTTTGCGGTTAGGATATAATTAATTAGTTCTATTAGTTTATCTAGGGTCTCTCCTTCTATAGGTACTACCTTATTCTATTTAGAGCTTAGTTCCTTAAGGATATATAGGTTGAGCTATTTAATGCGGAGGAGGGCGCGTGTCTAGTGCTAAGCCTTTAGCTTATCTTGTGGCCCCACATCCTATTCTCTCCAGGTTAGGGCGTTAGCCTTAGTATTTTACCTACTAGGGCGGTATATAATTATAAAGAAGAATTATAAGAGTATTTTGGCCTACTGGGCCTATTAACTGGTAAGTTGTTTTGTTATTATAAAATACTTAAGGGCTTTGTAATTGGTATAAACCTTAATTTAAGAGTCTGTGCTTCTAAGCTTTGCGCGCCACTAGGATAGTAATTGTATAATAGCTAACATTTCCTTATTATGCACTTCGTAGTTATACTTAGCTAGGGCTATTGTTTTTAAAAAGAACGTAATAGGGTACTATTCGCCGTCTAGGTATAGCTATAAAAGGACTCCCGCTACTACCCCATCGGAGGCATCCGTTTCCAGTATTAATTTAAGGTCTGGGTCGTAGTAATAAAGGATTAGGGAGGAGGCAAGTCGGTCCTTTAACTCCTTAAAGGCTTTTATACAGTTATTGTTAAAGATAAAAGACGTGTTGTTCTTAGTTAGTTATATAAGAGGCTTAGCTATAACTCCGTAGTTACAGATAAACTAATAGTAGAAATTATAAAAGCTAAGAAAGGACTAGATTCATTTTATAGTGTAAGGGGGTTTTTAGTTACGGATTACCTTAACCTTCTCTAGGTTAACTTTAATTCCTTCTATACTAATAATAAACCTAAGGTACTTTATACGTTTTACTCCAAATTTGCATTTTTTAATATTAACTTATAGGCCTATATTCCGTAGTCTCTCTAGGACCTTCTTAATATAAACTTAGTGCTTAAGTTTATTGTCCAAGTATATAAGAATATTATATAGGTATGCCATACAGAATTCGTTAAGGTAATTAAAAAGAATATTATTTATATACCGTTAATAAGTGGCTGGCCTATTTGTTAGTCTAAAAGAAGGGACTTTATATTTATAAGACCCGTAACGGGTATAGAATGTTATTAGGTCTTCTAATACAGGGTCTATCTTAATTTAGTAAAAAGCTTAGCGGATATTAAGCTTAGTAAAGATTTTAGCTTAGCTTAGACGTATAAGGGATTTATTAATTAAAGGGAGAGGGTACTAATTCTTTTAAGTAATAGCGTTTAGCTTCTAATAGTTAATATAGAAACAAAGGCTTTTATTTAGTTTCTTTATAAATAAAACAGGGGAAGTAAAGGGAGCCTAGCTTAGCTTAATAAACCCTTTATAAAGGTTGTTAATTAGGTACTACTTTATTACCTTTAGTTCCTCTATAGTTTGCTAGTAAAGGGGGCTGTAGTCTAGGGAGTTATTAGTCTCTAACTAAATCTTATAATTATAGGTTTGGTAGGGGGGCAGTATATCTAAAGCTGCTTTTAAGAACGCGTCTCTATGGTTTAAGAGGTAAGTAGGAAGGAGGCGCTTAACTAGTTCCTTATTAGTTTCCTCTATTAGCCCTTCTTCCCTCTCGGCGATAATCTGGTTAATTTTATATAAACTAGTAGTAAAGACTTCGTTATCCTTCTGATATATATTAAAGTAGAAACCTATAGTACTAATTACCGCGATGTCTACTATAGGGGTGTTATATAATAGTAGGGTTATCTATAACCTTAGGGGCTTCTAGGGTATTGGCGTTGTCCTTACTCCTTTTAGCTTTTATTGCATCTTCTAAAGGTTGTCCTTTATGTCCTGTTAGTACGTTCTCTTCCCTATTAGCCGGATTTTTGTAATTTGGAAGTTGTCTACGTTAGTATTTATTTTACTTCTATAAGTAGAGTCCTCCTTAACTGTAGTCCTTTAGGGGAGTATCCTCGTTGGTACGGAGTTCCTGCCGGCCTTGCGGCGGGTATTTTCTTGGGCGAAGGCTAGGTCGCGGTTCCTGACATCCTGCTAGTAGGTAGAATTAGCCTTCGCGGCTAATGTCTTATGGTTAGTGCGGATTTCCCTAATAAAGGAGGGTAACTTTGGTCTATTCTCCGGCTAGACAAATTATCTTTATTAAATGTTCAGCCAAATATTAAAGTAGGATATCCATTTTTGGCTGAGAATTATATTATGTAACCCTAGGTCTAGGATATAGAAGGGGATGCCAAACTAATATTATCTATTAATAGCGATATATAGCTTTAAAACGTAGGTAACCGGCATACCGGCTTAACTATTATAGCCTTTTACTTAAACAGGCTTCTCTAGTTAGGTAGCATTTATATTTAAAAACTTAGCAATATTATTTATATAAGCAGTGTTTATAAAGGCAAAGCTATTTGCTTTAGTGTTAATAAGGGTAGTTATATTAACTCTATATCTATTTTAAGATACTATATATAGAACCGTAAAGTATTTTCTACCTATTAGCTAACTTAGATTAATCTCTTTAAGATTAATAGGATACCCTAGGGGGGAGTCTTTCCCTAGGGTTCTTCTTTTCCTAATTTATTGGACGTTTCTTCTTTCTTTATCTTCTTAATATTACCTATATCCTTTAGCTCTAGGTAGGATGTGGCAAAGTAACTATTCTTTCCGTAATTAAAGCACGTGACCGTGGCAGGGTTAATTAGGGTATTGTGACGAGTATTAGTTAAAGGTATAGTATATAGCGGGTCAGGCGAGGTTTGCGGGTAGGCAGTTATAACCGCTTTTAGTATAAGGGCGGTTGTGGTTTATCTTCCGACGCTAGCTCCCGTTGGTATAGCGGATAGGTTACAGTTGCTATAGGGCCGCTTTAGTTAATTAGAATAAGCATTAATTCATTTTAGTTCTAAATCCAGCAACAAATATTGGGCTGCAAGTCTTTAGTAGGTTGGTAGGTCGTCTAAGGCTACCACAATCTTCTCTTATAATTGGACTGTTAGCTTGTTGTATAGGTCCAAATAATAGTTCTTAGGGGGAACCTGGCCTTCGCCTACTAGGTATAAGAATTAAGTTTGGAACTTAGTAAAAGATTGGTTTAATTTTATTATTAGGCGATTATAGTTATAATAGGCATCCTATACTTTATTTAGATTAACATAGATAGTAGCTAGATGCTATATTATCTCATTAATAGATATAAACCGAACAGGTAACTCGTCCTTAAACTTGGCCTAAAGGTATTACTAGGCGTCCCCAATGGTTCGACTAAAGAGGTAGAGCATTTTAGCTTCTTTAGAGGGGAAATAGTTATAGTTAATATAAAGCTTTCCTTGCACCTAGATTCTCCAATTCTTAAAGGTTGGGTCTATGCCGTCTAATAATAGTGGAGGGTTAGGGAGCTTAACGGACTTTAATTACTTTATTATTATATCTGTACTCTCTGGTATATCGTATTTGGTTAAGCAAATGGGTTAACTAAGGCTTTATAAAAGGGAGGCTGGACTATTTTATAAGGCAGTAAGGCTTTCTAGGATCTCCTTTAGAGTCTCTTATATGCTTTAGGCTTAAAGACAATTAACCTTTTAATTGGCAGCAAGGGCACGAATCTGCTCGTATATACCTATAACGTCGTCATTGTCTTTAATTTCTGATCCTAACTGGATCTCGTGTTCCTCTTAGGTAGAGGCAGGTCTTTTAGATAAGCTTGCTTTAGGTACCATCGTTGGCTTCCTAAAGTTCGTTAGAATTATACGATTTAGTTTTAATTCCGGGGTTCTTTTAGAGGTGCAGGTTAAGTACAGTCTGGCCTATAAAGTGGGATATTATTAAGGCCTTCTTAGGCGTAGTAGTGTGAGTTTTTTGATGTCTAAGTATAACGCGTTGACGCGTCGTTGCAGACGAAGGCCTTCTTTTAAGGTGGGATATTATTAAGGCCTTCCCAGGTAATATAGGGAGAGCTTAGTATAATGTAATGGGCTTGTACAATTGCTTCTAAACTGAAGCTTGTAGATTGCTACTATATAAGAATACTAAGCTAAGGAGAAGAAGAAGAAGAAGAAGAAGAAGAATCGTTTAGGGGCAGTAGGTAGACATGTCGCGAGGGCCGCTAAGGCGCTAGTGGTAAGCGAGCTAATAGCGATTTTGCATGCTGGGTATGGAAAATCCTGATTGGTTGAATATGGCAGGTGACGCGCTCCAGCACCGTCACAGCGGGCTTATTAAAACTAGAAGATTCTAACTATAATCCTAAGTCTAGCTCTAAAGAGGAAACTAGCATTCTAAAGGATGCCGTAGAGCCCTATATACGTTAATTAAAAAAGAATGTAAATAAGCTAAAGCCAAAGAAGAGGTTTAACTATATGGTTAAGGGGTACAAGTCCAATTTTTCTAGGTAGTTATCCCTCTTAAGATATATCTAGGATATAGTAAAGGCGGAATCGCTAAGTATAGCCTATATTACCTACCTCTGCTAGTTAAAAACTAAACCCTATAAATTTTATGGAGAGGACTTTAAAGACCTAAAGCTACTTAATTAACACTATAGAGTAAAACACCTAGACTTATAGAAGGAATTAATAGGAATAAAGCCTTAGCTAGTAAAGGCTTAGTTATTAAGATATATGTGCCTAAAACAATTCAGCCTTTTATTTACTAATATTACCTTACTAATTAGCAATACCTAGTCCATCCTTATCCTCTATTTAGTAAAAGCGTCAACTAAGCCTATTAACCACCTTAGATGGTTGCACTACTTATACTAGCAATTAAGCCTATAATATCGCTCTATAAGAGCTCTGCGACTTAGCCTTAATACTATATAGCAGTCATTACAATTAACTAATAACTCTTAACTATACTTAAGGCGGCTAGAGCGTAAATAGTCTTAACGTAGTTACTTAAGTTACAAAACGCCTAAAATATAATAATAATTATAAGTAGATTACTAATATATAATACGCCATAGCTAACCTAATAGTACCCTATAAATCCTTGCCAATTTAAGATGCTTAAACCTAGAAATACTTAAATCTAGAAGTATTAAATATACCTACTTTCCTAACGGATAATTAATCTACTACTTATCCAGGGGGACTTAGTTAAGATACTTAGGTCATCCTTAATATAGATGTTTATATAATAGACCTAAATAATCCTTTTAGTCTTCTGGAAGAAACTATATTACTATATAGAGAAAATAGGTCATATATAGTCTCTATTACGCCGTAACTTCTTACCAATTTCTTATTTATAAAGTTTAATCCTTTAGAGAGCGTTTTGTTTAAACTTCTATAAAAAAGGGAGCACGGACTTCTAACGATCTATTTAGGCAATAAAAATGTAGTGTTATTTTTAAGCGGCTTGGGCTTGGAGCTACTAAAGTACTCTCTATTAAGTTCTACTGCGGCGGAAAACCTATACTAAAGGATTACTAAAAAGTATACATCTTTTGCCTACCCTAACAATAGCCCAACCCTATTCCTCTAAACCTGTACTAATCGAGTTATATAGAGGTGCTTGTACTGCCCTAATACTGCATTGTTTTTAAATAAAGACTACAAGGATATTTTTGCCCATAACTAATATATTATCGCCAACTATAATATTCTCGTCTATCTTGACCTCTTGTTTATACTATATATTGCTTAGTAAAAAATATATTGCTATAAGCTATAGAGAGTACTACTATTTTAAAGGCCTCTTACTCTAGCTTAGTATTAGAGAAATTTTAAATCCTATACGCCACCTCTTCCATTAATATTGTTTATATATAATAAAGAGCGCTAAACGTCTTTAACTATATAGTATTCTGGGGATTTCGCCTAAGGCCTTTAGGGAGATTAGTTTTAGGATTTATAGCTATATAAGAAAGCGCTTATAGAACCGTATAGGAAGCAGATCCCGTTTACTAGCCTTATAGGCTTAATAGTCGACCTATAGATGCTTCTATATATAAAGCTTTTCCGCTTACTTATATTATATCTACTTCTTATAGAGTTAATCAAATGTAATAAAACTGCGCCAATAACAATGGCTTAGAAGTTGGTAGATGAAGTCTAATAGGAAATAAGTGGCGATAAAAAGAGCTATAAAAATAATTTAATGCCCAACCTCCTTATTCCCTTTTTAGAAGGTAGGGCAATCTACTAAAGTAGTACCCCTCTACGCCCTCTGACTAGTTGCTATTATGTTATTACTACCACTAGCTACTTTGGCCTATTAGAAGTATAAAAGATACTACAACTCTCTTTTAATTACGTTTATTTAACTCTATTAAGGCAACAGTTCCCCGCTATATATTGCTATAACTTTATAGTTTAAAGTCTTAGTACCCCTTACTTGGCTTTTTAAACTACCAACTCGCCGGGTATAAGTGCGTAGAAACTTTTTTTTGGCCTAAGCTAGCTACTAAATCGGCTAACTAAGTCGTTTTTATAACTCCTGTATAAGGCTTATTACGGTAATAATACTTAATATAAACTGCTTATGCTTTGCCTTGATTTTTAATATAGGGGATAGGGATGTTATAGGGTACCTAACTATTATATATAAGTCTAGCCTATAGTTAAGATAATAATTATAATTAAAGTATTAAGATACAGTATATATATATTACCTAGTTGCATAACTAAGGTTACTGTTTCTCCTATCTGCCGTTCCTAGGTATATTTGCCAATATTTATAGTATAAGTTACTTTATCATCTAGAAAGGCTATACACTATATTAAAGAGACACTAATAGTACGTTCTTCGTCCGCTACTATTTTGTTAAATCCCATAGGAAAGTCCTAAGGCGTATATTTAGTAATGTAGATTAATTTTTAGGCCTAAAAGAGTATAGAACAGACAACCTATAAATATATTAGTGTTCTATTCTATTAATTTTAAGAGTATTAAAACTCCTATATTGTTAACAATAATATCCTCCCTAATTATATTGCTTTTAAATATATTCTTAATAACCCCTTTTAAGCAAAGAGCGCCTTTAGATTGTAAAGTGCGTATAGCCTCGTTTAGATTAGCTGGGAGAAAAAGTGTTCGTCCAATTGTTTATACTTATATACTTTAGGTATCTATCCTTTAATTATTAATCTGCTGATACTAGTTAGAGAGTAAGGGGCTATTTTAGTGAGGTGTAGTTAAGTTATATATAACATTGGAGCAGTTTTCCAAAAGCCATGGAATTTTAATATAACTCTTCCATTCTATAAAAGGGTAGGAAGAGATGGCTAGAGGACAAGGCGTTGCTGCAGAAGGCATATTATGTAATTACTCTTCTTTATTAAATGTAAAGGGACTGCGTATAGCCTCCGTGACCTAATAGCGGATAGAGAAAAAAAAGAAAAGAGAAGGAATAAAGGATAAGAAGTAGGACAGAAAGGAAAAGTATTTTCTAAATAAACCTATACTTAAAGTTTCTTAAAGGGAGCAAGGCTATAGGCGCGCTTGCTAAGCCTACTGCTAGGCTCCTAACCAGTTAAGCAGCGAAGTATATACATATAACTCACCCCAGTGAAATACCTTCCTTAAATTAGAATAGGTGCTAATAGCTAATATAAGAATATAATATCCAAATAAAAGTGCGAACCATTGAGAAGTAAAGACGTTATTCTCGTTAACTTAATAACGTATCTATAACATAAAGAAAGGATAGAACATGCAATTACTAATCTTAGATTGACTGAAAATAGCCACGTACGGATGTCTAAATATTTAAGTTATAAGTTGCCTTTTTTACGTTAAAATAGGCGCCGTGGTCGCAAATCTATGACTTAGGTGGCAGTCTTAATATATACTTAAGAATAGGTCCGTATAATGCGATTAGTATAAGTATTGAGTTCGGAGTCTGCCTGAATTAAAAGCATTATATTCTTCACTACTTTACTAATTTAATTTCTCTAGGAAGATAGAAGCCAATAGGATTAAACTGGAGTTCTAAATATAAAGGTATAAATGATTACCCGCTAGAACGGAGTAAGCCTAAATTCGCCTAGTAAAGGCCGTAGACTATTACATGGAACACCTCGTTTTAATATCTCCCCGCCTTTTGATCTAAAAGGGAGATTAGAATTACTCTAACGGTTAAAAGCGTCTTTTATAACGGCGAATGTAAAATTATATAAATTATAACTAATTATATGCCCCAAAGCCACTTTATTAACACTATCTCGCTAATACTCTATAGCTGGCCTTAAGGAGAGCACTTTAACTAAATAAAGCTTAGTTCTAGAAAATCTGCTAATATAATAGGTGCTCTTTTAACTAAACCAGTTATATTCCTATCTACTATTAAGACTCCTCTATAGGTAGCCTGCCTGCCTACTTTTAGTAATTAAGATAATTAATACGCAGCTTCCAGTTAAGCCTCCATGCTTATTTAGTGGCTATCCTCTTTAATATACCCTGCCCTTTAAATTTAGTACATATAAAGCTAAAAGGGCTAATAGTTATCTTACCACTGCTACCTTTAGTTCCATAGCATTAATATTGTCATTATTATTATTATCTAAAAACATTTCTAGATGTTCTTCTGGTGTATATTTAAATATTACTAAGTATATAGTGTTGGCGAGGTTAAGTAGGTATAAATGTAGTAAAACTGTAAATAAACCTTTATTAAGTATATAAAGCTACTAATACAATTTTATAAATATAAACCCCTAAATCTTTTTAAAATTAGAAAGCACTGTTATGGGAAATGTCTAGTATATATCTAGTCTAGGGTGATGTTTAAGATCTATTTCGGAACAACGTTAAGTCCTTTATAGATAATTAAAGATATAAAGTATTAGGTTAAGGAATATGCGTGCGAAAGGGTTTAAAGTCTAAAGGTTGAGATTTAAGGTTAGGTAATCTAGTTTAGGACAACAAATAGAGAAAATAAGTAAATTTAGGGCTAGTCGAAGATAGTGTTCCTAAAGTCTTTTAGGAGGTATTAAAATGTAATATTGACCCTCCTATTTAGTTAAATAGTAGGGAGGAGGTAGAGCGGTAGAGTATAGTAGATCCTTTTGTTTACTTTAATTATAGATAAAAGGTAAAGATTGATTCTGGTCTTTAGTCTAAAGGAGCCCGGGAGTATAAATAAAATAATTAGTTAAACACATAGGCTGTTCCTAACCCTCTAAAATAGGATACTAAACTATTTAGAAAGAGTACTCTCTAAGTTAAGCGTAAAGGAAAGGAAAGTTAGAATGTAGTAACTAAGAATAAAACGCCGGACGTATATAATCTCTATATATGTTTAGAGCAGTTAAGGAGCTAGTATAAGACCATAAAATCAGTTGGCGACTATAACTTTTTTTGTCCTAGGTTAGGGAGAGAGACAATTCCTACACGTAGATATAAATTAACTGTAAAGGGCTGCTCTAGACTTAGAATATAAGGCGAGTTTCACTTATATATATGTGTATAAGTTGAAACCCACTAATAGGATGGGCTATAGCAACCTTTAAGAAGCGAGCGGTCCGATTATACCTATAGGTGGAAATGGTTTTAATTTGTCAAGCCCTCTTTGCGCATATATATTTAAGTCGTTTACGTATATATATTTAAGTCATTTGCGAATAAGTGTTTAAGTTATTTATATATATGTGCGTAAGTTGCGAATTACTAATAAGATGGGCTACAGTAAATGGTTTTAATTTATTAAGTCCTCTTTACGCATATATACGTAAGTTTAATAGAGCTACTAACGCCTTTTATATACAGATCTTCTAGCGGGATCTGTGTTCCGCCTTAGGGCTGATTTCTACTTTTATATTATCTAACAGTTCCTAAGTTAATTGTAAATAATATACTAAATGTAGCGATTTATATATTATATGAATAAAGCACAGAGAGAGCCAATATATAGCTAGTTTTGCCCGGTAATGCTAAGATGCATAGCTGCCTTCTCGTTACCCTGATTTACTCCCTATATTTATCTCTTTGCGGCTCTTAAACTGTGCTCTAATTTACCCTCTCTACTAGAAATCCACTCTTCGGCATAGATTGCTTTATTTCAATCTCTAGCTTATTTACGCTAGGTGTTAATTCCTCCATCTACTATATCTAGCCACTTATTATACCGGCTTCTAAATTGGACTAAGATTTTAGCTATAGTATCTTAGTTAAGGAATCTTGCCTAGAAACTGGTACTATATTATCTATTAAAACATATCTAGAGAAAGCTATTCCCGTGCCAATCCTAGCTAATAGGACTATAAGTCTAGCAAATAGAAGTCCTTCCTATCCCTTTATTGGTCGACTATTATATCTAAAAGGCTACTAAAGGGCACCTCGACCCAACGACTTCTTTAAACTTTAGTATAAACTTCTCTAAGTTAATGGCGTAAATAAATACAACGCGGGGCATGCTAGTTACAGAATAATGCACTTTTTCACCCTAGAGGAATGGTAATTGTTCTGTAATATTGCGAAGGAAAATAAATACAGATTGCTAAAGTACTTTCTCTACTTAGATAAGTTTTATCTATCGCTATTCAATATTATTGAGGCTATTAAGCTTTAAGTAAGTTTAATCTTAAATATACTATAGCTACTCTAATTTAGTTATAGGACAAAGCGAAAACAATTCTATTAAACTGGCGCGAACATATTAGGGAAAAGGGTATAAAAAATGCTGGACTGTTATGGGCACCGGAAATTATAATGTGGTGATTTAATTAGGTAGGTTATGGCATTTATGTTTATATTAGCTGTTTTTTATACTATTTAGTAGTGTTTAATAATAGATTTTAATATACAATTATAATAAAATCCTTGCGCCCCTAAATTAGTCGGCTTGCGCCCCTATAGAGAACCTAGTTTATATACTTAGAAGATCTAAAGCTAAATTGCCCTTATAGTAGATAAGAATCCATACCTACCCTAGTCTAGCCGCGTAGTGCCCTATTAGTTAAAATAAATGCATTTATAGAACAACTCTCTCCTTTACCCTGATATTCTATAACCAACCTTACTTATTTTTACTATTAATAATCAACCAACTAAAAGCCTCAAAAATGGATATTAATAGTCTACTTTCCCTAAATCTAACATTTTTAGCGCTTAAGAGATTTACTCTACCAGATCTAACGTTTCTAACGCCTAATAGATTTACTCTACCAGATCCATCAATGCTAGCGTTTAAGAGATTTACTTTACTAGATCTAATGTTTCTAGTGTCTAAGAGATTTACTCTACCAGATCTAATATTTCTAGCGCTTAAGAGATTTACTTTATTAGATCTAATGTTTCTAGCGCCTAAGAAATTCACTCTACTAGATCCATCGATACTAGCGCCTAAGAGATTTACTCTACTAGATCTATTAATGCTAGCGCCTAAGAGATTTACTCTACTAAATTTATTGATGCTAGCGCCTAAGAGATTCACTCTACCAGATTTATTAATGCTAGCGCCTAAGAGATTTACTCTACTAGAGGCTTTGACGTTAATCTCTCTAGCCTTAATACTACCAACTAGCTTCGCAACGCTAGATATTTGGGAGAAACGTATATTAACAGTTCATACCTTTAGTGCTCCTTTATAGTTGCTTTGCTAATATTTAACATAGTATAATATAGCTAACTCTAATCCTAAAAGCTGTAATTCTTCTATAAATATACTGCCTCTAAAACTAGACCCTTTACTATAATCGGACTTAATTAGTTTAGAGTTAGTTTAGCTTACACTAATATGCCTTTAGAACACACATATATTAATAGTTTGTACCACCAATACCCTTTTATTAATTACTCTGCTAATACTTAATATAGTATAACGCAGCCAGATCTTCTAATAGTAGCATGTCTTCCACTAGCGGGCATATATTGCTCGCCTCGCCTTTTACTAACAGTAGGCCTTTTATAGATATCTTGGTATATACTTAACTAAACAGAAAAAAGCGTTGCAACGATACTTAGGACATGTAATGTAATAAATAAAGAAAAGGAAATATATAGGAAAAGAATGTAAAGTTGCTTTTAGGTATAGCAGTAGTAAAATATTAGGATTATTGTCTAAGGGAGTGTAGTCCTTTACCATTACCAGTATTTAGCGATTTTGGCGTTTTAACTAGCCGCGAACCTAATGTTATCAATAAAAGTCAATCTAGTGTTATAAGTAACAGTTAATCCAGCATTACTAGTAATAGTCAATCCAGTATTACCAGTAACAGTCCCCCGCTATTACTAGTATTTAGCAATTATAACGTTACAACTAGCAGCGAATCTAGCATTAATGGTATTAGCTAATGTACTATTAACACCTCTACCAAATAGCTAAGCGCTATAGTTAGTAATTATTATAGTAATATTAGTGGTAATAGATCTAGTAGTCTAATGTCCTAGCATTGCTTATGTTTGTATTACCCGCCCTCCTTAATATCTATTATACTAAGACTTCTAAGGATGCTTCTGTAAGCTACTATAGAAGGGCATTAAAACCCAGTTAGTGAAAGTAATGGTTGATTGCGGGTATAAATAGGATTAAACTTTAAAAGCGTTTAAGATTAAAGAGCCTAGTTATAAACATTACTATTATAACGCGACGCGAGGACCTTATTATAGGCCATTTACGCAATGGCGAGAAACTGAAGATAAATTCCTAAACGACTAAAGAGTAAAAGGCGTTGTATTTAACGCAATTGCTATAGAAATGGGATGGCATATACCTTTATAATGTGTATCTAGATACTAGAGGTATAGGTTATGTTTTAGTAACCCTAAAGTATCTTACTTACTACTGTTATAGCAAACACAAACTTAAAAGACCTGACTTTTCCCTTTTCCCCACTTAATGCTTTATATATTAGGGTGAGAGTAAGAAAGGTAAGCTATGGGAGAGTTAGGAAGATAATATTCTTATTTCCTCTTATACTAATAAAAATGGAAAAAGTTTTTAGACCATTTTAGCTTTGCTTTTAGGTAGAACAACTAATATATATTTCTATTAATATAACGTCCTTAAAAAAGTAAAAAGGTAGAGTTATATTTAGAAGGAAAGCGGAAATACTAACGTTAGAGTAATTTAGACCTTTAAAGAGCCCGAAATTTAAAGCGAAGAGGATTGACATGGGCCTAGGTAGGAAGAAAAATGGGGAGATTAGGAGAAGTGTGTAGATAAATAATAATGGGTAGAAGGAAGAATAAATAGTTACTAGAATAGTTACTCTTTAAAATTATATACCTATTATTTGGATATAGCTAGGGCTATAAAATCTATATAAATCCTAATTGGTGTACCTTAGCCTTCTTATGCCATAAGGTAGGTAGTGGCTTTTGTCATATATACATACAAGCCCTAAACCCTAGGTATTGCGTTAATGTCGTTATAAACGTAGAATAAGTGGTGTTGGCTAGTTATATACTATATTTAGCAGCCTACGCCTTAAGTACTGCCTTGCTTAACTATCTCCTGGCCTTCTGCTATATATAAATAGCCATCTTCCCACCTCTTAACCACCAGATACTTCTTATTTAGTCTCTTACCTGGCTTAACAGATACTAACCCCTAATGCTTAAAGTAGAAAACTCTCTAATAACTATAATGCCTATATAATAGTAAGTTACCAGTAAATCGAATTTAGAATAATTAAAGATGGTTTGCACTCCTAATTTAGGCCTTAGTTCGATTTATTATATACCAGCCTCTAATATACCTATAGAGGGAAGCCTAGTTATACTACTTGGGATATAGTAAGAGAATATAGAGAAAGGATACTAAAAGGTAAGAAAGCAAGTATGACTTCTATAACGTATATTCTAATCCTTAAAGGCTAAGGAAAACTTCCTTATACTAAGCAAACTGTTATTGCTAACTCCAACATTATCCTCTCTCTATTTATCTTCATGCTAGCTACCTCCTAATTTCGCATCGCTATTAAGTTATAGAGGGGTAGTCTTATTCAAAAGATATCTAGCAATCTCTTAACAGTCCCCGTAGATCGCGTAGTTAATTAAACTATAAAATTTTAGCCCTAATTTACGTGATGGGGGTTCCTTGTTCATCTATATAACAAAATTACATCTATTTTCAGTTTTTATCGCCTTATAAAGGCGCGTAGCATCTCGTAAAATTACACATGCAACCTTACCAAAAGGTGGCGCCGCACTTCAAAACTTACGCATACCCATCTTACCACCAAAAATAATCGATTTTCCAACTCTCAAGACCCAATTCCTACTGCCTAGCGAGCTAGAGGTGGATTTATCTACCTTTTAACCCCCTTTTCTGTCAGAATTAAGCGAGAAATGCTGACTAAGCTCTGGACACATTGTAAGGTCGAACTCTGCATGCAATCTAGATAGACATTAACCGCATCTACTACATCACGAATCAATCAATATTCATCGTCTGCGTCATCTCTATCATCAATTTGACCCTCAAGAGACCTCCGCTGTGACCTTATGACCTTGTACAGTCGTTTGCGAAATATCGGTAAAAATTCGCCAAGCCGAAAAATTCGCATCGCACCTCACCAAAATTTTGCGGAGGGAGTATGATTTCAATTTTACCACCACAATCGTTATAATTATGGGCCGCCGCCTTCCAGATGAAGTTGTTTATAAAATCAGGCTTCATATTAAAGCCAATAAAAGTGTAGCAGCTATTACAGAGGCAGTAAAGGTGTCTAAGAAGATAATTTATAAGCTACAGTTAAACCTTAACATTTAGGGCAAGCCGTACGCACCACCTATAGTTACTCTTAGCCGGCATAGATCTCTGCTGCCTTACTAAGAAATGGTAATATATAATATTATGGTGTTAAGTCTTCTGCTAACTTATTATATAGAGGCTTCTTAAGTTTCTTAAAGACCAGCCAACCGCGTATCTAGATAAGATATAGACCTTCCTATTTAACAAATTTAATACCCTACTCTCTCTTTTAAATATATACCGCGCTTTTAAGAGAGCTCGCTGGTCACGGAAGGCAGTTAAGGCTTAGGCGGCTAAGAGGAGCACCACCCTCTATAATGCCTAAATTAGTATTTAAAAGAGCTAGACGGCAGATCAGCTAGTATTTCTTAATAAGTTAGCGGCGAATAAGAGGACTAGTAATAGAAAATACGGCTAGTCACCCAAAGGGACTAACTACAGAGTAGCACGCCCACTTAAGAGATTAGAGAGGAGGAGCCTTCTACTAGCGCTATTAGTAGATGGATATCTGAGCTATATTATCTTCCAAGGCTCTATTACTTCTGTGATATTTAAATCCTTTATAGAGGAGCAAGTGCTCCCTTATTATTCACTATACCTAAGGCCACACTTAGTCCTTATTCTTGACAACGCATTAATCTATAAGTTAGCACAACTCCGTAAGCTCTATAAGCAGTATAGTATTAAGCTAAGATTTCTGCCGCTATATTTACTAGATTATAATCTAATTAAGGTAATATTTAATAATATTAAGGCTTGGATTAGAAGGAACTAGTGGCTAGTTAAGGAGTTTAAGAGCTTTAACGCCTTCCTACATTTTGCTATTAGTTAAGTATGTAAAATGTATATAGGGCAACACTTCCGAGAGGCAGGATATATTATAGATTAATAGATAGCTACTATCTAGATCGCTTAAAGGCTAAGATCTTACTCCTAATTTAAGCCAGCGTACCAACCTTAAAGTTATAGCGCTCCTATAAATCTAACGTTATGCCTTCACCTAGCTTCTTTAAATTTAGCATATTAATATTCCACTCTTCCTCTACCAACTTGTCTTTAATTGGCATTAAAATTGCCCTTTACTGCTTACTATAAAAGCCTGGCTTATATACCAGCCACTTAAAGAACTGGCTAAGTAGCTTAATTAGGTCTATTTTTAACCGAATAGGGCTAGAGTTCTAGGGCGGCTTAACGCCTACATATAGTGGAGGGTAGGGGTAATAAGGCTAAGGAGGTAGATAATTAGCTAGCCTAGAGTAAGACACCATAAAGGCCTTAAAAAGATTATTTGTTAATAGCATAAAATCTTCCTTTCCTACCACCTGCTCCTTGCGACTCCCCCAGCTCCTCTCCTTCCAGTTCACCAAGTTAATGTCTAATCAAGGTTGCGTCCTTGCAGTCATGTAACCGCAAATTGCCATTACGTGACGGCAATCTAGGGCAATTTGCGGCAACTTGCCTACGAACGCGAGTTAAAAGGGGTTGATTACGTGAGCTAAGCGAGCTTAAGAAATCTACCAAATTCCACCTGTAGAATAGGAGAATTAATAAGCATTAATTAAAATCAGTTACCACCTATACTATTGCAATAGCATTACGTATCACCGGAAGTGATACTAACACTAATTAGTGATCACAGATTAGGAGACGTATTATCTATAAAGAGAGACAAGCTTAATTAGTCCCTGCTAAAGGCCTCTACCAATCTCGCCTGCTAAGGAGCATTAGTTAACGTGTATTTAAAAAGTTAACCCCTATCTAATAGGCCCTTAATTTTTTATATACGGCCCTTAGGTGTTTAAAGAACCAACCCCTTTTAATAGGCCCTTGGTTTGCGTCTATTACG
>Ga0307507_10006088_pt1 | contig 18936 bp, 6 predicted proteins | sample 7_EM_MG_FD_207223 | JGI IMG/M metagenome (GOLD analysis project Ga0307507, IMG submission 207223) | Populus trichocarpa ectomycorrhiza microbial communities from riparian zone in the Pacific Northwest, United States - 7_EM | ecosystem: Host-associated > Plants > Roots > Unclassified | place... | reverse complement strand
TATTATAGTCTTTTAAGCCACTAGGCTTCCCTTTAGGGGTTAAGGCTAGGGCTAATAAATTAAATCCTCCTAGGACTAATTGGTGTTGTGGTTTTAATATAGGTATTAGGTTATTCTTTAAGTTTAATATAGTAGCTAGTAAGGAATTTTGTTTTACTATTATTAATTCTTTAGGAGTATAAAGTAAGGTAACTTATAAACACGCTGCTTCTGGCAGCGTCTGCGGTATTATAGAGACGTAGAATTGGTTATAGGCTAAGCGTTAGCGAAGAAAAAAGGCGCAATGTAATGTTATGGAACGCGGGCAATGGCTATAAAGTGTATGTATTTTGGGAGTTTACAAGACGTTACGCGATCGATCGTAAGGGTCGAGGGCGTAAGGAGGTGATATACCCTCGCGTAGCTGACATAAGCTATACGCGAGGTGTACGTAAGAGCACGGGGTTCTCCTATGGAGGCCCCTGCGGTCGGGTTCCGTGACAAGCCTTATAGAGAGGAAGCTAGGCAACTATTAGTAGAGTGACTTAAGTACTTTATTAAGGAGGTTAACAATTTATAAACGGAGATAAAGGATGCAAGATATATAAGAAAGCAATAGTAGTAGGAGTTATAAGGCTAGCAGAATCAGGTATCTAATATAAGTGTATCCAATTATACTGCAATTATTTCTAAAAGAGATAATACCTTTACCACCTAGGTTGCAAAACAAGAGGTGTTAAGGGCTGCATAAATACGCGCAATTAAGACGGTTGGAGTAAATAAGTATACGTTATTAGGTATAGCAAGAGATAGTACGCCGCCGTTGACGTTATAACTAGGAGAATAGGTTAATAGTATTATTAGTACGCCAGCATTACTATTATTAACCTTACCTACCCCACCTAATGGTATATCTAAAGGTATTTAGTATGCTATAAGACATCTTAAATAAGCTTATATATTAGGAGAAGACGTTGCTAGGCATTGCCCTAATAGCAGCCGGTTAGATATCCAGCAGCCAGTTATTAATATATTAGATACTTAGAAAAGTACTACTCCTAGTCAAAAAAGACAAAGATAAAGGTGTAATAGTATAGAGCCTACTACCCTATTAACATGTCAGTTGCCGTTAGTAGAAAGAGATCTAAATGCAGGCAAAATACTAACCTTTACACCTGTCTTAAAGAGAGTGCGCATAAGGCATGCAACCCTAAAGGGAAAAGAGAACTTTTGTACATATATAGACATCTAATGGCCTAGGAGTTTATAGGAGTTTATAGAAGTTTATAGAAGTTTGCAGGAGTTTATATACGGTTCTAATTAGCCTAGAAGTTTAAAGTAGTTTAGAAAATTAAGAATATTAAAGTGAATATAAATTAAAATTCTAATTTCGTTTAAATCTTTAACCTTAAGATTCTTTTTTGTACTTACATCTATCAACTATCTCCTATTAAAGCTTTTTTTTTTTAAATAAAAAGCTTATAAAATGTCTCCTTCTACTCTCTAGGTGCATACGTATCCCCCTAACATCCTCCTTAATAAGGAAAGAACACTACAGGCTATAGCCCTTTTTTATTATCGCCAGCTTCAGTCTAGCAGAATTTATATTAAGATATGGTTAGTATTAGAACTCTAACTATTAACTATAAGATATAACTAACTGGTTTTAATAGGCGCCCTTGCCCTTGCCGCCACCCTCTCCTCCTAGTAGCAGCAGTAGTAGCAATAGTACTACCACCACCACTACCACCGCTGCTAGCGCTGCTGCCGCCACCGCCTGCCGCTGCCGCCGCTAATAACGACGACGACAATAATAACGATAATAAGGAGGATAAATGGTTTAATAGTAGGGAGTTAGGAGAGAAGCCGTAAGTATTAATGACTATATCTATAATATACCGTTCGAAAGGGCTTGGTGGTTTTTGATTGGACAAGAAAATTGTTAGATTACCTAATCTCCTTATATGCTACCCCATTAAATTCTACTCTTCCCTACCCCCTTACTGCTCTCTACCTTCCATACTTACTGCCCTATATACTACTCCCTACCTACCGCTTAAATGCCTTCTAATTATATGCCTTCCAATTATATATTTTATACTACCTGCAAGCACTATCGCTCTTCTGCTAAGTTTACAATAAACCGTCTTGGAGCTCTATATAAGACCTATAAATCTTATAAGGTTAAACTTTTTTTTTATTTTTACTCTTTTTTAAGTTAATACCTTTTTTAACTCTATATATATATAGGAGAAAAGAAATGGACGGTACTAATAATCTTTAGCGAACCTTCCGCAGGCTATAAACCAAACTACAACTGCCGCTGTAACTGCTGCTGTGACCGCTGCTGTAACCACCACTGCTTCTCCCTCTACTTCCCGCCTCCTTATACCCCCTATATTAATTTAGCCGCAACCTACTATGGCCCGCCCTATTATGGACCAGTTGGATATTAGGCCTATAAGTATGGCCGCTATTACTACTGTCCGCCCTATTGCGGACTAGTTAGATATCAGGCCTATAAATATGGCCTGTAACTACTGCGAAGCTTTATACTGGATAGATAAACAGATTGGTTCTATATGGGCTAAATAGCCTCGCTTTAAGAGCTGCTGTAAGTAAGGCGATGTTATTCTACCTTTATTTACACCCCTACTATAGTATTTATAGACCCTACTACAGTCCTAGGAATGCTTCGCCTGTACGTTTTGGGACTAGCTCTATTTATATAATGCAGCTTTAGCTTTTACCTCTATTAACTACACCGCTACTAACTGTGGCGCTACTTTAGTTGGTATTAATTGTTTCTAGATTTATGGCGAACTATACCACCTTGCTAGGCCTGTAGAAGCTCCCTCTAGAGCTATACCTTAATATGCTTAGCTTTACTTTTATAACTCTACCTATGCTACTAATATCTGTTTATAAACTAATCCGCAGCTTAATATAGACGTTTTATGGCGTCTTACTAATATGCTATATAAGATTAGCAATCCTTTTATTACTTTATACTAAACCACTACTAAATAGCTCTAGGCGTAAACTATATCTACTCTATTGCGGATTATTCTTAACCTATAGATAAAGCTAATTTTTAAAGCAGGGGCTGATTAGCGCTGTGAAAATCTACTTATGGCTAATAAGGTTGCAGTTGTTATTTCTGACGAGTATAGAAATTCTAGCTTCCGCGATATTATTCTTGCGAACTGTGGGCTGCCTGGTAAGCCCCCACATTACCACTATATTAGCTTAACTTATGCCGCCTATATGCTGCCATACTATGTACTGCTCTTTCCTTACGGCGACCCTAGCTGGCACTAGGGTATATAGCTCTATAGTAATTCTTGTACCCGCTAGCATAACTGCCTTCCCTAGTAAGCTTACTTTCGGTTCTATCTTTACGTCTATAATACCTCTAAATTAGTGCTGTTCGCCTTTCGGCGCCTATTTTAGCAGTATATTATTAATGCCTAGGCCCTATACAACCAGAATAAGCTTAACTAGATCCGTTCCTACTAGTCTAATATTTATACGGACCTATATAACGGCATTGCGGATGCTATCTCCTGTGGAGATGTTGACCCTAATTCTATTAGCCGCTGCGTTATTTTTCCTTTAAACTACCTTGGTAGTGCCTGCTTTATTAGCTAGTGCTACTAAGATTCTATAGTAATAATCCGCTATTACGGCCGTTTAAGCCTATTTATTACTTTTATAGCTAACCTATAGTGGGGTAAAATTACCCGCAAGCTTTTACCTTACCAAACCACTATTAACCGCCCTAATTTAGCTACCCGTGTCTTTCGTATAAAGGTTGTCCACCTTTTATATAACCTTAAGAAAAATTAGATTTTTAGTAGATTCCTTAGCTGCGTTTGGACTATTGAATATTAAAAATGGTGCCTACTGCATCTCTATCTTTTTCTCTTTTTATATCTAGAGGACTGTAATGTGTTAATGGATCCTGTAGTTATTGACTATTATATATCCGCAAAGCTCCCACGGCCTTAGAATGACCCTACTAAATGGCTTACTAATATTATGTGGACCATGATGGTCTATGGGCCCTACGGTGCTGATAACCTAAACGCCCTCTATATGGTTACTAGTGGTTTAGGCCGTCTGTTAACCTGCTTAAAGTAATTTCTAAAGCTGTTCTGCCCTATAATGGCTGTGCATAATAATGGTTACCCTTAGTATTGCCGCTGTAATAATTTACAGTTATAGCCTGTCCGTATACTAGGCGGCAATAGTGCTATTATAAACCTTAACAACCGCTAGGTTATACCGTATAATCCCTATCTTAGCGTAAAGTGTAGAGCCTATATTAATATTAAGGTCTGCGCCTTTATATAGGCTGTAAAGTATATCTATAAGTATATTTATAAGGGGACCGACCGAACAACTGTATAGCTCTCAGACAATAATGACGAAATTAGTAGGTACCTTTAAGGCAGATATATTGGCCCTATAGAGGCCGTCTGGCGGCTATTTAAGTTCCCAGTTTATAAGGAATACCCCCCCGTAATACAGCTTGCTATACACCTTCTTAGCTAGCAGCCTATTTATTTTTAGCTAGATAAGTCTATAGAGGACCTGCAATAGCGCCTTAAAATAGCCCATTTAATTTTAACCGCTTAGTTTTAGTACAACTCCAAAAATATAGATGGTCGTGCTATGCTTTACTAGGACTTCCCTTATAGATATACCTTTGTGGTAAAAATATGCTAGTGGCAGCGCCGCGTCCGCCTAAAGGATACTGTTATTGGCTGTATATATTACTGTAGCCCTATTGCTAGCGAACGGTATTATTTATGGCTGCTACTTACCGTTATTTCTAGCGCTACCTCTTTTAAGCACCTCTGTACTGTCGCTAGCACTATTTACTTAACCTTTTAAGCCGCTTGTGTGGCTTTAGGGCTCCTTAATAATAACTAAGAGTAGGTTAACTACCTATAGGAAGCATCTATATTCGCTACTAGCGCCAGCTACGGTCTCTTTTTGTAACTTCTTTAGTCTATAACCCTGTAAGCGACCCTCCTGCCCTTTAGGCGAAATTTAAGCCGTCTCTCTACAATAATCTCCCTTATGTTTTAGAGCGTTAGCCTAATCTTCTAGGCAGCATTAACGATGTATATCTGGATTATGGCCTATATCTGTAAGGGCGCGAAGAGGCTTCGGGAAAGATTCAAAGGAATAATATAAATTCTATCTAAATCTAAGGGTATATAGCTCTTGCTAGGAACAAGACGTTGCGTAAAGAAGAGAAGGAATAACAAGAGAATCTTGCAATTAAACAGTTCAGGGGTCTTGGTCGATGCGTGCGCACGTACACACGCGGACGGACTTCGGTAGTATTCGATTAATCTAGCAGAACTTGGCAGAAGTTAATTAAGCTGGCAGAATTTGGCAGAATTCGGTTAAAGCTTTAAGTTCTATCTATTAAGTATTTTACTAAGACATTCCTACTATAACTAGGCTAGTCCTATTATAGTACCCCCCTTTGGCCGAAGGTCCAAAATAATACAATTTTATTATATTGTATTTTACGTTAGGTGGCAGTATAGAGTTTTGCCAGTTTTAATCATTAAATAGACTAATTAGGATTTTCCATCCCCAAGATAGAAAATTGCTATTGGTTTAGTAAAGGCAGTAAGCCGAACTAATATCTTTATAGTAGGTCTTGGTAAGGCAAATCTAACCAATTAGATAACTTTAACTGCCGGTTAAAGTTCCTTAATATCTTGCGCGTTATATAACTGTGTTATAAGTATTGTGGTATTCTTTAAGCTCTTTTTAATTTCAAGTTTCCTGCTATTATATTTCGTGTATTTATATTAGGTGGCAGTTATTTGCCTTTATATCATGTCTATCTAGCCGGAGTAGGCCGTAAAGGATGGTCCTTATGGAATTCTTTTACTAGGGAAGGCGCATCGGTCTTAACTTGCTTATAGAGCTCCTAGGTTTATATTTTATATCCTTTCCACTTAATAAGAAGTTTAAATTGTTTAGATTATATTTTCTATCATATATTGTTAATTAAGTTAATAAAGTAAGAACTATTACCGTTGTTAATAATTATAGGAGGTGGCAGCGGCACTTCGCGAGTTATAGGTTCGTCTTTTAAGGGTTGCAGCAAGCTTACGTAAAATATTAGATATATTTTTATCTCAGTCGGCAGTTTAAGCTTATAAGTATACAGGCTTAATTTCTTTTTAATTTGGTATGGGCCCGTAAACTTCTAATTAAGTTTCTTTAAGGGCCGTTAAGTCTTTAGGTTTTGTATATTTAGGTAAACCATATTACCTTCCTTAAAGTCCTATATGGGGGCTCGTCCTTTGTTTATATGCTATTCCTATACCATTTAAGCGTATATTAATTTACTTTGTAATAGTTCCGTTAACTACTTTATTTAATTAGTGAAGTTATATACGTTAATTAACTAAATCTGTTTAATTATAGGTCCTATTATATTAATTTCAGGTTATGGTTTAAATCTAAGTTAGGGGTCTTGTCCGTAGGTTGTGTAGAATGGCGTTATACCTATTAATACGTTTATTATATTGTTTGCAGTAAACTTAGCTAAAGGCAGCCATTTTCCCCAGTTATCTTGCAGGTAGGAGTAGTATATTTATAGGTATTGTTCTATAATCGCGTTCGCAATTTTAGTTTAACTATCTATCTCCAGATAAAATATAGTTAAGAGTTGTATTTAAATGCTTAATTATTTATATAGAGCTTACCAGAAGTCTAAAATAAACTGGCTTCTATGGTTGGATATTATTAAATTAGGAAGTCCGTGTAGCTTAAAGACGTGCTTAACGAAACATTTGGCTACTAATATTATATTAATTGAGTCTATAGAAATCATATATTGTATTTTTATAAGATGGTTAACAACTACTATAACATTTATAAACCCATTACTGTTAGGCAAGTTAACTATAAAGTTAATCAAGATATCTCGCCATCTTTGCATTAGAATTGGTAATGGTTGAAGTACTCCTTACTTTTTTACATAAGAGGTCTTCCTATGTATGTACGTTCTGCAGGCTCGAACGTATTTTCGTATATAGTCGTGCATTGTAGGCCAGTAGTATACTTATTAAATAATCTTATAAGTCTTCGCACGGCCAGGATGTCCTGCTATAGGGGAATTATATACGAATTTAAGTATCTTAAATTGTAAGGGTTTGGAATTCGGAACTACCATCTTCTATTAATAGTATAGTTGATTGTTACGAATTTCGCATTTGGCGAGTGTAATATCTTTATACTATTGTTTTTCTATTTAAATTGCTTTTATTATATCTGCTATCTATATGTTGTTCTTGTATTTGTATTCTATTAGCTTATTAATTTCTATTTCCTATTTATTAATTTCTAATTCGTTTCTGTTAAGTTCTATATCTAGGAATATAGGACGTAGTTTCTTAAAGCGTTTAGGGGGTAATAAGATCCGTAATTAATTTATAATCCGTTTATCTAAGGCGTTTATAGGTAAATCTTATAATCATTATATTAATGCATTAGGCTTCTAATTAAGTTTGCCCGGTTAGTATATAATCTTAAAGTTAAATTATAAGAGGTATTTAGCCTAATAAATTTGGCGCTGCGTTAACTGCTTTATAGTTATAAAGTACTGCAGGTTTTTATAGTCCGTTAACATATATATTAGAAATAATAATCCTTTAAGTTTTAGATGCCATTGTTTAAAGCATCTAATAATTATAAGTAGTTCCTTATTGTATATCTTATAGTTTAATTCGGCAGGGGCGAGCTTTTAAAAGAGAAAGGCTACTAGATATAGCTTACTATCCTTATTATATTGCAATAACACTCCCCCTAGGGCATGATTAGACAAGTCTGTTTTAATAACACATTCAAGGTTAGGGTTAAAGTAGGCAAGAATTAGAGTGGTTATAAAGCGTTATTTTAAGTTATTAAAAGCTTATTCACATCTAACAGTCCATTTAAATTTTATGTTCTTTCTTATTAGGTTTACTAATAGTTAGGCAATTTTTAAGAACTAGTTAATAAATTAATAGTAGAAATTTGCAAATTCTAAAAATCCTTAAATATCTTATATGTTACTAGGGCTTCCCCAGTTTATAATTGCAGCGACCTTTTTAGGGTCCATTTTAATTCCATTATGGGATATAATTAGGCCTAGGTACGTGACTTTAGACATATAGAACTTGCATTTCTTAATATCGCATTATAAACCCGCATCTCGCAAACGTTTAAGGACCATTTAGATGTATTTTTAATGCTTAAAAAGCAAAGACGAGTAGATTAGGATATCATTAATATATACAGTAATAAATATATTAAGGAATTTATGGAGTGTATTATTAATATATTGCTAAAACATACTGGGACCGTTCTTTACACTAAATGGCATTACTAGGTATTTAAAGAGTCCCTATTATATATAAAAGGCTGTATACTTCTTATCTCCTTCTTAGATACAAATTCGATTAAAGGCAGTAACTATATTAAGCTTTATAAAATATCGTGCCTTTGCTAGGTGGTTAAGCGTCTTTTAGATTAAGGGGATTGGATATTGGTTTTAAATCGTAATTACATTTAAGGCTTAGTAATTAACATAAAATCTTAAGCCTCCTCCTAGCTTTTTAACGAATAATACGGGTAAGGTAAATAGAGATTAATTAGGGCGAATAAATCCTTTTTCTAGATACTTGTTAAGGTATTATTATATTATAAGCAGTTCTTCTTATAACATACCGTATAGCGGACCGAACTTTAGTGTTATACTAGGTTTAAGTTCTATTTTAAAATCGTGTTTATCCTAATGTGGGGGTAGCTAGTTTGTGAATTATTTTTTAAACTTGTTAATTAGATTGTGGTACTCCTTAGGTATAAGAGGTTGAGGGTTAATATACTGCTTTGGTTCTAGCGCCTTCTTAATATCTTCTATTATTATAGTAAAGATTTTGTGGTCTTATTTTCTTGCTAATAAAATAAAAGGTGCGGTTTATATTATATAAATTTTAAGGGGTTTCAATATATCATCTTTACATTCTTTACTGCGATTAGCAGTTGTAGTTTTGTCATATTAGTTCAAGGTTTGTAGTAAGGGCAATTTATATTATATTAAATTTAAATAGTCTTATATATATTTGTAGGGCAGGTGGTGTTTTAAACAATAACTTCGGCAATAGGTTATGCGGAATTTTAGTATTTCTTTAACCCAGCTAATTAAAGGGTTGTGCCGTTTTAGCTATCTATGTCTAAGTATTATCTTATATTGCTTTAGGGGTGTTATAAATAGGGAAATATATTTGAGGTATTTACCTATCTGCATTTTTATAAGAGCGTAGTGCGTCAATTCGCTATATATTAAGGGTTTGCCGTTAAAGCCTTATAGGCCTTGGGGCTTATTAAGTTTCTTTAAATTTAGGCGTTAGGTTTTTATATAGTTTATATTAATAAAGCCCATGCCAGTGGCTCCGCTATCTATAAGGATTTATACCTCCTTCTATTTTCTAAGTATTTGAATTTTGCCAAGTATATTAAGGGAGTTATGTTGTATATTAGTGCTAGAAGAGCCTAGATACTTATACTCTTCCACTTCTTATTTTAAGGCGCGACTTAGCCCTAGGATAATTCGTTTTCCGAGTTAGCTAAGCATAAGATGCTTTATAACGACTAGGTATAATTTGTGGAATAAGTATAAGTTAAGGAGTAAGTACGGCTTAAAGAACAAGTGCGATTTAAGGAGTGGGTACGATTTAAAGACTAGAAGGAACTATAGTAGACTTTTTTAAAAGGGTAAGTTCGGTAATTCCTTTAGATATATCCTTTTTTGCTATATCCAAAGCATTCTCTATTTATGGCTTAAGTCCTTTGTTCGTTGGTTTCTAAGGGTGCGTAGGATCAAGTGGCGTCGAGGTCCATAGGCTCGTGCGTAGGTTTTGGAGAAGGGTCGCGCTTTAGGGTATATATCGGTTTTATAAAGTCTTAAACGCAAGTTATAGTTGGCTTTAGAGAACGAGTTTATTTGTTATATTAAAGGTCCTTATTAATTCGTTAACATATTATAGCAAATTTAGGTAGGTCCTTTGGCAGTTCCCTACCTACTAACTATGCTCTAATTTTATCCGAAATAGCTTGTTAAAGAGCAGTAACTTTAGCGGCTTTATTCCAATCTAGTTTGCTAATAAGGCCTAAAAATTCCGAAAAGAAGCTAGTAAAGTCTTGATTCCGTTATTATAGGTTTTTAAGTTTAGTAACAGCGGTATATTTGCGGCTAGCGTTATTATACGTTCATTCTAATAAAGAGATAAAGATTTTGAAATTAACAAAGGTGCCATTATAGAAGAATAGGTCTATAGTTTATACAGCGTCTTTGCTTAATTAAGACATCCCATAGCTAATCTTGCTAGCTTCGGTAGGGTATCGGTTATAGTTTATTAAAAGTTTAAGGTAGAGCTTAGTTACAAAGGGACGCAGGTTATTTTAATTTCTATTAAATATTGGAGGGTTAGGAAGCTTTTCTAATTTTATAGTAGGTACTAGGTTTGTTATAGGTATGGGTTAAGCTACCGTTACTAGTTTAGGGTTTGTATTTAAAAGGCCAGGTTCGTATATGGTTATCTTAATTTTATTTATAGGTGTTACTGTCAGGAATTAGGCAAGCGGTCGTTACGTAATACTGCGGCACTAGCGTAGCGAGGAGTCTTAAGCTCCTCGCCCTTCCTTATTTTAATGAAAAAAGCTATTAACCAACATTACTGTAACCTACTCGAGTAGTCGTTATTGGTAAGTCACCCTGTGTAACCAACACTAATTAGTGGTTGAACACACAGTTAACCACAGAGCAGCTAGGTTATCGACAGAAGAGATAGTCTTGTGTAGGGGTTCCCGGCGATACTATGCTACCTTAGGCTTGCGGAAAACCAGTAATAGAAGTGTTACTAAGTACTAGGAGATACTAAGTTATATTTATTATATAGAATAATCGTGTTTACAAAAATTTAGTTAAGTACTTTAGGTTAGAAGTATTACTAAACCTAGGGTCCTAAGTTAACGTCTGAAACGCGTTGATTACGCCTTAAATTACCTACCTTTTAATAGCAAACCTACGAGATCCTACAAAGCCAAAAATCCTACCTACCTTTGACGTACGACACCCTGTTAATTCTACTCCTACCATAGCGTTAACCTACCCAAAGAAGTACAAGAACGACATTAACTTAGAGATATAGAATAAAGATATTAACCCTATAAACGCCGAGCAATAGGACCTAAACGGATTCTTACTATACTGTATAGTATAATATACAGATAGCGAATACAATAATACTGTGCTATAGTATTGCATAAAGGAGGACTTTGTTGGATAGATAAAGGAAACATAGGCCCTTGTGAAGAAGAATATTGTATAAGACTTCCGTAACTTCCTTTAGGAGAATGGAGTATTTGTCCCTATAGATGGAGACACTATTAGAGACAATATTTAAGAGTAAGTTATTAACGCAAAAGAAGAGCATAAATGGACTCCATAAGAGATTGAGCACTAACTATATAATATAAAGAAGCTTAACTTATAATAGAATCTAAATAATATACTAATAGAGACACGTTCTAATTCTATTACTCTAGGCACGAGTTTTTATATGCCGTACCCATCGCTCCCACTAATTTAACCTATAACTTTAACTACTACCCCCTAAGAGCAAGCGCAAGACCCCCTTGCTTCGCAATTTAATAACCTTTGAACTCTACTATAGGAAGATTAGGTACCACGCTATGTTCCATTAAGCTCTACATCTTTACTATAGCCTATAAAGCAATCCCTACCTTAATCTCTAATGCAATTTCAACGTGGCTTAACACCGCTTGGAGGCACCTTAAAAATGCTTACAGAGCTTACAAAACTCTATTCAGACTAGGAGAAGAGGTTTGGCGGGGAACTATATAATATCCTTAATTTAAAGCTACGTATCTTTTATAACTGTTGCTAGAAGGTTAGACTGGAACCTAACTAATATTATAACACTTATTCTATTATGCTTAAGGGCCGCGCCAGTACCTTCTATTATGATTATTTGGTAGAAAAAGGATATGATTTTAACCAAATAATATATAAGATAAGATGCCACTTTAAAACAGAAGAGAATAAGCAGCAGTATATATTAGAGTAGAGAGAGACTACCTTTCTAAGAATTATTGCTATAAACCCAGATGCCTTTTAACTTAACTATCTTTAAAAGCTCTTTAATTAACTTTAGATAATTTAGCGTGGTTTATCCAAATTATATTAAGAGGACTTCAGCCTACACAATTAAGTTATTAGCGCATGCTAAGGTGTTAAAGAATATAACCTTGCCCTCTTTAATCCTGTAAATACTTATAAAGGAGTGTGTGCTTAATTAAGATCCTTTATTGGCACCACTCTATACTCTTAAAAAGTATAGCAATTTAACGCCTAACCTTAACCTACTTTGATTGACCCAACTAACCAATATAATTATAACTGGACTGATCGAATATATAGTGGCTGGGGTAGGGGATACGGCAGAGGGTATAATTAATATTAACTATAAAGCAATTATGGAGGTCCTTATAGAGGTTTATCTTAAAACAATTAATAGAAGAAATGCTATGTTTATAAGAAGCCAAATTACTAGTTAACTAGGCACCCTCTTAATAGACAAAAGGAGGTATATAATAAGTTTCGCCAGAGCGTATAAAATGTTAGAAATTATAAGGTTACTATAGCCTACTTCCAAAGCTTCCTGGTTTAATATAAAGGCGAAGAAGATTTTAAGGGTAAGGTTAACAAGGCCAAACAGCTTCTTATAGATATAGAAATTAAGGACTACTCTCCCAACCAATACTTTACTGAGTATAGTAAGGTAGATAGTATATAAACCGTCGCTATTCTTAATAACCAATCTACGCTCTATACTATTACGAAGTTAGACATCTTTAATAAGCTAAAGGAGAGTTCTATATTCTCCTTTAATAATAGATACTCAGCGAACGTCTTTTATAGTATTATACCAGATACTAGAGCCGCAGGAGTATCTATAGTAGGAGAACCTCAAGTTTAAGCTCTTTAATAGCTTAATAGCTCTATTTAGATTAACCAATTAACAACAGGCTAATATACAATTTGTTTTAGCAAGGGTACTATAATCTCTCTTAGCATAATTAAGGTTAAAAACCCCTTAGGGTATATTACTTTCTATATTATTCCCGCGAACACCCCGTTTCTATTTTACATTAGAGATATAGATAAATTAGGCGTTAAACTTGATAACCTTAAGAATATGCTCGTTTAGGGAGATAATCGGGTGCCTATTATACGTAAATAGGGTTACCCCTAGTTGCTCCTTTATTAACTAGAAAAGAGCGTTACTTAAAGCCACTTAACTAAGTTAGAGCTATATTAACTATACCATTATTTTAGCTACCTATCCATTTACTAATTGCTTAGGGTTCTTTAGCGAGTAGGCTATAAAGTTAAGGTTAAGGTAATTAAGCATCTTATAAAGTACTACTATTACTGCTAAATAAACCAGAAGTCCCCTAGCCGATTTAAGTTTACCCTTAAAGATAACTATAACTTTAACTTCTATATTATTATTAATATTATGTATCTTAGCGGCAAGCTAGTACTCTAAGTTATTAACCTTTTAACCTCCTTCTAAGCCGCACGTTTCCTAAAGGATATATTAGCTAGGAACGTATAGGATACTCTTTAATTATGCTAGATTAATGTCTACCTAGGACCCCCTAATTAAGTTATTTATAATATAGAAAGGAACTTCTTATCTATAGAGTTTTAGTAATAGGCGAAGGCAATAGAAATTAAGGTTAAGGAAGTCCCTATTAAGGCACACAATAGTGTTAGAAAAGTAGAATAATATTACACACCATTATAATAAGCATATAAGATTATTTCTTTGGAACTAGAGGGCGCTAGCAAAGAGCTTATCTTATAGATAGCTATTAAGGCTGTTAATAATTCCGCTGGCCTAGATGGGCTTATACCTATATTGCTAGTCTTTGGCGCCTACCCTTAAATAACTAACAATTCTCTACTATCCCTATCCGTTACGCAACGAGCGGAGGCTATTCGCAAAGTAATAAAAGAGATATAACGTCTCTACGCCACGCGCCAGGTCAACGACGCACTAGGAATAAGAAATGGCCCAAATATCTTAACTATGCTTAATCTGCCACTCCAATCTAAGGTACGCGTATAGCGTAAAAAGGGAGGATGGTTAGGCCTATATAAACTTATTACAATTAATGGTTAGACTTGCACTTTTTAGATACCCTATAGACCCACTTAATTCCGCTTAACTATTATTAAGCCCTATTACAGAAATAATAGTTCTGAGCCTTTATAGGATACCCTAGAGGATACCCTAGAGAAGAACTACGATTAACGTACTCTAGAAGGCAACTATAATCCTAATATAATTGTAGTAGATATACCGCAACTACGACGTGGTAGAGGTCGCCTAAAGGGATTATAAAATCGCCAACACCTTATTAATTTTAAAGAGCAATTTATTACCGCTATTAAGAGTAGAGATAAGTTATTAATGGCCTTTATAACAGCTAAAGAGAAGGCTGACTTTAAGCTCGCAAAATAGCTCTAAAAGGAAGGCCGTATTATAACTCCAGAAGCTCCTTTCTAAGCATCTAATAAGCAGGAGATTGACGGTCTTATTATAAGAGGAGTCTTTAAATTTAAGAAGTATGACCCTACTAAGTTTAATAGAGTTCGCATCTTTAAGTTAAGAATAGTTAATAAGATTAAGGGTAAAGCTACTAACACCCCATTTAAGAAGTCGAGACTGGTTATTTAAGGTTATAATAATAACGGCAAGGAAGTGATTTTTATGTAATTCCCTATAATTTAACAAGCTAGTTAGCGAGTTATTATTGCGCTAGCTCCCTCCTTAATAAAGAATAGAATAGCGGTTTATTTATAAAATATTACTTAGGCCTATACCCAATCAAAGACGCGCCTTTAGCGCTTAATACTAGCATACCTTCTAAAGCAAATTCGCTACCAATATCCCAAAGATATAATTATGGTTATACTTAAGCCATTATATAGAATTACAGAGGCAGGAACTTATTGGTGGGCTACTTATAGCAAGTATTATAAAGAGAAGCTTTTAATAACTACTTTTATATTTAATCCCTGCTTCCTTATTATAATTACGGGAACTCTATTCGGAATTATTAGCATGCAAACTAATAGTATAATTATCTTAGGAGACGACCAATTCTTAGCTCTTAAAGAAGATAAGCTAGTAAAGGTAAATCTTATAGTAAAGCTAAAGGAAAAGCTTAATTTAATAACACTATTACTTTTTAATAGATGCATCCTCTCCCTAAATAAGGATTCTATTGCTTTGCGCCAGAAAGATTAAGGCAAGAAGATTAACATTATTAACGTTAATTCTCTAAAGCAAGGATATATGGAGTAACGCGCTTGCGGAGCTTATATTACTTCTATCTATTAACCCAAGGCTTTATTTAATCTCTCTGTTGCCGCTTAATACCAGAAACCAACTAAGGATAACGTCCTTGCCCTAAATAAGCGTCTTTTCTAGCAAATAAACTATTTTAATTAGGGACTACTCTATATGCCTATTAATCTTCCTACCGCTAAGCTCTTTATATTTATTAATGGATTGTTTATAAATAATAAAGATTTTAGCTTCTAGCTAGGATATAAGATTATTATTACAAACAAATCTATTAGAGAGAATAACTTTATAATCTATAGCAATCTTATCTATTAGAGCTTAACTAAAAGTAAGCGCGTTACCTAAAGCGTTCTAGCATTAGAGATATATGGAATAGTTAGCGGAGTTAACATAGCAATTATAATTGGAACTACCCTAAAGATAATTATAGATTAACTTAAACTCCCTATTATCCCTATAATCGTATGCACTAACTTATATTCCCTCTACAAGTGTTTAGTTAAGCTTGGTACTATAAAGGAGAAGCGTCTTATAATTAATATTATAGCACTTTAATAATCCTATAAGCGTTAAAAACTCTTTAAGATCTGGTGGATTAATGGCTAAAATAACCCAGTAGATGCGATGACGAAGGCAAACCTAAATAAGGCACTAGAGACGTTCGTTAATACAAATACTCTACGTATACGAGTTAAAGGTTAGGTTAAAAGGGAGTAGGAGATATAGTAATTTAAGAGCAGCTAATTAGGATTTTCTATACCCGGCACAGAAAATTACTATTGGCTCGCTTATAATTAGCGCCTTGGCGGCCCTAACACAATGTCTACCCGCAACTCCAAGTAAGAAAGCACCACGTGCTAAGAGGCAAATTTTAGGACAGTGAGACTTATATTACAGTGGCAATAGTAAGTAAGGAGGATCGATATTTGTTACGCTAGTTAAGCAGTATTTATATATAGATAGCAACCACAAAAGAAGAGTTGCCAGTGTCGGGAATTAGGCAAGCGGTCGTTACGTGACGCCGCGGCACTAGTGTGGTAAGGAGTCTTAAGCTTCTCGCCCTTCCTCATTCTAATAAAAAAAGTTATTAACCAACATCACTGTAACCTACTCGAGTAGTCGTTATTGGTGAGTCACCCTATGTGACCAACAGTTACTATTGGGGTCTCTATTATAAGTGTATTAACGTTGCGGAGTTCTTTGTGGAGTGTTTCTATTAATTGCTAATACTAGGCTTCTAGTGCAGCCCGCTACTAAGCCAAAGCATCTATAAAGGCTTCTTGCATTATAGTTAACTGTTCCCTAACTAGGGTTATAATGCTCGTAGTTAACGCGTGGGATTTGAGGTCGTTTGCCATTTTAATAGTAGTTATTTTAGACGCAACGTAATATAAGGGCGCGAAGAGGCTTTGGGAAAGATTTAAAGGAACAATATAAATTCTATCTAAATCTAAAGGTATATAGCTCTTGCTAGGAACAAGACGTTATGTAAAGAAGAGAAAGGAATAACGAGAGAATCTTATAATTAAATAGTTTAGGGGTCTTGGTCGATGCGTGCGCACGTACACATGTGGACGGACTTTGGTAGTATTTAATTGATCTAGTAGAACTTGGCAGAAGTTGATTAAGCTGGCAGAATTCGGTAGAATTTAGTTAAAGCTTTAAGTTCTATCTATCAAGTGTTTTACTAAGACATTCCTACTATAACTAGGCTAGTCCTGTTACAATATCTTATCTAGCGGGTACTTATAGACCATGGTAAAACTCTTATAAATTACTTTCTGCCTCTACTGTAGCACTGCTGGGACCTTATAGATGGTAACCCACTTATTGCCGTGGAGCTTAATTACAGCACTACTAAAGAAGGCTGCCTTTTTATAGAGCTGCGTTCCCAGCTAAATTCTAACCAGGCCGCCTGCTTTACTATAGTTACTACTACTATAGATATGGACCTGCAGAACGCCTGTTTTTTCCTATAGGGCCCTGTAGGCACCGGTAAAACCTTTTTTTACTGCTGTATCTGCCACTACTACCGCTTTTGCGGCCGCATTGTTTTCTGTATTGCCTCTTCCAGTATAGCTGCCCTTTTACTACCTGGCGGCCAAACTACCTACTCCTGTTTTTGCATTCCTATTGATCTATATAAGGAATCCATATATAACGTGCCTAAAGACTCCTAGCTAGCGCAGTTACTGCGCTCTACTGCCCTTATAATTTGGGATGAAGTGCTAATACAGCACTGTTACTGCTTTGAAGCCGTATACTATATGCTTGTAGACGTCCGTTCTAATACCTAGGCTCCTTTTAGCGGCGTTCCCGTTATTTTAAGTGATAATTTTACTTAGATTCTCCCTATTGTAAAATGGGGGACCTATGCTAATGTTATTTCGGCCTGCTTACGGCAGTCCTTTTTATAGCCTTCCCTCTGTATTCTATTGCTATGCTAAAATATGCGCGTTTTAGATGGCGAGCGAAATTAGCGCTTTGCTACCTAGGTCCGTAGTCTTTCTTATAACCCTACTCTTACTAGCTGTATCTAGTTGCCTACTAGTATCGCCCAGTTTACTGGTTTATAGCCTTTTATTAACTCTGTTTACCCTCCCGCTCTTTTATAGTAGGTGTATACTAATCTCTATATATTCTACGGCCGTGCTATCTTAACCGTCTGTAATAATACTGTTGCTGCTATTAATAATACTATTCTCCACTCTCTTAATGGCCCTAAGTCCGTTTTCTACTCTATAGATACCATAGAATAGGATGATCTGAATACCGAAAATACTCCCCCCCTAGAGCTTTTGCAGAGCTTTAACCCCACATATCTTCCTCCCGCATGGCTCTGCCTTAAGGTTGGCGCTCTGATAATCCTTTTACGGAACCTATATCTTAAAGAGGGCCTCTGTAATGGTACCCGTATGGTTCTTACCCAGATAGGCCGCCGCTGTCTTAAAGCCCGTATTTTTAGTGGCACCTTTGCTGACCAGCTACAGGTTATCCTATAGATTATACTGTCTTCTACGGAAGGCGAGCTGCTATTTATTATTAATTAACGGCAGTTTCCTATTTGTTTATTTTTTATAATAACTATAAATAAGTTACAGGGCCAATCTTTTAACTTTATAGGCGTTAATTTACGGATACCAGTTTTTATACACAGTTAGCTCTATGTTGTACTGTCTTGGGTTACTACCATAAATAGTATTTTAGTACTGCTTCCCCTAAATTAAACAGAAACGGACAATATTATATATCTAGAAGTTTTGCTTTTGTAATAAGGTAATGGTAGTGTTAGCGACTCAGTCAATCGAGGCACGAGCACGGCATGAGGGACGCGCAAGCCTGTACAATTGGTAGTCTATAAACGAGGATCCAAAGCTAGAGAAAGGAAGGAGAAGAATAGCAGCGCCGCTCGATATTTTATGCGGTCCTCAAGTCACGTGACTCGCGTCTACCATAATCCACGTCTGCCAAG
>Ga0307507_10006087_pt1 | contig 18938 bp, 5 predicted proteins | sample 7_EM_MG_FD_207223 | JGI IMG/M metagenome (GOLD analysis project Ga0307507, IMG submission 207223) | Populus trichocarpa ectomycorrhiza microbial communities from riparian zone in the Pacific Northwest, United States - 7_EM | ecosystem: Host-associated > Plants > Roots > Unclassified | place... | reverse complement strand
TAGCGCGCCCCAAGCCATAAAAAAAAGAGCCCCCCCACTCCCCCTCTTATAAAAAGGTAGGTGAAAAAGTTTTAATAAGGGTGGGAAGGTTAGGGAGTTATAGCTCGCATACATATTGGCACGAGCTCTTGTCCATTCAGTAGCAGTACGGTGCCAGCGACAGGTCGTTTGGGTGGCGGTATAATGCCAGCAATAGGGTCATATTCTAAGGAGCAAAGCTCTCCTTATATACAGTTGTTACTGCAAGCAGGGCAGTAGAAGTCAGTTGTAGTGTTGCAGGCAGAGCAGCGATGGTCGAATTGGGATTAGCTGTAGGCAGAGCAGCAAAGGTCTGTTCGTTCAGCTGCAGGCGGAGCAGTAGGTGTTGGTTTAGCTGTAGGCAAAGCAGCAGAGGTCGAGTATGGTACTGCAGTAGGTACTGGTTTAAATGCAAGAGGTACATTGTAGAGGTTGGGTGGCAGTACGGTACCAGCATTAGATGGTAGATAGCAGGCGTATTGGCGCTATCGTTGGTTAATTGATTGTAGGCGTATCAGCGCGATCATTTAGTTAATTAGGCTGTAGGCGTATCAGCACAGCCGTTGTCTATTTAGGGTAGCAGTACGGTGCAAGCGGTAGGGTCGTATAAGGGGCAAAGCTCCACCTTATATACAGTTGTTACTGCAAGCGGGGCAGTAGAAGTCGGTTAGCTACAGGCATAGCAGCAAGTTGATTGGCTGCGGCAGGGCAGCGGAGGTCTATCATAATAGCAGGCGTATCGGCGCTATCATTGTCTGGTTTGTGGTTCGGCTTGCAGGCGTATTAACGCGAGTACTTGTTTATTTAGGCAGCAGTATAATGCAAGCAACTAGTGGTAATAGTGGTTAAACATAGAGCTCGGTCTATCAGTTAGTCGGTAGATTATAGGCGTATCAGCACAATCGGTCTGTTGGTTAGACTGTAGGCGTAGCAGCACAGTTGTTGTTAGGTTGGCGTAGGGCATGCAGCCGTCCTGCTGCTGCGAGAGGTGTATATCGCTAGGAGTCCTTTGTGGCCGTTATTCTTCCTCTCAGAACTTAGTACCTCCTAGATCTCTACCCCCTCCTTTAATATGGCGCGCCCCGAGCTATAAAAAAAAGAAATATAGCTTATATGCGTATCAGCACGAGCTCTTGTCTGTTCGGTAGCAGTACGGTGCTAGCGTCTGACGGTAGATAGCAGGCATATCGGCGCTATCATTGGTTAATTAATCGCAGGCATAACGGCACGATTAGTTAATCGGTTTGCATTTAAATTGCGTTCAAATCGCATTCGGATCGCAGGCGTAACGGCATAATCAGTATCCAGTTCGCCCAAATCAATTTCGTTGTTAAAGCTTATACAGCTCAGTATTAACCTTATTGTTGAAGTGTACAAATGCCTAAGGTAAAGCTTGTATAACTCAGTATCAACCGTAGTCGTTCCTTAGTATGCGTAGCTTAGTGTCACTCGAAAAGGATCACCGTAGGTAGAGAAGAAGACAATCAAATCAGTAAGGGAGGCAGTCGATCGTCAACGAGCTTATACGGTCGTTGTCAAAGTCGTAGTTCGTGTCGCAGGCATATCGGCACGACGGTCGGTCGGGTTTGCATTCGAATCGCGTTTGGGTCACGTTCGAATCGCATTCAGATCATAGGCGTAACGGCATGATCCGTCTGTCGGTTTCTCAAGGTCTACTATTAATCGGTAGGTAGTTCAAGACGTTGTCGATTATTTGATCAATTAATATGCTGTTAACTAGCAGAGGTGCTATTATATTACTAGCCATAGTTGATCAATTGGTTTAAGGTATGCTATTAATTATAGCACATTCAACCTGTCGGAATATATGGACAGAAGTTACGTGGTTACGTGTCGTCGTTCGTGTCTCTGATTAGTCATCCTTATGATGACTCATCAGCCCCCTACTTAGGCACCGCGATCCTTACGATCCTCTGCTTTCTCTACCTATTAGACAAGAATCAAACCATTAGTTAATAGGCCAATCAAGTGCACTTAGGTGTTACCGACACAACCAGTTGTCATACAAGTAAGGTATTAAGGGAGACGCGCCGATAGGTTAATTCTCGTCAAGGTATCAATTAGTTAAAGTATACTGTTAATTATAGTATATTCGATAATTTGACAGGAATCGATTAGGGTATCAGTATATAGTCTATTAATATTCTCGTGATTCTCAGAACAGGTCGTAAAATGGTAGACGTGTTTAAGTATTGTTAGGAGATTCGAAGGTACGCTGTAGGGTTAGCAGCTGTATTCGAATACTTATATTCAATCGAGAGTATCGATCGAAGACTCATAGGAATGCCGTTGTGATTTAGCATATTAAATTGTTGTCAGAGAGGTATCGAAAGAGGTATCGAGAAGGTGCGTGTTGATATTTCAATTCTTATCAGAGTTAAAGGTATCGAAGAAAGAGTGCGCTTTAATATTCGAGTATAGTTATACAAGGGTAAGCTGTTATGTAGCGTTCGATTCAACGAGGTGCTATTAGAGAGCAGATTCACATATTATTGTTTAAGGAGGACTGCCGTTGAGTGGTAGGTAGTTCAAGGGTAGTCAACGAATGGTATCAAGAGGTACGTATCGATATTTCGATTCTTGTCACAACTGGCAAGACATGCTTTTATAATAGTAGGCTGTCTCGTTCGTAGAAGGTCGTATGAATGGCTATTGAGAGAAACGCGTCGATAGTTCGTAAGAGGTTATAGAGATGAATAGGCTCATCTGCAGAGCTATTGGAGAGTGCTATAAATCGGAATGATTTTCCTGATCTGTTCTCCTAATCAAGAGTGCCATAAATCTCTTAAATTCTCCCCAGATTCCTAGTACCCCTGTACATAGAAGTGTGATGCTTGCAGATGTATTCGGCTGTAAGATCGAGGGACTATCTAGGTCAATAGTGATGCTCGGGTCGCTCAGATACGGCAGTTGTCAATAAAAACTCGACGGGTGTCTATAAGGGCGTTTATAGACAAGTCGGAGAGTCGTGTCGCAGGCATATTGGCGCGACAGGTTGTCAAGTTTGGGGTTTAGGGTAGTAGTATGGTGCAAGCGTCAGGTCCTTCCTAATTAATTTCGTCTCTCCTCGTACAGCTCAGTATCAATTAGGGTGGTTATCGCAGCAGTAATAGCCAGAGAATAACGGATAGGATTCGTTCCAGAGGACTCGCGGACAACATGCACCTACCGCCCAATGGCACGGCTCGGGTCATGTCTCGGCTTATCTTAGCCGACACTGCAGAATCAGTTCCAGGTTCCTTGCAGCCCTAGGCTGAGTCTCAACCAAGGTCGTCTCTGCAGCTCGTACAACTCCGTATCAGTCAAAAGGGTTGGAACGGGGGTGAGATATTATTGCCTTCCCAGGTAGTTGTCCTTATCCACAGGAGACCTTTTAGCTGCTTAAATACCGGCTCCCAGTATTAATGATAGCGACTCAACGCGTTGACGACGCGCAGCTAGGAGTGTTCGACGCGTGTCCTCCTAGAACACGCGGAACAGGGGTGGGATATTATCCAGGCCTTCCCAGGCAAGGGAAAGAGGGAGCTCCAAACAAATAAAGTCCCCCCCGGGTGGGTGAGCTTAGTATAATGTGACGGGCTCGTATAAATGCTTCTAAACCAAAGCTTGTAGATTGCTACCATACAAGAATACTAAGCTAAGGAGAAGAAGAAGAGGAAAGGAGGCTCTAGGGGGTAATATACATGGTACGGGCGGACTCCGGATATTGCGCCAAGACAGCTACAGGGGACGGTGCCCCAGCACCGTCACAAGTACATTTATTACACTGCTTATTTTTCTAATAAAAATATCCTTTTGGCTTCTTAGAGTGTTCCCATAAGGGTATTAGATAGGTATTAAGTTAGCCCTAGAAGTCTTTCCCACTGCTTAAGGTTCCTAACTTTAATTATTCCAAAGTTCTCTTTAAGAATGGCTTCTTTAAAGACTAGGTCTACCCTATATTACTACTAAAATGCCCGCGCTTCTAACTACCCCCTAGCTTCTTACTAGAAGAGGTCTAGTTCCTTACTGCATCCTCTATATTTAGAACCGCTTATTTAAAATCTATATATACGGTAACCCGCGGTAGGGCTCCTACGCGCTTTATTTTATTATAAATTGCTAGCTTAATTCTAGCCTAGATAAATCCAATCTTCTCCTTTTTATAGACGCTGCCGTCCTTATTTTTAAAGGGCTCTAAATCTATCTATTAAGCACGAGTTTCTATAAAGTTTATAAACTAGCGGAAATCTTAACGATCTAGCTATATACTATTCTAGAATTGTTCTATATTATTATATTATATAATATACAGATCTTAAGTCCAACCCTTTAGGAAGGTCTGCAGCTGTGGCTATATAGTAATTTACTCTTTATTAAGTTAATTAAGCGCAATCTAGTTTAGTAATTAGTCTTTAATCTTGCTAATAATCCACTATATACGTTCTTTGGTATTATTTTATATTATTAGCATCTTAAAGAAGTTGTCCACCTTATAAACCCAATTATCCAAATATTGGGCGCTAGGTCTATAGCGGAGTTTTAAACTACTAGAGGCCTTAGCTAATCGGTCTATATTCTTTTTTTGTTTATTATATAAGTGCCTCTCTGTCACGGAGTGAGCACAAGCGATGATAATATATAGCGAAGTAGATATTATTAAGCTATGTACATAAACTATATAATGAAGTCAAGACGTTGCGTAAGGAAAGGAAAGTAGGAAACAGGGGAAAAAGGGTATATAACGTTCGCTTAGTTGCTAGGTTAACGGGTACTATGCTATGCATAGGCAGGGTAGAGCTTAGGTGGCGGTTCTGGTAAAACTTGGCAGAATTCGGCAGTTAGAGGTCCTTAAAGTTGCCAGTTAGCAACTCCGACAGTAAAGATGGCAGATTGCGGCGGAATACGGCAGATTGCTGTCAGATTGCCGTTTCATGGTCGGTCTTCAGTTGTTCAGTTGGTGGAAACAGGTAGACGTATGTAAGGTGTCACGGGGGTGTCCCGTAACAGTACTCCCCCTTTAAACTTGAGCATCTGCGAGATGGGGCTGTGGTAGTTCTGGGTGGAGTTTGTGAAAGTCTTCTGCGGCTTATATAAGTCCTATAGAGTTGGCAGGTTCCTATAAGGGTTTAGTAAAACCTCTCTATTTTATAAGGTATATATATTTGCGTTTCCATTTGTTGTACTTAATGTCATCAACTCTTTTAACAAGGTACTTATCCTCACCATCCACTTTAACTAGTAGGGGAGGGTCTTGGATCTGTCCAGGCAGGGCGTCTAATATAGGGGCGGCAGGGCGGAGGACTGACGTATAGAATATAGGGTGGATTTTAACCGTATCAGGGAGCTTTAGTTAGTAGGCATAAGGAGAGACAACTTTTTTAACCTTATAAGGGCCAGCGTTCTTCCAATTAAGTTTCTTAGTAGGTCGTTTTATGTTCAGATTTCTTGCGTCTAGCCAGATAAAGTTACTAATTTAGTAAGCTAGTGCTAGGGTTCGGTTCTTATTTGCTACGGCTTTATAGACAGACTGGGCCTATATCATTTTGTTAGTAAGGAACTCCTATAGTTCTTCCATCTTCTTTACGAATTTGTTTACTTCTGCAACTTATAAGGCCTGATGAGCTGGATAAGGAACATTACTAAAGGGTTTAAAACCCATTTACAGGTGCTAGCCGTAATTAGCTGGAAATAGGGAGACCTTTGTGGTTTCTAAGACGGAGTTATTTATAGTAAACTCGGCAAATATAAGCCAGTCTATCCAGTTGTCCTGCAGATACGACGTATATATCCAAATATACTATTCCATTATAGCATTTGCACATTCCGTTTGACCATCCGTTTCCAGGTAATATGCCGTAGACAACAGTGCTTTAATACGGAGTTAGGTAGTTAGTTCTTTCCAAAACACTAAGACAAACTAGCGGCCTCTATTAGAGACGATTGTTTTGGGGAGTCCGTGGAGTTTCCATATATAATCCAGGAACAGTTAGGCAACGGCAGGTGCTAATATATTAGGGTAGGCGATTAAGTGTCTTATCTTAGATAGTCGGTCTATAACTACCATAATATTCGTGTAGCCTTTACTTTTGGGGAGATTAACAACAAAGTTAATTAAGATGTCCTTCCATCTTTAGTCCGGAACAGGCAGTGGCTTTAGAAAGCTGTTGTATGTCTTATGCAAAGCTTTAGCTTGTCGGTAGGTATGGCAGCTGGAGACGTACCTTCGTGTCATATTATGCATGTTTGGCCAGTAGTACTCCTATTGGAGTAGCTCTAGGGTTTTTCCTCAGCCTGGGTGGCTGGCTACTGGTAGGTTATATACGTGTTTAAGGAGCTTGAGCTTAAGTTTATTATAATTAGGGACAACTAGGCGGTTCTAGTAGTATAAGCGGTCTTCGCGAACTTCACATTTACTTAAAGAGATCTTTTTGGAGCGTCTAACGCCATTTTAAATTAGCTTAAGTGTCTCTTAGATAAACTCGTCGTTTAGGTATTTATTAATTATAATCTATTCAATTAATCAATTAGTTATTTCAAGGACGTATACCGTAAGGTCTTTAGCCAGGGGATTAAATAATTTAGGACGAAGTAGGGTTTGTTTACAGTAGGCGCGTACTTCTTCCTGTGCTGTTATGTCTTGTGAACGTCAAGTTAGGGCATCAGGTTTTTAACCTTAAACGCCTAGGCGGTATATGATTAAGAATTGGAATTAAGACAGATATTCTAACTAGCGGGCTTAATAATAACTTAGCTGTTTTGTAGTTATAAAGTACTGTAGATTCTTATAGTCGCTAAGGACCTTAATTGGAAATCCAGCGCCTTCTAGTTTAGGTTGCTATTGTTTAAAACATCTAATAATGGCTAATAATTCTTTATTATAGATCTCGTAGTTATATTCGGCTGGACTTAGTCGTTTTAAGAAGTATACTATAGGGTGCAGTACCCCTTCTTCGTTATACTGAGATAGAATGCCTCCAGTGACATAGTCAGATAAGTCAGCTTCTATAACACTCTTTCAGTTCGGGTTAAAGTGTTGGAGTATAGGTGCGGTAGTGAATATGACTTTTAGATAGGTAAAGGCCTTCTTGCATTCCTTGTTAAAGATAAAGGCTTTATCCTTTTGGGTTAGAGCCATAAGAGGTAAAACTAGGGCGGAGAAGTTATTAATAAACCGTTAATAGAAATTAGCAAATCCTATAAAGGCTCTTACGTCCTTAACGTTCTTGGGTTCTTGCCAGTTTATAATTACTTTAATCTTCTTTAGGTCCATTTATATGCCGTCTATAGAGATAATAAGTCCGAGGTATAGAACTTCCGTTTTATGGAACTCGCATTTATCTATATCTAATTGTAGTCTAGCTTCACGTAGGGCTTCTAAGACAAGGTCAACGTGTTTCTTATATTTAGCCAGGTTATTACTATATACCAGGATGTCGTCGATATAAGCAGTACAGAAAACGTCCAGGTAAGGTTATAAGGTATTATTTATAAAGTATTAGAATAAACTTGGGGCATTCGCGAGGCTAAACGGCGTCACTAAGTATTTAAATAGTCCGTATCTAGTACGGAATGCTGTAAGCCATTTATTTCCTTTTGCAATACGGAGGCGGTTAAATGCGTGGATAAGGTTAAGTTTTGTGTAGTAGCGAGCCTTACTTAATCGGTTCAGTGTCTCTTAAATTAATGGGAGCGGGTACCGATTTTTGATAGTAATAGCGTTAAGACTACCGCCAGGTTTCTTAACAAAGATTATAGGTGCAGCTATAGGCAAAGAGCTTGCTCTGATAAATCCTTTACTTAGGTGTTCGTCTAAGTACTTCCGCAACACTTGGAGTTCATTTTAGGACATTCTATATAAGGGTCTAAATCCTGGTTGTTTTCCTTCTTTAAGTACAATCTTGTGGTTATATGGTCGGTGCTCCGCTAACTTGTTAGCTTCCTTTCGTGAAAATACTTCTAGATGCTTATAATAGCATACTAGTACTTTTATGGTAGGGTTAGTGTGCTTCTTTAGTGCTAGGGCCTTTTTAATATTGGCTATTATAACGGCGAAGATTGTATGTTTAGGTTTCCTAGCAAGTCGTGCTAACAGGGTAGCTCCGATCATATAGATATCCATAGAAAGGGGGGCGAGTTGCCGGCTGGCAACTTCCTTTTAATTATCTACTGTTTCTTATTTAACTTTAGGTTTAGTGTTAGGTACGGAGTCAGTATTGGATTTAGGTTCGGGTTCTTTAAGTATCCTTTTTATAGTAGAATACTAGTTCTTTTGGTACTTTCGTATATTAAGCTTAAGTTTAGGCTTCTGCTTGGTTCGGGGTGGTACAGTAATTAGGGTTAATTTGTGTGGTTTAGTATAATTTTTGGGTTCTTAGTAGAATTGGGTAGACTTTTTAGACTAATAGATCCTAGTGGATTTTTCAGATTTCGGTTTAGGGTCTAAGCAGCGAGTTATAAGGCACTTCTGCTTGCAACGGGAGGCGGTAAATAGAAGCTTAAGGTTGTCCCAGTTAATAGTTACCTTATATAGCTTTATCCAAGGTTGTCTAAGTATTACTAAGTGACCTAGAGTGGTAACAAAAAGCTTAATCAGTTCTTTATGGTTCAGGTATTAGAGTCTTAGGAATACTACATGGGTAATACAGCCCAAGATAGTGCGTTTACCATTAAATCTAAATACGTTAATATGCCGGTCAAGGGGGGTTAGAGTAAAACTATTATCTTATATAAAGATCTTGTTAATGAATCCTGTGCTACTGGCTCCTATATTAATTAGGACTTAAGCATTAACCTATTAATTATTCTGCCGAAGACAATAGTTAACGGTTATACTGCAATCCTAAAAGTCAGAGTTCGTAACATCTAAAGCTTTCAACGAGATCCTAAGGCAGCGCTGTCCTGGAGAGCAACTTAGCTCTAGGACCTTCCTTTTAGAGGTGATCGGGGTGGAGTTCTTATAGCGTGTTGGTTGTAGCTTCGTCCTTATAAGTAGTGCTTACTAGATACGGGGCTGGAACCAGGTAGAGATTGGGGACAGTAACTAGAGAATTAATACGGTAAACGGCTACTAGTGTTAGCCGTTTATAATTCGCGTTGGGGCATAGGGACGGAGCAGTGGTTAGAGAAGTAGGAGCTACTTCCACACTGAAAACAGAGGCCTAGCTTAGTGCGTCGTTCTTATTTAAAGGACCTTAGTAGGGCGTATCCTAGGGTTTTAGTGTTAATATCCATAGCGTCGGGGTGCTTAGGCTGAGATAATGACTTAGTAGACATTCGCGGGTTTGTTATATTATATTAAGGAGCGGACTTTAGTATCAGGCGTAGTATATCATTGTATTATTTATTAATAACGTTTGCGTAGGCGTTAAGAGCTCCTGGTAGGTCTACACCTATTAGGGAGGTTTTTAGTTCAGGGCTTAGGGATTTAATAAGGCTGTTAATTAGTGCGGAGTCGTTCCAGCCTATTTCTTTTACGTAACGGTTAAATTTGGAGAAGTATACTAGGAAGCTTTTTATTCCTTAAGTTATATAGTTTATCTTTCTCTAAGCAGTAGCTTGGCGGTTCGGGTTACCATACATAGCTTTAAGAAGTACAATTAGGCTTAGTACTAAGTTCGGTTAAAGAGGTTTAATAAGGTCAGCTATATCTCCTCCTAATTAACTTAGGGCGTAGCAGAGTTAGTTGGCTTTAGTTAGGTAGCGGTCAGCGTTACCAGTTAGCTTATTTTTAAGCCGGCTTAGGAATAATTAGAGTTCTTATTATTTACTAGTAAATATTAGAGGGTCTAGTAGTCGTTCAGATCGTTACAGTGCAGTAGTTAGTTTGGGGTAAGTAACTACTGTAGGTTCAGGGCTCTTGTTCCACGTGTTTATCTCTAAAGATGGTGTTCGGTCTTAGGGCCCTAATATAGGTATCTTAAGGGTGCGGATTTCTTCTTAGAGGTCTTTAATTAATTGCCGGTGTCGTGCTTCTTGTTCAGCTTATTATTAAGTTAAAGTGGCTTGGTTTTATACGAGGGCGTCCATAAAGGACTTCTGTATTTCTGCCAATTATTCTTAGAGTGCGGATATAATACTAACAGCTGTTATAGGGGCTTCGGGGTCGTTCTGCATTTCGGAGGGTGGTATATAGGGTTAACGCAACGTAGTGTCACAGAGTAAGCATAAGCGATGATAATATATAGCGAAGTAGATATTATTAAGCTATGTACATAAACTATATAATGAAGTTAAGACTTTACGTAAGAAAAGGAAAGTAGGAAACAGGGGAAAAAGGGTATATAACGTTCACTTAGTTGCTAGGTTAACGGGTACTATACTACGCACAGGTAGGGTAGAGCTTAGGTGGCGGTTCTGGTAGAACTTAGCAGAATTCGGCAGTTAGAGGTCCTTAAAGTTGCCAGTTAGCAACTCCGACAGTAGAGACGGCAGATTGCGGCGGAATACGGCAGATTGCTGTCAGATTGCCGTCTCGTGGTCGGTCTTCGGTTGTTCAGTTGGTGGAAATAGGTGGACGTATGTAAGGTGTTATGGGGGTGTCCCGTGACACTCTCTAAGTCTTTTACACCTCCTTAGGTAGGTACTAGGTAGCCCCTAAGAAGCCCTTAGCCTTAGCCAGGTTATAAAAAAACTTATTTAGCTTAGATTAAACCCTACCAGATCTAAATTTGCCTTTAAAGGGTTCTAATATATTTATTAATAGCTTCCTCCTATATGGCTTCCAAGAGCCTTGCGACAGCTTCCCGATATCTATCTTAAAGGATATTAGTATGGGGCTCTTGACTTTCCGAACTCGGGCCTAGGGAAGCTCCGGCTAAAGGGGTAGGCCCGCTTAGCTTATAAGCAGTCTATACACCGCCACTATGCCAATTATAGGCCGGTGGTCTTCCGGGAGGGTTCCGGTTGGGTCCCTAGTTAGACGCGTTAGTATATTCCTCTGGAATTTCTGGCTTAAGGAAAGATCTTGGAGTTGCCTCTAGCGCTTGGTCTTCCAATTAGCCTAGGTAGGGTTGGAGGGGTTCCAGTTACTTTCTAGCAGTATTACGTCCATTATAGAGGGTGTCTGCGTTTTCCTTAGCGGTAACTATAGGTATATAAGAGTCTTTAAGCTCCTAGCGCATCTAGGTGTTAGGGCTTATTCGGCCGTCTTACCTAGAGGTTTATATTATCGCAATCTCTCGTTATTAGAGGGATCTTTCTGCCTTAATGCAACGGCTTTCTATAAGGTATTTGTGGAGTTTCCGTTTAGGTTATTACGAGATTTTAAGGGAGGATGGTAGATGTAAATAAAAGATATAAATAAACAATCTAGTCCTTAAAGCTAACTGCTCTTCTAAATAGAGTAGGAAGGATTTAAATGTAAGGGGACTTTGTGTGACGGTGCTGGAGCGCGTCACCGGCTATATTTAACCAATTAGGATTTTCCATGCCCGGCATGCAAAATCGCTATTGGCCCGCTTACTACTAGCGCCATGGCGGCCCTCGCGACATGCCTACCTACTGCCCCTAAACGATTCTTCTTCTTCTTCTCCTTAGCTTAGTATTCTTATATGGTAGTAATCTACAAGCTTCGGTTTAGAAGCATTTATATAAGCCCGTTACATTATACTAAGCTCTCCATATACTGCCTGGGAAGGCCTTAATAATATCCCACCCTAAAAGAAGACCTTTATCTGTAACAATACGTCAACGCGTTATACTTAGATATTAAAAAACTTACACTACCACGCCTGAGAAGGCCCTAATAATATCCCACTTTATAGGCCAGACTGTACTTGACCTATACCCCTAAAAAAACCCTAGAATTAAAACCGAATTATACAATTCTAACAAACTTTAGGAAGCCAATAATGGCACCTAAAGCGAGCTTATCTAAAAGACCTGCCTCTACCTAAGAGGAACATAAGATCCAGTTAGGATTAGAAATTAAAGACAATAACAACGTTATAGGTGTATATAAGCAGATTCGTGCCCTTGCTACCAATTAGAAGGTTAATTGTCTTTAAGCCCAAAGTATATAAAAGACTCTAAAGGAGATCCTGGAAAGCCTTACTGCTTTATAAAACAGCCCAGCCTCCCCTTTACAAAGCCTTAGTTAACCCATTCGCTTAACTAAATGCGATACACCAGAGAGTATAGATATAATAGTAAAGCAATTAAAGTCCGTTAAGCTCCCTAACCCCCTACTATTATTAGACAGCATAGACCCGACCTTTAAGAACTAGAGAATTTAGGTACGAGGAAAGCTTTATATTAACCACAACTATTTCCCCTCTAAAGAAGCTAAAATGCTCTACCTCTTTAGTTAAACCATTGGGGACGCCTAGCAACACCTTTAGGCTAAGTTTGAGGACGAGTTACCTGTTCGGTTTACATCTGTTAATAAGATAATACAGCATCTAGCTGCTATCTATATTAATCCAAATAAAGTACAGGATACCTATTACGACTATAATTGCCTAATAATAAAATTAAACCAATTCTTTACTAAGTTCTAGACTTAATTCTTATACCTAGCAGGCAAAGGCTAGGTTCCCCCTAAGAACTATTATTTAGACCTATACAACAAGCTAACGGTCTAACTATAAGAGAAGATTATAGTAGCTTTAAATAACCTACTAACCTACCAAAGACTCGCAGCCTAATATTTGTTGCTAGATTTAGAACTAAAATGAATTAATGCTTATTCTAATCGACTAAAGCGGCCCTATAGCGACTATAACCTATCCGCTACACCAACAGGAGCTGGCGTTAGAAGATAAACCACGACCGCCCTTATACCAAAAGCGGTTATAACTACCTACCCGCGAACCTCACCCAACCTACTATGTACTATACCTTTAACCAATGCTTGTTATAACACCCCAATTAACCCTACTACGGTTACGTGCTTTAATTGCGGAAAGGATAGTTACTTTATTACGTCCTACCCAGAGCTAAAGGATATGGGTAATATTAAGGAGATAGAGGAAAAAGAAACGTCTAACAAGTTAGGAAAAAAAGAACCCTAGGGAAAGACTCCCCCCTAGGGTATCCTATTAATCTTAAAGAGATTGATCTAAGTTAGCTAATAGGTAGAAAACACTTTATAGTTCTATATACAGTATCCCAAAATAGATATAAAGTTAATATAACTGCCCTTATTAACACTGGAGTAAATAGCTTTGCTTTTATAAACACTGCTTATATAAATAATGTTGCTAAGTTCTTAAATATAAATGCTACCTGACTAGAGAAGCCTATTTAAGTAAAAGGCTACAACGGTTAAGCTGGTATGCCGGTTACCCACGTTTTAAAGCTATATATTGCTATTAATGGACAACGCTAGTTTGGTATCCCCTTCTGCATCCTAGACCTAGGGTCACACGATATAATTCTTAGCCAAAAATAGATGTCCTACTTTAATATTTGGCTAAACGTTTAACAAAGACAGTTTGTCTGGCCGGAAAATAGACCAAAGTTACCCTCCTTTGTTAGGGAAATCCGCACCAACCGCAAGACGTTAGCTGTGAAGGCTGATCCTACCTACTAGCAAGATGTTAGAAACCGCGACCTAGCCTTTACCTAGGAAGATGCCCGCCGTAAGGCTGGCAGGAACTTTATACCAACAAGGATACTCCCCCAAAGGACTATAGTTGAGGAGGACTCTACTTACGGAAGTAAAATGGACACTAATATAAACAACTTCCAAATTGCGGAGATCTGGCTAATAGGGAAGAGGACGTACTAATAGGATATAAAGGATAACCTTTGGAAGATATAACGAGAGCTAAGAGGAGTAAGGACAACGCTAATACCCCAAAAGCCCCCGAGGCCACGGATAACCCTACTATTATATAACACCCCTATAGTAGACATCGCGGCAATTAGTGCTATAGGTTTCTACTTTAATATATATTAGAAGAACAACAAAGTCTTTACTACTAGTTTATATAAAATCGACCGGATTATTGCTGAGAGGGAAGAAGTACTAGTAGAGGAAACTGATAAGGAATTAGTTAAGCGCCTCCTCCCCAATTACCTCTTAAACCATAGAGACGCGTTCTTAAAAGCAGCTTTAGATATACTACCCCCCACTAAACCTATAATTATAAGATTTAGTTAGAGACCAATAACTCCCTAGGCTATAGCCCCCTTTACTAGCAAACTATAGAGGAACTAAAGGCAATAAAGCAGTACCTAATTAACGACCTCTATAAAGGGTTTATTAAGCCAAGCTAGGCTCCCTTTGCTTCCCCCGTTTTATTTATAAAGAAATTTAATAAAAGCCTTTATTTCTATATCGACTATTGGAAGCTAAATACTATTACTTAGAAGGATTGGTACTCTCTCCCTTTAATTAATAAAACCCTTATATGTCTAAGCTGGGCCAAAATCTTTACTAAGCTTGATGTCCGCTAAGCTTTTTACCAAATTAGGATGGACCCTATATTGGAAGACCTAATGACGTTCTGCACCTATTACGGGTCTTATAAATATAAAGTCCTTTCTTTTAGACTAATAAATGGGCTAGCTACTTATTAACGGTATATAAATAATGTTCTTTTTAACTACCTTAACAAATTCTGTACGGCATACCTAGACGACATTCTTATATACTTGGACAACAAACTTAAGCACCAAGTTCACGTTAAGAAGGTCCTAGAGAGACTACAGAATATAGGCCTACAAGTTAATATCAAAAAATATATATTTGGAGTAAAACGTATAAAGTACCTTAGGTTTATTATTAGTACAGAAGGAATTAAAGTTAACCTAGAGAAGGTTAAGGCAATCCGCAACTAGAAACCCCCTTATACTATAAAAGGAATCCAGTCCTTCCTTAGCTTTTGTAATTTCTACTATCGGTTTATCCGTGACTATGGAGTTGTAGCTAAGCCTCTTATATAACTAACTAAGAACAACACGTCTTTTATCTTTAACAATAACTGTATAAAAGCCTTTAAGGAGTTAAAGGACCAACTTGTCTCTTCCCTAATCCTTTATTACTACGACCTAGACCTTAAATTAATGCTAGAAACGGACGCCTCCAATGGGGTAATAGCGGGAGTCCTTTTACAGCTACACCTAGACGGCGAATAGTACCCTATTGCGTTCTTCTTAAAAATAATGGCCCTAGCTAAGTGCAACTACGAAGTGCACAATAAGGAAATGTTGGCTATTATATAATTATTGTCCCAGTGGCGCACAGAGCTTGGAAGCATAGACTCTTAGATTAAGGTTTATACCAATTATAAAGCCCTTAAGTATTTTATAACAACAAAACAACTTACTGGTTAACAGGCCTAGTAGGCCAAAATACTCTCCCAATTCTTCTTTATAATTATATACCGCCCTAGCAGGTAAAATGCTAAGGCTGACGCCCTAACCTAGAGAGAATAGGACGTGGGGCCATAAGACGAGCTAAAGGCTTAGTACCAGACACGCGCCCTCCTCCGTACTGAACAACTTAACCCACATATCCTTAAGGAACTAAGCTCCAAATAGAATAAGGTAGTACCTATAGAAGGAAAGACCCTAGATAAACTAATAGGATTAATTAATTGTATCCTAACCGCGAACCGCATAGCCAAATCCCTAAAAGCCCTCCGCGATTAAGCTATGGGGGGTAACCCTGGTTTGGAAATAGAAGACGGACTGCTCCTATACCAAGAACAGCTTATAGTTCCAGATATTAACAACCTATGAATAGAGCTAATCCGTAAAGCCTACTATTAAGTCTCTACGGCGCACCCTAGTTAAGACAAGACCTACCAACTACTATTGCCTTATTACTATTGGCGAGGACTCCTGTCCGATATAGAATAATTTATTAGAAATTATTATGCTTATAAATGCGTAAATACCCCTAGGGACTAAACTCCTGGATGGCTGTAACCACTGCCAGTCCCTAAACGCCCTTAGCAACATATTATAATGGACTTTAAATTATTCCTAAAGGACAAACACGGCTATAACATGGCCTTTATAGTAGTTAACCGACTAAATAAGCAAGCCGTTTCCCTCCCTTGCTTTAAGACTACAACCGTAAAGGACATGGCCCGTATGTATGTGGACAACATCTACCAGATCCATAGCGCTTCTAAGTTAATTATCTCTAACTGTGGACCTTAGTTTATATCAGACTTCTAAAATAAATTCTGCCGCATCCTTAGGATTAAGATTAAGCTCTCTACCGCATTCTACCCTTAGACCAACGGCTAAACCAAGATTATAAACTAGTACCTTAACTAGCGACTTCGCCCCTTTGTTAACTACTACTAGGACAACTGGTTGGAACTACTACCTATAATAGACTATGCACAGCTTACGCTCTCTTATAATAGTATAGGAATGTCGCCATTTAAGTTACTCTATGGATACAGGCCACGAACATCCTTTAATTGGGATAGACCTATAGGACATATAACGGCCCGCGAACGCCTTAGCTATAAAGAGGCCCAGATATTCGCTAAGAGAATATATAGGGCCTAGGAGACTGCCTAAGCAATTATAAAAAGGGCATAAGAGAAGAAAGAGTCCAATATAAACTAATATCGCCACAAGGTAGACTTCCACGTAGGAGATAAGGTATAGGTGTTAATAAAGAACTGGAAAACCTAGAGGCCGAGCTATAAGCTAGACCACTAAATGGCTAGCCCCTATGAAATCCCTAAGAAGGTAGGGTACTCTTTTAAGGTTAAGCTACCAGAGTTAATAAAGATCCACCCTATCTTCTCTCCAGACTGACTGTAGAAGGCCGCGGACAACCCATTGCCTGGATAGTATAACGACCCCCCGCCGCTAATTTAGATTATAGAGGACGAAGAATGGGAAGTTGAAGAGATCTTAGCAGTAAAGAAGGACTATAGTACCTTAAAATACCGTGCGAGCTAGGTAGGTTATAACGAAGATCTAAAATGGTACCTTATATCCAATTTTAAGTACTCTCCCTATAAGCTATAAGATTTCCACCTAGCCTACCTAGACCTCCCTAGACCACCACGCAAGTTAGATAGCTGGGTTAAATGCTAGAAAAAGGGGTTAGATAACTATAATAATTTAAATAACAATAAAGAACTTAGACAAAGCCTAAGGGCAGGCTTTTTTGGGAGGGGGGGGTGATGTGACGGTGCTAGAGCGCGTCACTAGCCATATTTGTTACGGCACTGGCAAATTGCCGCAAACTGCCGTCACGTGACCATTAGATTGTATATAACTTCAAGCGGTACTTCCGTTCTTCTTGTTTCCTTTCTTTAGCTTTGGATCCTCGTTTATAGACAATCCAATCATACAGGCTTGCGCGACCCTCTTGCCGTGCTCGTGCCTCGATTGACTAAGTCGCTAACATTATCTAAAGCTCTTTCTACCACTCTTTCTTCCTGAGAAGGAACTTAAATATATCTACAAGGACACAGAATAGGACCCTAAGGACATCACCAGGACCACAAGGACAGGATAGAACCAAAAGAACACGAACAGAACGCGAAACCTAAGAATAGGACACGCACGGACCAGAACCCCTAGAAAATAAACAAACACCGGAAATTACCCAAAACCCCTACCACCATGCCAAGAAATACAGCAGCCGGCAAAGCCGCTGCAGGACCCGCAAATACCTCCAATAGTGAAACAGTCACCGTCTTAACCCCCCAGGAAGAACTTGCAGCAGCTAATGCTGAAATCAAGCGGCTTTGAGAGCTGCTTAAAACTAGAGACACCCCTGCACCTAGCGAAGAGTTATTAGACACCTAAAGACTTGCTATGGTCCTTAAGACCCTAGCCTAACGCACAGCATTAGCATCGTCGCGATCCGCAAAGGTTGCGGACCCTCCTTTGCTTACAGACGGAACTAACCCTACGTTTAATAATTGGAAGCTTTAACTACAAGACAAGCTTAAGGTTAATGCGGACCACTTCCCTACTACTTAAGCTAAGATGGCCTATATCTTCGGCCGTACCGGCGGGGACGCACAGACGCATCTACGTCCGCGATACGCCTAGGACTCGGCAGACCCCTTCCTCTCTAGAGAAGAGATGATTGACCACCTGTCTTCTATTTATAAGGACCCCTTTAAGACATAAAACGCCCGCCTTGATTATAAGGCCCTTAATATAAAAACAACGGAGACCTTTTTGGCTTTCTAGACCCGCTTTCTGCACCTAGCCGGCCAAGCCTGAATTCCCTATAAAGACCTAATGCCAGACCTTTTTGACAAGCTTACCCTAGACCTACAGCGTGCCGTACTGCCAGTTTTTACTACGGTATAAACGCTAAAGGTACTTACGGACCACTGCCTGGCTATTAATTAAGGCCTCCGTCGAATTAAGGTATAAGCCAAGCGGTATAAAGCCAGAAACTCTTTAAACCAGACTACAAGCGCTACAAGAACAGCCCGCAGTGCCCCAGCACGACCGGCAACTCCTATAGCACTAGCCGCACAGCCCGCCGTTAGTTTAGCAGCTAGCCGCGCAGCTAGCCCTACCGCGGGTCCAGCGCATACTTGGCCGACGTACAGCGACCCCTGTAGATAGGCCCTTAGTAATCAAGGAGCTTGCTTCTTATACGGCTAGAAGAACCACTTCGCTAAGGACTGCCCGATAAAGGCAAAAACGGATGAAGTTCTGTTAATCTAGGAGGATAATAAGGAGTCGGAAAAAGAGGAACCCTAGAGAAAGACTCCTCTCTAGGGTTAAAAGGAATTGACATGTCACATATTGATCTGGGTCGGCTAGTTGGTGGAAGAAGCTGCACTATCCCTTGTACTTTATTTCGCAATGGATATCAAGTTTTAACCTCTGCTTTAGCTAACTCTAGAGCAAATGCCTTTGCCTTAATAGACACCTAGTGCGCTGTAAAGCTGGCTGACTTTTTAAATGCACCCCTTAAAGAACTGCCCAAACCAGTCCCTATCCGCGGGTACAATGGACGGATAGGA
>Ga0307507_10006086_pt1 | contig 18941 bp, 24 predicted proteins | sample 7_EM_MG_FD_207223 | JGI IMG/M metagenome (GOLD analysis project Ga0307507, IMG submission 207223) | Populus trichocarpa ectomycorrhiza microbial communities from riparian zone in the Pacific Northwest, United States - 7_EM | ecosystem: Host-associated > Plants > Roots > Unclassified | place... | reverse complement strand
ATGGATCTGACACCTGCATCATCTTGGGCTCGTTGCCAGCTACACACTGATATAGGATTCATTCCTACCTGACTACTATTCATAGAGTTACAGGGCTGGCGATTCGGGGATTCGAAGGCTGATTACTCCACAACCGCTGGACGGATCTTGATTCTGTTTGCTGGAGGTTGTTGGGCTCGACGCCAGCTACACGCCGGTATAAGGTACGTCTCTGTGACATCAAAACCCAGAAAGTCGCTGTCTTCTGTGGAGGGGGTGTTGGGTAGTAACCCAGGCGGAACTTTACTCGATGGCAGATTACTCCATGACTACTTGACGGATTCCAGTTCTGTTTGCGGGGGGTTGTTGGGCCCAACGCCAGCTACACCCCGGTATAAGGTACGTCCCTACGCGATCAATACTCATGGACTCACTCTCTTCTGTAGAGGGGGGTCTCTATAGTAACCCTGGCGGAATTTTACTCGATGGCTGATTACTCCATGACTACTTGACTGGTTCCAATTCTGTTTGCGGGAGGTTGTTGGGCTCGACGCCAGCTACACGCCGGTATAAGGTACGTACCTCTTGCATCAAAACTCAGGATTTCGCTGTCTTCTGTGGAGCTGGTCTCTATTGTAGGACTGCGGGGGGAGGGTTTCCCCAGGAAGCAGGGAAGGTGACGCCTGTATTTAGATCACTTAGCTAGACTAGTAGAATTAGAAATATAATAGACTATTTAAATGAACTTTTTATCATGTATCAGTGTTGTAACCTAGGTCAGGAGCGGGTAAAGGGGGGACTCTTGACTCTTTTCCTGAAGATGTGGTGTTGCGCCCAGTGCGTTCAGGAAGATTAGGTGTTGCGCCAGTTGCGTTCAGGAAGATTAGATGTTGCGCCAGGTGCGTTCAGGAAGATAAAGTGTTGCGCCAGGTGCGCCCTGAGTGAGCGGAACCAGTAGGTGCGTCCTGATTCTCGATTGACGTTATGTGCCCTAGATGCGCCAGACACACTGGGCGCACCAGGCGCCAAGTATTATTTTTGCTGATGAGGTGATCCTCGGAATGCCATGGTTAAGAGAACACAATCCAACGATCAATTAAAACGACAAAAGGATTACATTCAACAGCGAATGATTCACGACTTGGTGTCTGGAATGTGCACCCTTTGCCGATGCGGTACCCGTAGAAGAAGCCCTGGAAGAGAATGTCATCATAAGAATCTCCAAGGTTAAGGCCAAGAAGGGCCACACGGCCAATATCCTGAGTGTTGAAGTTAAGAAGGTATCATTAGTGGCTAAAATGCCTACGAAAGGATCAGCCAAGACGGCGGGACACGACCTGTACGCAAACAAAAAAACCAAGATTCCTCCCAGTGGACAAGCAATTGTTCGAACCGCAATAGCTATTGGATTACCTTATGACACCTGCGGAGGAATTCCACCACGAGGCAGTCTAGTAGTCTAACACAGACTCATGACAAATGGAGGTCTGATAGTCTCCGACTACAGAGGTGAAGTGAAGGTGGTCCTGGCCAACCTAGGGGACTAACTATACTGAGGGGAAAATGGAGACCGGATCGCACAACTGATCATCGAAAAATTGACAACAGGGAACTAGAAGAAGTCACCCAGTCTGACAATACCAAAAGAAGGTATCCAAGATTCGGAAGCTCATACACCACCATGGACCACGAGATCAAGGGCCAGAGCGCCAAACCACAAACAGAAATCAAGGAGATATCAGCCAGAGCGTTCGGACTGTTCTACCGCACAAGAGAAACAAGCCGCATCCTAAGATGGGATGAAATCGAGCAGGAAATTCAGATAGAAGCTATCAATATTAGCACCGAACTGGCGATAAAAAACAAAAAGAAAAAGGAAGACCAAGATGTCAGGGACACTGTCCCCCAAGAATAGAATCATCTGCTGGATGTATTCGAAAAAGGAGAAAAAATGACAGTACCGCCATATCGACCAGGAATCGATTTGGGAATCGCCCTACAAGAAGGAAAAAGGGTACCAATCAAGAAAATATACGCCCTCAGTGACGACCCATTGGAAGAACTCCATCGGTACATCAAAGAGAACGAAAACCGAGTATGGATTGGAAGGGTAAAGTCATGAAGGGCTTCTCCAATCATGTTTGTCAAAAGGAAAGATGGCAAACTCAGGCTCGGTGCAGATTATCGAGCGCTTAACGAAGTTACCAATAAGTACCGACATCCACAACCAATCATTAGTGAAGCGCTAGATAGACCGGGGGGAGCCAAAAACTTCACCAAGCTAGAGATCAAGGACACCTATTACACCATTCGAATTAGAGAAGGAGACGAAAAGAAAACAAGGTTTTCAACAAAATTAGGGACATACTAATCCCTAGTCATGCCATTTGGTCTATGCAACGCGCTGACGGAGTTTGAACCATGGATGAATGAGGTACTTATGGAACACATCGACATGTGTTGCCTCGTCTATCTGGATGACGTACTCATATATTTGAATACGCTACAACAACACCGAAGAGAGGTCTGCAATATGCTTGAAAGAATACGGAACTCGGGGATGAAGGTCAAACTATGGACATGCGAATTGCACCAAAGGAAAACAGAGTCCCTAGGACTTATCATTGGAGAAGAAGGGATCGAGACCGACCCAGTCAACACACAACCCATATGGAACACAACCACCCCTAAGAAAATCACGGAAATCCCATACCTCCTAGAGTTCTGCAAGTTCTACCGACGATTTATGAAAGCTTTCAGCAGAATGGCCAAACCACTATACGCGAGAACAAGAAAGGACTCCGTTCGCAATTGTCAATGGGGAGACAAAGAACAAGGAGCATTCAACGAATTAAGGACAAAACTCACCACAACACCTGTCCGGGGCTACTTGGACCCTGGTACCAACCAAGATTGAAGCAGAGGCCTCAAAATACGTCTGCTCAGGTATACTATCACAGCAATGCAAGGACGGAAAATAGAGGCCAGTGGCATACCGATGCAAAATAATGTTCGACGCCGAGTGCAACTATGATATACCCGAGAAGGAACTGCTGGCGATAGTTCAGGCGTCCAACGAATTGAAGCGATACACGAGAAGAAGTCTGAAGTCAGAACATGTTCTCACCGACCACAAGAACTTAGTAACCATCATGACAACGAAAGAACTAAGTGAAATACAAGCACGATGGATGCAACAATTAAGTGAATACAACTTCAAAATCGAATACCGACCCGGAAAAGAAGAGGACAACCTAGAAGCTCTCACGAGAAGAGTAGGAGACTTACCTAAGGCGGGCGACAAGCACGCTAGGGAAAAATGAGGATTGTATTGCCAAAAGAACCGTACTGGGATATCCCAGACACCGAAGAAATCAAGCTCGACATATTGGAAACAACCGAATTCCGAGACAGGGACCAAGGGGAAATACAGAAAGCAAGTCAAGACGACGACAAAATCCACAATATGAAAAGCAACCTGGATGAAGGAAAGAAAGAAATGAAAGAAATGGGGCTGGGGCTATGTCAATGGAAGGAGGACCTCTTATGGTACCAAGAAAGGATTTGGATACCAAACAACGAATGAATAGGGAGACCTCTAATCGGCAAACACCACGAACCCCCACAAGCAGGATACAGCGGGATGGCAAAAACTACCAAACTCATCAGCCGACGATACTGTTGGCCAAAGATAAGGCAAGATATTAAACAATTCAGAATAAGTTGCGACACATGTCAGATGACCAAAGTGGTCCGACATGCCGCCTACCGGTTACTATATTCAAGAGTGGCCCCAGATCGATGGTGGAAATGAAGAGCGATGGACTTCAGTACTGATCTACCGAAATCAGAAGGATATGACACCATACTAGTGGTCATCGATCGGCCGACCAAAATGAGCCATTTCATTCCATGCTCGAAGGACCTGGACACACGGCAGTTCGCCAATCTCTTCATGAGCATGATAGTCAGGCTATACGGACTGCCACAGGATATCATCACCGAGTGGAGGATACTATTCGCCTCAGACCTATGGAAAGAAACAACCGGGAAATTAGGCATCGAATAAAGACTCAGCCCCGCTTTCCATCCACAAACAGACATCCAAACTGAACAGACAAGAGGCATATTGGAACAATACCTACTACCATGGATCAACTATCAAAAAGACGATTGGTGTGGTTACCTACCACTTGCGGAGTTTGCATACAACAACGGATATCAAGAAAGCATCAAAAGCAGATCATTCTTGGCAAACTGCGGCATCAACCCCGAATACGAGATGATCAGTCCTCTGATTCCAGGAAAGCAGGTGAAACCAGAACAAAGAACTCAATTACAGGAGTCGTTAAGGAACGAGATGGTGGCCGATCAATGACGACAAAAGAATACTCGATCTATAGAGAAAACCTGATCCAAACCTACAATCAGGAGCTATTGTGTGGTTGTTGCCACGCAATATCAAAACCAACGGACCATCAAGATAGTTAGACTACAAGACAATCAGACCATTCAAAATCTTGGCAAAGATTGGCACAAGCGCATAGAAGCCGGCCTTACCACCCTCAATGGCCATACACCACACATTGCACATCTCCCTCCTGGAGCTTTACCAAGAAAACTGATTCCCCTCACAGATCAAAGAGTGCCCTCCACCTATGCAAATAAAAGAACAGGAGGAATACGAACTCGACAAAATCATCGACTCTCGATTCCACTACAACAAGCTCCAATATCAATGCAAGTAGAAAACCTACTCAACAAAACACGATAAGATCTGGTATCCCGCAGGAAACTTCAACAATGCTGAACACGCAGTCCAACGATTCCAGCAGCGTTTCACAGGAGACCCGGGAGGGGATACACGTCACGATCAACAGATTGTCATCCACTCCTCCCCCCGCTATCAAACAATAACCACGCTCATACACACCAGAGGATAACTCTCTGTGCATTACCCGCAACGCTACTCCCACTGGCCCAGTATACTCGGGCTCACGAAAGAACCAGGTGGCGCACGCCTCTATGAGCTGGACAGAGTGTGTCGACGATGGATGTCAAATCTATCTTAGCGAAAAGAACAGTCAGGCTGGGACCCACAATTCACCAGGCGATCGCGACAACCAAGCGTGGCCCACGACCAGGATTGGCGAAAGGAGATGGAAGCAAACCCAGGGGAAGACTGGGCCCCCCAACAACCTTGTCAGGGAAGGGCCCCCAGGGCCCATGGAGAAATCACGAGCTGGGAGCACCGTTTCAACGATACTTTTAATCAACAGTGGTGGGAAAAGGTGGAAGCCGGAAACTACCCCAGACAAGTGGCAGAAAAAGGGACCCAGTCAAAGAACGACAGAGGGGAACCAAGGAACAGACAAGGCAGGAGGACACGGCTCGGAAGGGAGGGGAGCGAAACAACTATTCCGGACCTGGATGCACTGGGAGGGCAAATCTCGGACTTCCGAGGCCAACTCAATCGCGCCACCCAAATCATTGTGGCAAAAGACAATGACCCGGAACGGCTCTACAAGGAAAAGGAAAAACTCCAACAGGCCTACAATGGAGTCAAAGAGAGAATGCGCCAGATCGGGGGTATCCCCTCGAAAGCAGGACTACAACATTGTTGGATCGATGCAATGGGGGGAAGGGAGCTAATTTCACAAACAGTGACTAAGCAAGTCAGTCTCTCGCATGACTAATAGTTATTAATCATTGGTTCGTTATCTTTCACACAGGGAGATCAGTTGAATAATAGGATTTTACATGACGACGCAATCGGGTGCCATAGGGTTATTATCATTGGTTGATATTTGACATGACGCACGATGGTGGTCATGTGGTTTATGTATTTCTCACATGACTCATAGTTATGAGTCTTGTGTTTCACGCATGTGACCCCATTAGGGCACATGATTTGTTTTATGGGTATTGATTGGTTGCGAGATATAGCGCAGCTGACTCGGAGGGTCAGCTGATGGATTTCACACTATGACTCACTATGAGTCATGAGTCACATTACGCGAGGGTATGAGTCACACAGGGTTAGGGTTGAGGGAAGTATTGCTATAAAAGGGCACCCACCGGGCACCGGATTTGGGACACGAACGATCACGTCTACATACCCATCGATTGAAAACTCACCACCAGGAGTATTCCTTGTAAACCGCCACCCCCTCTCCCCTCTTCTGATGGCTCTTTTGCCTAGGAGGGTGACACTATCACCACCAGTCTCCCCTCTTTTTCCCTTCTGATCTTGCTGTTGCTTTGGCAGCCTGGTTCAATGGGGTTTCACGCTTACGTTCCTCTCCTTTCTCCACACTTGCTGCGATGTCTCGCTTAGCATTTGCACGGTAGGCGACCACTTTCTTTCTTCTATGGGGCAGTCGCATTCTCAGGTTATCGTCGAAGTAGTGGTCGCGGTGGCTCTACTCCCTAGTACTGCTCACTGTCCTTGGATCAGTGTTCGGTACGGTCGGCATCGTCGTAATGTAGTGCTCCCTTTTCGGTTCTCCCTCCCTCGTACTTCTACTTGAATGGGCACACCCCACGCTCCCCTAACCGGGTCTTTGTCCTGTGGCTCGGGTACAGCCAAAACACCCCTCAATCCGGTCCGGTCACCCTGGCGGCCTGCAACCATTCACCCCCCCTCCTCTAAGGACTCGTGGACTCCCTCCGCCTTACCCGCCACACGTTCTACCATCTGCCCCACGGCCTGGTCCATATTGCCCCGGTACTATTACCCCCAACGCGTGGCTGTGTTCAATAATGCTTGCAGTTGGGGATCGTTAGAGGCCTTCGCGGCGGATTGGCTTTCTCTGGTGCTTCTTCTACAGATTTAGGTTTTTTTGGTTTTTCTCACTGTTGGGTTGGTTTTTGGGTAGTTGGTAGATGCTTTCTTTTTGTCGCAAGTTTCATCTATATTTTGTTGTCGTTTGCGGCGGCCGGGCGCTTGGTGCGGGTTTTAGACCAGCACTTTTTTTCCAACAGTTTACACCGCCTCAACGAGGGGTTGGACTTGGTGCAAGTTTTTTTGCGGCCATATCCATTACCGATGCGTGTTATTTTGGTACTTATTGCTTCTGCCTTCTGCCTCGGCTAGGAACAAAATTTAAAATATGAAAAAAAAATAAAAAGAGAAAATAAAGAAAAAAATGCGCACGGGATTTGGGTTCTGCACGCGACCATATAAGTTCTTTCATACACTATGCTTTCAATACCAGGATCTTTATCCAACACGCTTTGAGGAATCAAGACCCGACAATCTTCTATGAGCCTAGTGTGAAATCTTGCTTCATAGGAGTCAACGGACTTAGCTGTCACAAAAGCTATCAGGCTAGGAAGAAGTGGTGGTTGGGAAACCAGCAGTTACTGGCCGCAAGTATCACTCGAGGAGGGGTGGATTATAACAAAAGAAAGGGTTTAGCATGGTGGGACTGATGCAAGAAGAGGACGAGGGCTGATGTCACAAACGGTGACCAAGCAAGGCAGACCTTCACATGACTAATAGTTATTAGTCATTGGTTTGTTATCTTTCAGGCTATGAGATCAGTGGACTCATAGGTTTTCACATGACGACACAATAGCGCGTCATTGGCTGATTGTTATTGGTTGTTTAGTGACATGACTCACGATTGTGGTCATCTGCTTTCTGGATCTCGCACATGACTCATAGTAATAAGTCATGGGTTTCACGCATGGGACCGTGTTAGGGCACATTACTTCTTTTATAGGTATTGATTGGTTGCGAGATGTAGCGCATCTGACTCGGACAGGTCAGCTGATGGATTTCACACTATGACTCACTATGAGTCATGACTTGGGTGACGAGAGGGTATGAGTGACGCAGGGTTAGGGTAAAGGGAAGAACCTTATATAAGGACACCCTCCGGGCAGCGGATTTGGGTCACGAACCACCTCCACTACACCTCCAACAATTGAATCCTCAACACCATGAGAATTCATCGTCAACACCCACCACCCCTGCACTCTCAGTGAGCTCGAGCCGCACTCTCCGTGTGCGGCACCCCCCGCTCTCCCGCCTTAGTTCCCTTACCATGTCCATGGGCCCTGGCCTCCTTGTTTCTCAGAGTCGTTGGGCTCCAGCACCCCCTTTTTTCCCTTGTACATCGCTGCCTCGCTTAGTATTCGCATGGTCGGCAACACTTTCTCGCCCATGTTACACACGGCTGGGACTACAGTGTGCCGTAGGAGAAAACCTTTCAACAAGCCACGGTCGATTTCTCCATTCTCTTCATTACAGTTAGAGGCTCTGTTACAATTCTCTCCTGTCCGGGTGATACTTGCAGCAGATAACTGATAGTTTCCTAATGATCACTTCTTCCGTTTCTCAATAGCTGTTGCGATAGCTACGTCCCGTGACTCCTATCTAGGAACGTCGATCGCTAGGCTCATATAAGACCGTCGGGTCTTGGTTCGTGGAGATATACTAGATAAAGGTTTTTTCAGATTGAAAGTATAGCGTATAAAAGAACTTAGATGGTTGCGTGAAGAACCCAAATCCCATCCTCCGAGGGTGTACTTATATAGGAGTTCTTCCCTCAACCCTAACCCTGCGTGACTGATACCTTCGCGTCACGCCACTCATGACTCATAGTGAGTCATAATCTGAAATCCATCAGCTGACTCGTCCGAGTCAGCTGCCCCGTATCTCTTAACCAATCAAAACCAATAAATCAAGCCATGTGCCCTAATGGGGTCACATGCATGAAACTCATGTCTCATAAATATCAGTCATGTGCGAGATACATAAACCACCTGACCACGAATGTCTGTCATTTCAAATATCAACCAATAATAATAAGCCAATGACACACTATTGCGTTGTCATGTGAAAACTTATGAGTCAACTGATCTCATAGTGTGAAAGATAACAAACCGATGACTAATAACTATTAGTCACGTGAATATCTGCCTTGGTTAGTCACCGTTTGTGGCAGGCTGCCTAGTTAGACACGTATACAGTTACCCATAGTTTCCACAGTTATTGGGTCTACCCATCCTCTCCCCCCTCCTGGTCTCGTCCCTTCCCCCAGTTATAACTAGAGTCTATTCACTGGCCTGGCACCGTACTGCCTTTGCCCCCCTAGCGATTGCTATGGTCGCGCCCATCGGTTACGCTCACTCGTCGTATTGCCCTGCATCGGAGGCGGATATCAACGCGTTGGCTTCTCCAGTAAGGTTTTCCAATGCCACCATGGTTTGAATGCCCCCTGCACCCCCTTCGTTCTTCTTTCATTGTCGGTTACTTAGGGTTTCGCAAGTGGTATATCTATTATTTACTTGGTTGATGTTTACGGCAAGGGCTTTCCTCTTGATTCCTCTCCATGTATTTATTTGATCTTTCTTATTCCGCCCTTTTGGTCTGAGTTTGATTGCTTATTTTGCGCGGCTGGTGTGCGGTTGATCTCGGACAAGAGAGACGTGGTTTGATATCCTTTTCCATAATACCAAAATAGATCAAACATAGAGGATGGGATTTTTTCTTTATCATAGTTAGCGCTGCATGTAGTCTTTGTTCCCAGTAGTTGATTAATACAAAGTACATGATTAAAAAAGAAAAAAAAAAGAAAAAAAGACAGAGGATTTGGGTTCTTCACGCAACCATCTAAGTTCTTTCATACACTATACTTTCAATACAAAGCTCTTTATCTGCCATGCCCTCGGGAATCAAGACACGAAGGTCTTATATGGGCCTAGGGATCAACGTTGCTAGATAGGAGTCAATGGACTTAGCTATCGCAACAGCTGTAAGGCTAAGAAGAGGTGATCGGTAGGAAACTAGCGGTTACCTGCTGCAAGTATCATCTGAAGAGCAGAGGATTGTAACACCATGAGTAGGACCAATCTATCGTCACCTGCAGCTTTCCTCCTATATCCTTGACCAGCTGCTTTACTGGGGGTTCAACTTCGAGGACGTCTTCTTGGGGGTTCCTAGTTCTAATAAGTGGAATCTGGCTTTTCAGGGGGGGAAGGGAGAATCCAAATTTGACGACTAACTCCAATTGATCGTCAGTCAGGGACCTGGGTTTCTACGCGAGCGCCGTGATCTAACCCTTGATTTGCTCGCCCCATGTAATGTATGTGCCCTCCTTGGACTCGTCACCACTTAGGAACCGACACTAGCTTTTCCTCTCTCTCATGTTGCCCTAATATCCTCTGTTTCCACCTTCAGTTACCTCACATTTTTCTTGTAGAGAGGTCGTATATCTGCTTTGACTTACCCTAAACGCTGGATGGCCACCTCAGATGGGGCCTTTCCACCCCTAGTCGAGAAACGGCTTCCCATGAGAATAGTTAGTTCACAGGTTAATGTTCTAGAACTGGTGATCTTGATCATTGGGGAAGACTTCTTTCCTTCTCAACATCCCACCAGCAGTGGCAACTGCACACTCCTAGTTTTTTCCTCATTTGGCCCAGCGGTCTTAGCCTCCTGGGTTTCGAACGGCCGGACGTCTGTGGATGACCAAAATGTGCAGATATTGGGTGTCTGAATTGAGGCCCAGATAGCCCTTACATTCTAAGATTCCTGGATGTTGATAGTTGCCTCAATAGACGTATTGAAATCCATGAATCTCAAGAGCAATTCGTCAAGTTAAAGGGGATGTTGTGTAAGCTCAAGCCCCCCGGCTATGCAGGAAAGAAAGGATTGCAACCACACATCTGCACTGCTTACATGAGATCTAGAATGAGGATGCCAAATATATGCTCTTGGTAACACTATGAATCTAAACCACTATTAGATGCCTAGGCGGATTCAGCAAACAATCGACAGGCTGAACTTGAATTATTTGCGAAACAGAAAAGGAAACAAACATTCCTATGAAATGTCCAAAAAACAATTAACCCAGTAGCAGTGCTCATCTAATTGGAATCGGGGAACAATTGACCCTCGTAAGATCTCATCTGTCATACTTCAAACCTTCACTCCTGACAGATGCCTCTAGGAGTCTCTTCCACTTAGGTTCCACTGAATTAGAATCTTCGAACTGAGGGCTACGCTTCGGTACCCCCTCAGGTTTCAAAAGCTTCCCAGTGATAGAACTTAACCATAGTCTCTGCGATCTTTCATCTTGACAATTTTTCGTATCGAAATGAACACCGAGCTTGCCCATCTTGTCCTCTTGAGCAGGGCGATTCACGCCCCTCCAAGGTTTAATGGCAAGTGGTATATACTGGGCAGGCGATTGAACGGATTCCCCAATACCGCAGGCCAATATTCTGGAGATGTTCTTCAATTGATCACCAGAGTCCTAGGACAAAATATGAGAACTGTCATTCCCTTCAGCTTCTTCTCCCTTGGTAGTCTTTCCGCCATTAGGTCCAGCATCTGGTTGGACTTGTCAACAATGCGGCTGGCCTCTACATGCTGCCAGTTCACAAAGCCACTAATTGACAACCGTGGGAGTGAAATACTGGAGGCACCCCCGCAGAACAATATCTTGTGTCTTGTGAGGTGGATCACAGGAACAATAGAGCAACAGGTCAAGGGGGTGGTGGAGACAAGAAATGGACAAATATCAGGTGCATCCTTTTGTATCGCGGGTGGTAGGGATATAAAGTACGAGAAGAAAGCTATTCGTCTCATTAGGGGCAACCCGCCAACCCCTCAAAAAGCCCACCTCAACGATCAACCACCTCTCAACACCCATGCCCCTAGAAAAGACTGGCAATCGCACAGAGTGTGAGAAAGGGCAAATTGTTGCCTTGAAAGAACAATCTCGCTCTTTTACAGAAATTGGAAAGATCTTAAGTTGTCCCAAAAGTACTCTTCTAACTTTCTACAACCGGTTCCAAAAGAGCCGTGATGGGAAGAACCTTGCCATGACTGGAAGATACAAAATTGTTGATACCAGAACCCATGGCTGGCTAGTCAGAGAGTCTAAGACAGCACACCGCCTCCGCTCATCAGAATTGCGCAATGAGGTTGCACCACATACCTCAGTCAAGACCATTAAGCAAGCTTTAGCATCAGCCAACATCAAGAAGTGGAGAGTCAGGCAAAAAGCATTTCTGAAACATGAGGATGCTGTCGAGAGGTTAGCTTGGGCCAAGAAGTATAAGAATTGGGTACAGGAGGTCTTGGAGGGAGTCATTAGTGATGAATGCATGGTTGAAAAGTACAAAAGTCCTAAGGGTATTTGGGTGTTCACAACGGCTGAGGAAATGTGGCATAAAGACTGCATTCATGGGGTTACAAAAGAACCTGGGATAAAGTTGATGGTATGGGCTAGTACTTGGGGTCAAAATAAAGGTCCTCTGATTCCGATCTTTGACAAGATTCTGAATAGATTTGTATATATTGGAGTTTTCAAGAATTGCTTAGTTGATGTCTGGTAAGAGGTGAAGGACAGAGTCGGGGATCCGATTTTCACGCAGGATGGTGCAAATATACATACTGCAAGATATACTATGACTTTGTTTGCAGGAAACAACATACAGGTGATGGAATGGCCACTTAATTCCCCAGACCTCAATCCTATTGAGCAATATTGGAAAAGATTGAAGGAAAAGCTACATGAGTGCTTTCCCAACATTCACAGGACTAAGCGGGGGCCAAATACTGTTAGAAGATGTCTAGCAGAAGCTCTTGATGTGGTTTGGACTCAGAATGTTGAGGGGACATTTTTTGCAAAGCCTGTGTGAGTGTATGCCTAGCAGAGTGGCTGCTGTTCTAGATGCAAAGGGATGGTATACAAAGTATTGATTTCTTTTCTCTAAAATTTTAGATTGAAGTTTTCTTATATCTACTAGATATGTACATAGATTGTCAGTTCTTTCTAAGTACTAGTGGTTGTATAGGTCATGAATATATGGTGGGAGTGGGGTTGCCGTTGCCGTGCCGGACGAAAAGCTCTGTCCCATACTTTACACTATTAAAGATAAAGGCTGATTCGCATATCTGCGCAGCCTTGTATGACCTTTGCGACTATGGCGAATCATTTAGTGAATCCGGTGGTGTGGTATGGTTCTGCCAATCATTGCTGACAGTCCACTAATGTCATAGGAATCTAGCTCTATGAACTCTACACCACCAATATGGGGGGAGTTGCAATGGAGTAAGGAATAGCTTGCAGGGATGTTTACCTTTGCCTTTTCTGGTACTGTGAGCTCTGCGCCCCATCCCCAAGGGGGGAACATATACTATGCCGACAGCACCTGGGCGCCCAAGTAGGGTGTTATAAACTGTATTCTTATCATCAGTAAGTGAAGCATGAAACACAGAAAATTTAGAAAAGAACTAACCTGTTCGCATAGGGTTGGGGATAGGGGGATTTGCTGGGAGAGGTACGATTAGTGCCGGCACAGGGTTGTCAACTCGTCCGGGGGCCGGGGCGTCCCCTAGTGTCAGTGCAGGGTTGTCAATTGGGGACACAGGGTCTTCCTCTGATGATAAAGAGCCAATAGACAGTGGGGCAGAGTCAGGAACTGGTCGGTCGGGTAGAAGTAGTGGCTGAGCTGGATCGTACCAGGGCAGAGCTACATGATGTCGAGAAGGGTGAGGAACTGGTCGGCAAGGTCCGATTGTTGGCTGTGCTTGATTATTCCGAGCTGGAGGGGGGGGGATGGCACTGGTGCTTGCTTGTTTCCAGGTGGAGCAGGAGGAGCGTTGCCCATGGGAGCGTTTTGGGGAACCTGGGCTACGTTTGGCACAGGGGTTGTAAGACACCACTGAGCTGGGATGTCTGCTGATAGTCAAATCCCCGGAACAATCACCTGCCTAAAGGAGACTTCTGGCTAATCTAGCAGTACGCTATTGGTCTTTACTGTGTTAAATAACTTCCTGGTATCGTCCTCAACGACTGGAACGACCCCCTCCTCTTTATCCTGCCTACCAGTCTGATTATTCGCGGCCGATCCTGTTACCAGTTGATCGTAGACATTAGGCGATCTTTTCATGCAATTTGCTATTGGCTCAAAGTCCAGGTCGGGATACCTCACACCCCTGGGCCTTCGTAGAAAGCCCCTTGCTATTATGAGATAGTTCGCCAAGTCCCACCATGCTGCGTACCCAGCCTTGTTTGCCAGCCTTTTGATGCCCATATTCGCTTGATCATTAGTGTTTGATAGAGTACGCCAATAGAGCCACTTATATAAATATGTCCTTTGAGATAGTTTCGTAGTATGGGATATATCTGCCCTGGCGGAGGGGCCTGCTACACTCCCATATTGGCCATGTGGATGTACTGTATGTTCTTGATAGTTTGAGCTATCTCGATTGAATTTTGGTCTATATAGATAGTTGTCTTGGATACCCTTATTTTGTGAATAAAGGGGATGTTGTGGATATTGGTGGATATTGCAGGCATTGTGAGAATATTCTTGGTAGGAGCTTCCTTCGGCCGTGATGAATCGACATTATATATTCAACACTCAGAGATTCAAGAGAGATTGAAACAATGATGAAGTGTTTGAATTGATTTGAACATGAATCAAGAATCGACATATAAGATATTTATGAGTGTTTCGGTTATTAGCCTTTTGTAGTTGATTGCGATATGGTAAACAGCTGAACCCTTATGATGATACGACACACAACTCTAAACCTAGTGCACCACTACCTGTCATTCAGGCATGGGATCCAGTATCTCACCCAGAAGCCTTAAATGCATGATCGCCACAACCTTATACTGACACTGCGAATATACACACGACTCCTGAATTGAACAGAGCTGATATGTACTACCATGCAGGTCAAATTTTGCTTGTGTAGTTGAAGATAGATAAACACAGGGTCATATGAGACGCACTATTACAATCCTCTCTTCTCCAGGTGATAATTGCAGCAGGTAACCGATAGCTCACTAGCGATCACTCTCCTTTGCCTCGTCAGTGTTGCGATGGCTAAATCCCTCACCTCCAATCTAGCAACGTTGATCACTAGGCTCTTCTAAGACAGTCGTATCTTGATTCCCGAAAGTGTAGTAGATAAGATGTTGGTATTGAAAGTCTGTTGTATGAAAGAACTTAGATGGTTGCGTGAAGGACCTGAACCTCATGACCTGAGGGTGCCCTCATAAAGGAGTTCTTCCCTCAAGCCTAATCCTGCGTGACTCATACTCTCGCGTCACGTGACTCATACCCTTGCGTCATGCCACTGATGACTCATAGTGAGTAATAGTGTGAAATCCATCAGCTGACTCGTCCGAGTCAGCTGCACTCTACCTCGTATGGAATCAAACCCTATGAAACCAGTCATGTGCCCCTGACAGGATCACCTGCGTGAAACCCATGACTCATAACTAGGAGTCATGTCCGAAATACATAAACCACATGACCACAATCGTGCGTCATATCACTAAACAACCAATAACGATCAATCAATGACTTGCTATTGCGTCGTGATGTGAAAACCTATGAGTCGACAGATCTCATAGCGTGAAAGCTAACGAACCGATGACTAATAAGTATTAGTCATGTGAAATTCTGCCTTGCTTAGTGACTGTTTGTGACACGCACGTCGGAAAAGGGCATGCAAGCGTAGATATCATATATGCTTCAACAAAGGGGAATCCTCGTGCGGATCATGCCTGCGCTCCTTGAGCTTGCAAAATTCACTAACATGAACCGTGAGACCCCTTTGATTCAGACTCCAAATCAGATCCTGTTAGTGATCCACCTAGATATGAACACAATGCAATTAATCTTGACATTCAAGTTATATCCAACTCGGATACTGAGGTACTCAATGAGAACAACTCGCTTGCAGTCGACGAGACGCATTATCCAGGTGCCGGGGAACCCATTGCGGAGGATGATGCAGATTCAGAGGAACACTGTTGTATGTCTGACGACATATGACCTCAATTTCCTACTACACAAGGCTTTCAAATTGCTTCTTACCTCCTTGAAAGCAGAGTCCCAAAGTCACAGATCCGTGCTTACATTTCAAATAGTCTCGGTAACTCGGGTTTAGTTTGCTATCGCTCCAGGTATACCTTGAAGACACATATTCGATCATTGGATGTGGATGGCTCATATCTACAATCGTTGGAAGGACCATTTACGAATGAGGAGAGAATGTTACAATTCATCCATAGTAACATTCTAGACTGCGTTAGATATCTTCCTCACCACTAACCTGCCGAGATAACTTCGTAAATGTGCCACACCATCAAGATAATCAGAATGGACGGAGAATATATGAAGAAATACATACTACTGCCTGGTGCTAGGAGGTTGAAGAACAATTCCCACCCTCATTTATCACAAGCATTGCTAACAGTGCGTAGGAAGCACTCTGAGATGGGGGGACGGTAGTTCCACCGAGGGGTATGTTTGGTAAGCCATATCTCACCAACCTCTCAGGGGATAAGAGAGGATAGCCAGTCTATCTCATAATCGGAAAACTTGCTTCGACTAAGCCTGACAGACCTGGATCCATGGCGGTGCTCCTTCGTGCCCTATTATTCCTTGCCCCCAGGTTCCACAAGTTCTCGACAACCGACAAATATCAGACACAAATCAATACCGATCCACTTCAGGGCGTATTCAACCCTCTTTTTGAGCCCTTAAGAGATACGAGACTAGATGGTGTCTCACTGCAGCGTGCTGACAGCAAGATCTGGCAATGCTGCTTGAGCATGTATGGGTTGATCGTGGACAATATGGCAAACGGCATACTACAGGGGATGAAATCCAACCCCTGTCCTAGATGTGAGATCCCAGCTCACGAGAAAGACACCGGCACCAATTATCATCGGGCTACAATCCACACAAGAAACAAGAATAGGAACACCTTGGGGTCAGGATGGAGAAAAAGGTTTCTGATGTACTTGAAAAGGTTTCGGCATCTGATGTGCACATGGAGGATGTCCTACATGCAATATACCTAGGACTGTCCAAGCATTAGATGGACTTGATGCAGGAATTTTTCAAGGGACACTCCTGACAGCAGGCTTTGGACAACTCTCGGTTGGCTTTGCCGCTGTACCCCGGATTCTTTGTACCGAAAAAAGCTAGCCCTGAGGTTATACAGTGGCAAGGAATAGTGTTGAGAAATCTAGGGCGGTGACTTTGGGGAGTCCTCACAGTGGCATGGAGACAGCCTGATAGTACAGATGTACAGTAGTTCAAACATACATTCTCCAGGCTCTTGTCACTACTTGTTTTTGCAACGATAGTTTAATAGCGGAGACAAACAGATGAAAAGACACAGTATATGGAAGACTATGCAAATCGATTGGACAAGACAAATGATATCCTCTCAGACTATAGACGATCAAACTAGACGCGGGCCAAGACTGACAAGCTGCACCAGGAGCTAAGCCACTAGTATACCATGGAAAACCAGTCAGTTGCTACATCGAAGAGGTATCAGTTAGATAAGCAAGATCGTCAAGAAGAGATGGACAAAAATATGGAATTGATCAATGCCAAATCTCATTTCAAAGCAATTAAGATGTATCTAATAAGCCACTTTTGGGACCACATACGCTAGTTCGCCAATATTCCAATATATTCTACGGAGTAGGGAGAGCTCGCCCACAAGGAGCAAATCAACATCGGCAAAATGTAAAAACCACTCCTGGTCCACCAAGCGGGGTTATGGTCCCCCTGGTCCTCCTGGTCCACCCTGATCCACCCTGATCCACATTTTCAGTAAAATTTCCAAAAGTGTGGAGCAGAGCGGATCAGAGTAGACCAGGTGGACCACGGGGACCACGACTCCCCTTGGTGGACCAGGAGCGTTCAAGACCTCCTTGCACCACGCTCCGACATTTCCCTGATGAAGGACGGATATCAGCGTTCAGAAAAAAGTAGACCCAGCATGACAGATCCTAAGCAGCTAAGATCGACAGCCTTTGTTCCAAATAAGGTTTTTAACTTAGAATCCCTTCAGCTTGGTGGAGTAGTTCACCCATGGTAGGTAGCCGAATATTTAGCCAAAGCGAGCACTGCACGAGCTCCACCAGCCTATCCTAGCAGTCTATAAGGACCTCGTCATAATGTGGGCGATGTTGTCGATTTGGGCAGACTGTTGAATTGTTTATAGAAAGTGATCCATGGAGAATGAATCTGATATGGCTGACTGAACCTTCCTCTCGGCCGTCGGCTTCCTAAAGATATGGTAATATCTTGATCGCAGCCCGTTGAGCTAATGATGACTCTTGAAATCTCACTACTTGCATTACATGAAACCAGGGTTTATGACATACACAGTGCCCAGTACACTGGTGCTCGCCTCTTCTGAAAGTGGGCAAGCCTGAGAGTTTGTCTTTGGATACCGGCTGGTGGCCAGCCCATGTATGGTCCACTAAGGAGCCGCCTCCCGGCAAGGCTCATAGCACTATTCAAAATCAGGAACACGTAACAGGATACAGTCTGGCACCTTGCAGGTGTTCAATTAATGAGGGTTGTTAACTCTGGATGCCCGTTGGACGTACACCGTCTTGTGACCATTGATCTGTAGGATAACGCTCATGAGTTGAAAATGGTTGATATAGGAATAATCCTAGGTGTGGGCAACTGTAACATGTATACATGTTCCGGAAGCAGTATACAAGAGCGGAGCGCAGGATTTCCTATGTTTAGTTTTGATTTATTGATTACCTGTTTGTGAGCACAGCCCCGGAATTGCCCTATGACTCCGGTAGCTATTGCTATGTTTAGTTTTATTTTGTTGGAGGGTTTTGATTGGGATTCCGGTATCCCAAGGGCATGTATGACGCGGTGATTGAGGCTATGTTATGAGTCTTTGGATGTTTCAGCAGGATTACAGGATTCCGGTGTGGGTGCACTCACTGGCAATGATCGTGATTGCAGGATATCTAGTTACTAGCGTCTTTGTGGATTTCTTGTATTTAAAGAGCGTCGCCTAGCTAGCAGGAGACAGATCAGACTTCGGCAGACACCTAGTTTAAGAATATACTTGGTTGAACGGCGATCCTTTAGTTCCCTCCCGCTTGTTAGCCTTTCTATCTCTCTATACTCCCGTCTCCTGAAGC
>Ga0307507_10006085_pt1 | contig 18941 bp, 11 predicted proteins | sample 7_EM_MG_FD_207223 | JGI IMG/M metagenome (GOLD analysis project Ga0307507, IMG submission 207223) | Populus trichocarpa ectomycorrhiza microbial communities from riparian zone in the Pacific Northwest, United States - 7_EM | ecosystem: Host-associated > Plants > Roots > Unclassified | place... | reverse complement strand
GAAATTAGGATTTCAAAGTCTAAGGATTTCGCTTGTTTTGGTGTGTTTTCAGCGGTACTTTGGGCCACCAACGATGACTTTTGTCCAAGAACTATACAAGCAAGGTGCTGTTGGCACGAATTTAGGGGAAATTGATGGGATGATCCGGAAGCACCGATGAGGTTCCATAAAAGTCCCCGCTTTTCTTCAGCCCCCGGGAATTGTGGTAATCAACTAGCTCTATCACGATCATCTACAATATCCTGACCTGCAAATAAGAGAATATGTCGCAAAATTTTAGTCATAACATCAACTCTTTGAACAGCTACACGGCGGTTAACGTGTCGAATAACTTCACGGTTTCCGACGACCGATCTAATATCCTAGCCTGGTTATGACCACTAGATCCCAAGTCACGCCATCAGGACATCCGGGACCGCCGCGTCGAAGATATAGGGGAATGGCTGTTACAAACTGAGGAATTTAGAAGTTGGCACGCAGGCAATGGGAGAGGCGAATCCAATAACACAGTTTCGTTCTGCTATGGAGACCCGGGAGTCGGTAAAACTTATATCAGGTAATGAGGGCGAACCGAGTGGAATAGAAGAAAAATAGCAAGCACTGACCAGTCGCGATGTTAGCTCGCTGGTCATAGACAGCTTGTGTGATCAGGCTGGAGGACGAACTGCTACCGTTGCATGTTTTTATTTTGACTTTGCCGTCCAAAAGGAGCAGTCCCCGGCGAGCACGATGGGCGCCCTCCTAAGACAGGTAGTTGGCGGACTTGAGGAGATACCAGCGGAGATATCGCGAGCATACCGAGACCAGAAAAAAGCCATTGGGGGGCGGGGACCCCGGCTTTCTGATAGTGTGAAGATGCTACAGATCACCTCTTCCAAAGAGCCCACGTTCATATGCATCGATGCTCTGGATGAATGCGTGCCAGAACATCGAGTCAAGCTTCTTGACTCGCTTAACCAAATTCTCCAAGAGTCTCCAGACACCCGGATATTCCTGACTGGGAGACCGCACATCCGACCCGAGATCGGAAGGCGCCTTGCCGGAACAGTGACGAGCCTATCCATAAGCTCCAAGAGAGACGATATTATTAGATATCTCCGCACAAGGCTAGCAGAGGACACACCCCCGGACGCGATGGACAGTAGCCTAGAGGTAGAAATCTTGAAGAAAATTCCTGAAGAGGTTTCTGGAATGTATGTAGAAACGTCACCGGTGGAGCTACCTCAAGCATGCGCTGACAGATACGTATATAGATTCCTCCTAGTCTCTCTGAATATCGATGCGGTTCTACAGGAAACCACAATCCATCGCAGGCGACAAAAGCTCAGCACAATGACCGATGGCTTAGGGTTAGTAGATGCCTATAGCGCAACGCTGGGCCGGGCACAAGGACAGAGCGGGGAGAAAGCGAAGCTTGGCATGGCTGCTTTGATGTGGATATCTCACTCAGAGAGGCCCTTGAAGACCGATGAACTGTGCCAGGGCCAGTGCCCTAGCAGTCGAAATAGGGTCACCGAATCTTAATGCCGACAATATTCCTTCAATAGGCACACTACTAGCCTGTTGTCAAGGGCTTTTTGTGGTAGACACGGAGGCTTCCACCGTCCTGTTAATCCACTTTACTCTTCAAGAGTACCTCCAGGCTCATCCCGAGCTTTTCGGTGCAGCTCACTCGACAATCGCTGAAACTTGCTTAAGCTACCTGAATTCCCAGCAGGTCAAGGTTTTTTCGACCAGCCCCTCCCACGACTTCCAAGACACACCATTCCTTGAATATTCTTCCATGTATTGGGGAATTCATGCAAAAAGGGACCTTTCAGATCGCGCAAAACTACTTGCGTTGAAGCTATTTGACGGATACAATAACCCCATATCCACTAAAATCCTCCTGGGAGCACGGAAACAGTGTTCGCAACGGGGCAGTCCGTCCGTCCTGAGGGTAGGACCAGGACGGACTATGAATCGTAGTCCGTCCAGTCCTGGAGAGAATTTTACCCGGGGCAAATGGCTGTAGGGCGGGGGAAGACGCCGGGCCCCACAACCAGATTGCAGAGTGTCTCAGAATGTGAAGCCAGACAGATCCCTGCAGATCCCTGCAGAAGCCCACAGATGCCCACAGATGCCCACAAATACCGACAGGTCCTGGCAGATCACCACTCTTCTCCACCGTTCAAGCAGAGAATCCGTAGTCCGCCACAATCACTAATCATCTTCAGATCAGGAAGTGAAGGAAACAACTACAGTGTGATCGTAATACACTTTAGAAGGAAAGATAGAAGATGGAAGAACTGTAATCTGGGTCACTATGCCCTGTTTAGACTTTATCTACAACCAGGCGTGGTGATATCATGATTGAAGACAATTTGAGGTTGAGTTTTCCCGAAGGCTGTTTCCAGTAAGAGTTGATATTATTCAAGTGCAGCTTGAATGGGGCTATCTTTACCTATACGGTATGTATCACAAAGGTGTTAAATCATATTCTTTGTTGATGAATCTGAAATAAAAACAGAAAGGAGAATGTGAATCCCTCCTTAGGTTAAATTTCCAAATAAAGGAGCACTATCGACCGGTTCTCATAGCTTAATGGTAAAGAGACCGGTCACTACTAGCCCTTACAGGGAAGGTCGGGAGTTCAACTCCCGGCCAGGGTGGATGTAGCAAGCAGGCCTTTAATAAATACAGGTAAAGTAAGCCCTGGCGAACCACCTTTTTGCCATCAGGGCTATCAAGTTTTTTTGCCCTACTATATCTCTTTAAAGGTTTATGGGAACCTTGAGGAATGATGGTCGATGAGTGCAGTGAAGACAGGAATTCGATTACACATAGCCTAACAAAGATTACAGGCATGCTCATACGCCCACCTCGAACTTGAAGCCCAATTCGGAAACCACCCACACTTTCCATCCTTCCCCCTCCTAGATAATCAAGGGCAGTAAGAACCCAAACCCCCCATTTCACAAGTCCTATATTATTATAAACCCGAAAGGAAAAAAACATCCTACTCAGCCAAACCCTTCATGCATAGTCCTAGGTACGATACAGTATATATCACCCGCACCGCCTACGATTTCGGAGAATGTCTTGAGGAGGAATACCCGAATTAGATTCACAATATATTTTTTCATCTGCAAGGCGAGGAGAGGAGTGAATTTGTATATAAAACCCCAAATTTGGATTTGTTTTCCTCTTTATGTCGTGTCAGCACAAACTCACCCTCCCTTCTACCACTCTTGCATCTCACTTAAGACCCTAAGCAGTTTTTTTTATATATACCAGCACTGGGACCACCACCCTCTGGTATGTTTCCAGTACCATGCGTTACTATATCATACTTGCCATTTTTTAGAAAAAAAAGTCTCCGGAATGCGAGTTACCGGTATATGTCCTATATCCTAAGCTCTCGGAATGTTGTGGGGCTTTATGTACTCTTCATCCCTGCAATCTCTATTACACTAAGTGTGGGACGGTCTTCCGTACAATAACCAAATAGCATGTATAATACAGTAAAAAAAACAAACTGGAATAATTGGACCTCACCCTAGGAAGTTGGAGTTGCCTCTCCTAGTAAGGTCGGTCTTTTTTTCTATATTTGTCTCAATGGAGGGCTGAAGGATAGTTTTTCGCGGTGTTTTTTCCCCCTAATCCAAAGAAGGGAACTCTAGACGTCTTAGCGTGAGATCTAATTATTCTAGTTTTTACGGTACTTAATCGTATATCTGTACAAAATACCAACAATCATAAATAAACAAAAAGTAAATTACCTTTAAAATAGACCAGTAAGAAAACCTTGGCTGGCCAACTAACTAGTACCGTACTCCACTACGGTGAATAACTCAGTACAAGTTTCCAACAATCGAAGCAATAGAGTACCCTCCCTCTATCATTCAGGAACACATATTCTTGTGCTCCATTGTCGACACCCCACCGCTGCCATGAAAGGATACCGTCCTGTACTCGAGCACAGTGCTAGTGCATAAAAGTGTGGGGGTCTTCAGTAATAAATAAGCATGAATCAAGCATACTAACCCCGCTAGCCTCGGTAAACCTACCATTTTAGGCAACCAATCGAACCTTTTTCTTCGGCTTACCATTCAAGGTATGATACTAGTAATAGGCCCATTCAAAGTGGGGTAGTCCCGGGGCATCATCTCTGCGATTTCCAATGATGTTGGAGATTAGCGACCAAGTTTAAGGGACATTACTGTTGTATTAGGCGGATCCAAAATACCTTAGGCTAAAGTAGAGAGTATCAAGCAAAATCTCCATTTCATAGAATGGAATCATTGTGGGCCGCAATGCCGGGAGCGCTATGCGGAAGAATATCTGGTTGGGGATTTAAATATCCTAGATGGGATGTCTCGTGATTTCGCTAACGCCCATCGGCACCCTCGAAAGTCACATGGTTCGGCCGATGGAGTGAGGGAGAGGCCGTTCTCCGCGAATGATAACAAATGATTAACAAATCCGACCTACCTAGAAGCTGGGAAACCAGGGCCTGTAGCTATAGGAAATTGGGGCTAACAGGTAGAGTATGGTATGCTCCCGGTCCGGCTCTAGCGCAAGATTTTCGCGTGTGATGGGGATAAAGAGTAAGCAGCGTAGGGGCGTGCTAAGGGGATCATGATAAATTCTCATACAGTTGCGCCTCGCTATGGTAGATCTCTTTCTCATAAAGGAAATTTCTGAGAATTTATCACCCTGTTCTCACATGAACCATCCATAACGAATTTCATCCAAAACCTCGCTGTAACGAACGAAGGCCCCGAACCCCGGCTTTCCTTGCAGTGGGATGTGACTGTAATCGCGGTGTACTGTATCTAGCGATACCGAAAGGAAGGAATAAGGCACCTGTACGGTACTTGTACAGCACAGTGAGGCGCTAAGCTGGCATTCTATCCTTTAACCTGTCATAAACCTCATACATGGAATCTAGCTGGAAAAAGTACCCGTAGGTCCACTAATCTAATCTAGCCATTAGAGAAAGAAAAACTAGTAACTAATTCTGGGTATTACGTTGAACAAGGTTTCCCAAGGTAAAGGTTCACTGCTTGGTCGGAAGTTGGTCCCCTGGGAAAGGCCTTCTCACATTATCGGGGGCGAAAATTCTTGTAAGTTAAGGGTCATTCGTCTTCTCTGAGAAACAGGGAGTGCTGTCGGGTAATACTCAGAAGAGCGATTATGAATGGTTTGGGAAATTTTGGAGCAGATAATTTTTGCCTAATTCTAACTTAGTTCCTTGCAGTGGCAAGAGGCGAAAGGTTAGGGTCCATGTCTCACTAATAGATACCGCTAGGACGTCACGAATTCCCTCCTTTGGATTAGGGGGAGAAAACACAACGAGAAGATTATCTCCCAGCCTTCGCTTGAGACAAGGAAAAAGAAAAAATCAACAGACCTTACTAGGAGAGGCAACTCCAACGTCCTAGCATGATTCCCAATTATTTCAGTTTTTACGGTACTACAGTTGAAGTCACGGTTAGGATTCTATTAGTTAAAGCTAGAGGATCGCGAATTCTGAGGTAAACGGTGCTATCTGCCCTAACTAACCTTGAAATACACAATAGTTACAGCAAATGCTTCACTAACCCACGAGATGCCTCTTATCCAAGGCTTCACATCTATTCTACTATTTGCATCATAAAGTTAGGGCCTTGGATTATAACTCTAACATTCATTCTGGAAACATATCGGCTGACTTATTGCTCCGGTACTTGAAGTCACACAAGGAGTGTTTGGGATACTCTCACTCACCCTTCTTAGAGATGCTCGGTTGGCTGGCTTGAAGCGAAGTGCGCTTCTTCCAGAGGCTTGCTTCGAGTGGTGCCCGAGTAGAAGCCCCAGCGTGCGAGTTTTGGTTTCACAGGTTCCTGGCCAATTGATTGGGTCGTTGCAGGACTGAGCATTGAACCCCGCTTTTCCTAAACTTGTTGGAATATTGTCAACCGATCCAAAGCTCTTCAGCAGCCTATTCTCCACAGTATTTCAACAGTCAAAAAACGCAGGATGTCTCGAGCTTTCACCGATAACATAAATTCTTTCAATGTGTCGAATAACATTATCTTTAATGCCCCCGACGACGAGTCCAAAATCCTAGCCTGGCTGTCGCCCTTAGAGCCCCAAGTGCGACATCACGATATTTGCAATCAGCGGGTGAATAACATAGGTGGCTGGCTACTGGAAACAAAAGAGTTCAGAAGCTGGTATAATGGTAGCGAGAAGGACGGATCTGATCATGCGGCCTTATTCTGCTATGGCGATCCGGGGGTCGGCAAGAGCTACATCTGGTACGAGAGACTTCCAGCGAGGAACAAACAGAGGGCGTTATTGCTGACACCTTGCGATGACAGTTCTGTGGTGGTAGACTATTTGTGCGACCAGGCAATAGGGAAAGATCTAGCAGTAGTTTGTTTTTACTATGACTTTGCTTCCCGGGAGGTCCAGTTTCCGACAAATATGCTTGGCTCTCTGGTGAAACAGCTTCTGAGTGGGTTAGGAGCAGTTCCGGTGGAAATCGCGCAGATATTCCGGGGTCAGAGGAAGGTGATTGGTGGCCGGAAGCTGCAACTTCCTGATATTGTGAAAATGTTCGCAACTGTCGCATCTTTACAACCCACATTCATATGTGTTGACGCTCTCGACGAGTGCGTTCCGAAGCATCGACTGGAAGTTCTTGACGCATTGGGGCAAATTCTCCAGAGGTCGCCAAATACACGAATGTTCATGACCGGAAGGTCACATATCCGGAGAGAGGTTGAGAGGGGACTAGGCAGAACAGCAACAAGTATATCGATTAAGCCCAGAGATGACGATATAGTCACATATCTGCGCGCGAGACTGAGGAAGGACACAACTCCCGAGGTGATGAATGATGGATTGGAGGATGATATTATTAGGAGCATTCCCGAAGAAATCTCGGAATCGTACGTAGCAGCAGAAGATATAGGAAGCCTTTGTAACTCCTGTACTAACATGCGCGAATCTAGATTCCTACTAGTTTCTCTCAAGGTTGAAGCCATCCTAAGTGAAACGACAATCCACCGGAGGCGAAATAGACTAAATGCAATGGAAGATGGGTTAGGGTTGGGAGATGCATATGAAGCAACACTAGAACGGATAGGGGCTCAAGGAGGGGAGAAAGCAAAACTTGCCATGACAACGTTGATGTGGGTATGTTATTCGGAAAGGCCATTACGGGTAGATGAACTCTGTCATGCACTCGCCGTAGAGGTTGGATCTTCACATTTCAATATCGACAATGTTCCTGCAATAGACACGTTGCTCGCCTGCTGTCAGGGACTGGTCACCGTAGATAAGGAAGCCTCTACCGTTCGGCTGATCCACCACACACTCCGCGAGTACCTCTCTACCCATCGCAACCTGTTCCCGCAAGCTCACTCGGCAATGGCGGAAACTTGCTTGACTTATCTGGATTCAGACCAAGCTAACCCCAAACCTTGCCCGTCAAGTATGCCCTTTCTCAAATATTGTTCGCGACATTGGGGCACCCATGCAAAGAGAGAATCTTCGGATCGAGTTATATTGCTTGCAATGGAGCTCTTGGACCAGTTTGAGAACCACGCAGCCGCCAACTCACTTTTTGAGCAAATATTGGACCCGGATGATTCCCCTGAAGTCAACTCCCCTTCCTTGTTCAGTGGACTACACTGTGCATCGTTCTTTGGGATTGTTGATCTTATGACTAGTTTGTTAGGGGTGAGCGGCTGTGATCCCAACCAAGGAGATTCAGCGGGCATAGCGCCACTTATATGGGCTGTGAGGGGTGGACAAGAGGAGGCGGTGGGGTTATTACTGGGACTAGAAGCCGTGGACCCCAACAAGCCAAACAACGTTGGCGTTACACCACTTTGGTGGGCTGCGAAGGAGGGGCACGAGTCAATGGTGAAGCAGCTTTTGGACCGGGAAGACATCAACCCTAACCAGGCGGACGGCGCGGGCTTTGCACCCCTCTTCGCGGCGGCAATAGGAGGGCACCGGTCAGTGGTGAAGCTACTTTTAGACCGAGAAGACGTCAACCCTAACCAACCGACCGAGGGGGGTTATGCACCCCTCCTGGGGGCTGCACTTGAAGGACACGAGGCAGTGGTGAAGCTACTTTTAGACCGGGAAGACGTCAACCCTAACCAGCAGAGCACAGAGGGCCTAACGCCCATCTTCGCGGCTGCAATGAAAGGGCACGAGACAGTGGTGAGGCAACTTTTGAACCGGGAAGACCTTAACCCCGACAAGCCAGACAATGAGGGCGGGACACCCCTCTTAGTAGCCGCAACAGAAGGGCACGAGTCAGTGGTGAAGCAACTTTTGGACCGGGAAGACGTCAACCCTAATCAGCAGGACACTGACGGCTATACACCCCTCTTTGTGGCTGCGGCCAAAGGGCACGAGTCAGTGGTGAAGCGACTTTTGGACCGGCAAGACGTCAACCCCAACAAGCCAGACAATGAGGGCAATACACCACTTTTGTGGGCTGCAATGGAAGGGTACGAGTCAGTGGTGAAGCAACTTTTGGACCGGCGAGACGTCAACCCCAACAAGCCAGACAATGAGGGCAATACACCGCTTTCGTTGGCTGCAATGGGAGGGCATGAGTCAGTGGTGAAGCGACTTTTGGAGCATGAAGGCGTCAACCCTGATAAGTCAGACAGCGAGGGCAAGACACCACTTTCGTGGGCTGCGATTAACGGGCACGAGTCAGTGGCGAAGCTATTTTTGGACCGGCAAGACGTCAACCCCAACAAACCAGACAATGAGGACAAGACACCACTTTCATGGGCCGCAATGAAAGGGCACGAGTCAGTGGTGAAGCAACTTCTGGATCGGCAAGACGTCAACACCGACAAACCAGACAACGAGGGCAAGACACCACTTTCGTGGGCTGCAGTTGAGGGTCACGAGTCAGTGGTGAAGCGACTCCTAGACAGAGAAGATGTCAGCCCCGACAAGCCAGATAATGAAGGCAATACACCACTTTCGTTGGCTGCAATGGGAGGACACGAATCAGTAGTGAAGCAAATTTTGCACTGGAAAGACGTCAACCCCGGCGGACCACACGAATCTAGTCACATACCACTCCCATATGTGTCCACAGAGGGACACGAAAGAGAGCCAAATCTATTGCAAGTCTGGAGACCCTCAACTCCAGTTTCGTTTACATTCGACGAGTTCCTGGCTTCTTTACCCTCCTCGAGCCCTTGACCACGGCCATCGGTTTTTCCTGTATCGCGTCCACGGCTATCCCTCATGCTCACCTTGTCACCCCTCTACCTCTCCCTGCCTCTAGGGCTACGGCACGGCCTTACCGCCATATTTTCCTTGACATACTATCGTATTTCTTTTCTTTCCGGATTAGTCATTATTCCTCAGCTTAGAAACCCTCCGGGTGCGGAATCCATCACATCTTTTGAATGTAGAACATGTGTATAAGCATCGGAAACGTCTGAGGATATTTAATGCTGCGGTCGAGACTCGAGTGAACAATTTCAAGTTTCCATTACATGGAGTGGGAATAAAAAGGCGGAAGGGTATTTTTCTACTTTTACCTTCGTCCTTGCAGCTTATTTTGCGTTCCCTTGACCCCTGGTCCGACTTCCCATCATTGATCCTCCCTTTCATCTATGATCGCTTTTTTCATCTGCCCTATTATACCTTTAGATTGTTCCTCCCTTTGTTATCTCCTGTAAATAATAAATATATATTACCATTTGTGGGGTACAGTTAGATCAGTTTGGCACCCAGGTTTCTGCTCGTCCATTTCTCTATCCGCGAGGCGTTTGTATAGAATTACCCACTGTACCATTCATCTTTGCTTAGTCCCTGAGCAAAGGTCTTTATGAAACTAGGTTTCCTTTTGACAGAGACCCTTATAGACTCCGGTGGAGGGGGGGGGGGATTGGCCCATTGGGAGTGCATTCCACGGGCAAAGAGAAGCTCCATTTCACCATACTTTTTTTGCCGAGTGGCTGTCAGAATACTTAAGCACAACCTCTACTTGAATCTGTATCCCGACAGCCTCCGGGTATTATGATATACCCAGACACTGTAAGGTGCCTAGGGAATAGTAAAGGGGATCTAATGAGGGTAGACCTCAAGAGAAAGCAGTATAGAGACGCTAAAGGGAGGAGAGCTGTGTATAGGGAAGGGCCTACACCCCCCAATATGGGGGTGCTTGACTGGAGAGAGTAGAAGGCCGGGAACTTGTACTCGTTGGATTGCCTATAAGGCATGCGTTTAAGCAGTTGTGCGATATGGAGGTATGTGGCTATGCGGCTAGGAGATATACGGCTATAGGGCATGTGGCTTTGTGGTTTGCGGTGCTTAGGCACTTCGCAGTGAGTTGTTGCTTTCACATCCTATGCCGCTAGGCATAGGGTTCGGTTTCATGGTTTTGTTGATGCCTCTTGCCATAGAGTATTAGGTATCGGGTGTTTGGTTCCACGGTTTCTTTCATACCCTATGTCACTAGGCATGCAAGAGTTGGCACACTGTTGGGGCAGAGGCTTTAAGGATCACGGAGGGTCATAGGATATCAGGATGGTTCTAGATTGCCTGAGATCGCTAAGGATTATATTTTGTGAGCTTAGTATGTTTAGAGTTCGTTGAGTTTCGGGGGTGTTTTGTTGTTGTTAGCTAGACGGAGAGATATATCTCCTGGCCTGTCCTTAGCTATAGGAGGTAGCCAACTAGTCCACCATTCCTCCATCTTCCGCCTTTCCACCCTGAGCCTATTGCGATTGCACTTTTGTTCTTTTCTTCTTTTGTGCTTTCCTTAGGTTCCATCAGTACAGGTGCTCAGGGAGGCAACCCCAACGTCCTAGCATGATTCCCAATTATTTCAGTTTTTACGGTACTACGGTACAGTTGAAGTCACGGTTAGGATTCTATTAGTTAAGCTCGAGGATCGCGAATTCTGCTGGGTGAGGTAAACGGTGCTATCTGCCCTAACTAACCTTGCAATATGCAATAGTTACAGCAAATGCTTCACTAATCCACGAGATGCCTCTTATCCAAGGCTTCACATCTATTCTACTATTTGCATCACAGGCCTTGGATTATAACTCTAACATTCATTCTGGAAGCATATCAGCTAACTTATTGCTCCGGTACTTGAAGTCATACAAGGAGGGTTTGGAATACTCCCCATTCGCCCTTCTTAGAGATACTCGGCTGGCCGGCCAGAAGCGAAGTACGCTTCTTCCAGAGGCTTGCTTCCAGCGGTGCTCGGGAGTTTGGTTTCACAAATTCCTGGCCAATTGATTGGATGGTTGCAGAACTGAGCAACGAACCCCGCTTTTCCTAAACTTGTTGGAATATTGTCAACCGATCCAAAGCTCTTCAGCAGCCCTCCCCTACAGTATTCTAAGCAGCAAAAAAACGCAGGATGTCTCGAGCTTTCACCGATAATATCAATTCTTTCAATGTGTCGAATAACATTATATTTACTGTTGCCGACTATGAGTCCAAAATCCTGGCCTGGCTGTCACCTTTGGAGCCCCAGGTGCGACATCAGGATATTTGCGAGGAGCGGGTGGATAGCATAGGGGGCTGGCTACTGGAGACAAAGGAGTTCAGAGACTGGTATAATGATGGCCAGAAGGACGGATCTGATCACACGGCCTTGTTCTGCTATGGGGACCCGGGAGTCGGCAAGAGCTACATTTGGTGAGACCCCCAGTGAGGAACAAACAGAGGACATTATTGCTGACAAATCGTGATGGCAGTTCCGTGGTTGTAGACTATTTATGCGACCAGGCCATAGAGCAAGGCATGGCAGTCGCTTGCTTTTACTATGACTTCGCTTCCCGGGAGGCCCAGTCTCCGACAAACGTGCTTGGCTCCCTAGTCAAACAGCTTCTAAGTGGGTTAGGAGTAATTCCGGAAGAAATTGCCCAGAAATTCGAGGGCCAGAAGAAGGTGATTGGTGGCCGGAAGCTGCAACTTCCTGATATTGTGAAAATGTTTGCGACCGTCTCGTCCTTACAACGCACATTCATATGTGTTGATGCTCTCGACGAGTGTGTTCCGAAGCATCGACTGGAAGTTCTTGACGCATTGGGACAAATTCTCCAGAGGTCGCCAAATACACGAATGTTCATGACAGGAAGGTCGCATATCCGGGGAGCTGTTGAGAAGGGACTGGGTAGAAGAACAATAAGTGTATCCATAGAGTCCAGAGAGGACGATATAGTCACATATCTGCGGGCGAGACTGAGGAAGGACACAACACCCGAGGCAATGGATGGTCTCCTAAAGAATGATATTATGAAAAGCATTCCGGAAAAGATCTCCGAAACGTATGTACCAATAGGGGACCCAGAAAGCCCTTGTGAGCCGTTAACTAATGGGTGCTGGTACAGATTCCTACGGGCTTCACTCAAGCTCGAAACAATCCTGAGAGAAACGACAGTCCATCGAAGGCGAAACAGGCTGAATGCGATGAGAGATGGGTTAGGGTTGGGAGATGCATATGAGGCAACACTGGAACGGATAAGAGCTCAGGAAGGGGAGAAGGCAAAACTTGCCATGACCACGTTAATGTGGATATGTCATTCGGAACGGCCATTACGGGTGGATGAACTGTGTCATGCACTCGCCGTAGAGATTGGATCTTCACATTTCAATATCGACAATGTTCCTGCAATAGACACGTTGCTCACCTGCTGTCAAGGACTAGTCACAGTAGATAAGGAAGCCTCAACCGCCCGGTTGGTCCACCACACACTCCGGGAGTACCTCTCTACTCATTGCAACCTTTTCCCGCAAGCTCATTCGGCAATGGCGGAAACCTGCTTGACTTATCTGGATTCAGACCAAGCCAAAGCCCTTCCGTCCGAACCGCATCCTGACCACTCAAGCATGCCCTTCCTCAAATATTGTTCGAGGTATTGGGGCACCCATGCACATAGAGAACTTTCGGATCGAGTGATATTGCTTGCAATGGAGCTCTTGGACCAGTTTGAGAACCATGTAGCCGCCAACTCACTTTTTGAGCAAATATTGGACCCGGATGATTCCCTGGAAGTCAATGCTTCTTCGCTGTTCGGTGGACTACACTGTGCATCTTTTTTCGGGATTATCGATGTTATGACTAGCTTGTTAGGAATGAGTGGCTGCGATGCCAACCAGGGAGACTCTGCTGGTATAACACCACTGATATGGGCCGTGAGAGGCGGACAGGGGCAGGCGGTGGAGCTATTGCTGAGACAGGAAGCCGTGGACCCCGGCAAACAAGACAATGTTGGGAATACGCCACTTTGGTGGGCTGCGAATAATGGGCACAACTTAATAGTGAAGCAGCTTTTAGACCTGAAGGACGTCAACCCTAGCGAGCCAGACAGTGCGGGCCAGACACCCCTCATGATGGCCGCATTTCAAGGGCACGGGTTAGTGGTAAAGCAACTTTTAGACCGGGAAGACGTCAACCCTAGCCAGTCAGACAATGCGGGCCAGACACCCCTCTTCATAGCTGCATTTCAAGGGCACGAGTTGGTGGTGAAGCAACTTTTGGACCGGGAAGAAGTCAGCCCTAACGAGTCAGGTAATGAGGGCTATACACCCCTCTTCATAGCTGCACTTCAAGGGCACGAGTTAGTGGTGAAGCAACTTTTGGACCGGCAAGACGTCAACCCCGACAAGCCAGACTATGAGGGCCATACACCCCTTCGTGCGGCTGCAGCAGGAGGGAGCGAGTCAGTGGTGAGGCAGCTTTTGAACCGGAAAGACGTCAACCCTAACCAGCCAGACAACGAGGGTCGCACACCCCTCCTCGCAGCCGCAGCGGGAGGGCACGAGTCAGTGGTGGAGCAGCTTTTGAACCGAGAAGATGTCAGTCCCGACAAGCCAGACAGTGAGGGCAGTACACCACTTTCGTGGGCTGCATTCGAGGGGCATGAGTCAGTGGTAAAGCAACTTTTGGGTCGGGAAGACGTCAGCCCCGACAAGCCAGACAGTGATGGCAGGACACCACTTTCGTTGGCTGCAATAAAAGGGCACGAGTCAGTGGTGAAGCAGCTTTTGAGCCGGGAAGATGTCAACCCTGACCAGCCAGACAATGAGGGCAAGACACCACTTTCGTGGGCTGCAATGAAAGAGCATGAGTCAGTGGTGAAGCAGCTTTTGGAGCGGCAAGACGTTAACCCTGACCAGCCAGACAATGAGGGCAAGACACCACTTTCATGGGCCGCAATGAAAGGGCACGAGTCAGTGGTGAAGCAGCTTTTGGACCGGGAAGACGTCAACCCCAATAAACCAGACAATGAGGACAAGACACCACTTTCATGGGCCGCAATGAAAGGGCACGAGTCAGTGGTGAAGCGACTTCTGGACCGGCAAGACGTCAACACTGATAGACCAGACAATGAGGGCAAGACACCACTTTCGTGGGCTGCAGTTGAGGGTCACGAGTCAGTGGTGAAGCAACTCTTAGACCGAGAAGATGTCAGCCCCGACAAGCCAGATAATGAAGGCAATACACCACTTTCGTTGGCTGCAATGGGAGGGCACGAATCAGTAGTGAAGCAAATTTTGCACTGGAAAGACGTCAACCCCGGCGGACCACACGAATCTAGTCACATACCACTCCCATATGTGTCTACAGAGGGACACGAAAGAGAGCCAAATCTATTGCAACCCTGGAGACCCTCAACTCCAGTTTCGTTTACGTTCGACGAGTTCCTGGCTTCTTTACCCTCCTCGAGCCCTTGACCACGGCTATGGGGTTTTCCTATATCGCGTCCACGGCTATCCCTCATGCTCACCTTGTCACCCCCTCTACCTCTCCCTGCCTCTAAGGCTACGGCACAGTCTTACCGCCATATTTTCCTTGACATACAGTCACATACTATCGTTATTTCTTTCCTTTCCGGGTTAGTCAATATTCCTCAGCTTGGAAACCCTCCGGGTGAGGAATCCATCGCATCTTTTGAATGTAGAACATGTGTATAAACATTGGAAACGTCTGGGATATTTAATGCTGCGATCGACTGAACAATTTCAAGTTTCCATTACCGGGAATGGGAATAAAAAGGCGGAAGGGTATTTTTCTACTTTACCTTCGTCCTTGCAACTTCTATTGCGTTCCCTTGACCCCTGGTCCGACTTCCCATCATCGATCCTCCCTTTCATCCATGATCGCTTTTTTTCACCCGTTTTATTATATTCCTCCTTTTTTTATCTCTTATAAATGATAAATAGATATTGCCATTTGTGGAGTACAGTTAGGTCAGTTTGGCGCCCGGATTGCTGCTCGTCCATTTCTCTATCCACTAGGTATTTGTAAAGAATTACCCACTGTACCATTCATCTTTGCTTAGTCCCTGAGCAAAGGTCTTTGTGAAACTAGGTTTCCTTTTGACAGAGACTTTGGTGGACTCCGGGGGGTGGGGTATTGGGCCATTGGGGGTGCATTCCACAGGCAAAGAGAAGTTCCATTTTACCATACCTTTTTTGTCGAGCGGCTTGGCTGTCAGAATATTTAAACACAACCTCCACTCAAATCTGTATCCCGACAACCTCCGGGTATTATGATATACCCAGACACTGTAAGGTGCCTAGGGAATAGTAAAGGGGATCTAATGAGGGTAGACCTCAAGAGAAAGCAGTATAGCGACGCCAAAGGGCGGAGAGCCGGGTGTCTACACCCCCAAGATGGGGGTGCTTGCCTGGAGCGAGTACTGTACTCAGGGAGGTAACTCCAGTGTCCTAGCACAAGGACCGTTTACTCGAATCTGAGTTCTTACAGTGAGCCATGTTCTATTCCGCCCGCTCCACAACTACTAGTATCACCCCAGTGTTTACCAATTATCCTCCAATACTTTTTATCCCTATATTTTCATGCTTGCTATCGTTTTTACTCCTACTCCAATTACCGGTATCTTCACTTTAGTTCTCCCCCCATCGGGAACCAGTATCGGTAGCATTTTTCCTGAATGACTCGCTCACTTGATTCCCATCTCCTGTTCGCAGAGGGGGAAGAAGTCAGTATATACTGCGCGTCACTTTTCACATTAATCTACAAGTAGTTGGACTACCGGTATGTGCTACACTTGAAGCACGGATCAATTCTATAAGTTCGGTACCGGTAGCCGACTGCAGCTGGCCCCCGTTCACAGACACCCTGTCCCCGAAAGCGCCAAGTCATCCACTAGAATTAAAGTTTTCCCAAAACGGTACAAGATCGGCCCCCAAGACAACCGCCTTACCGTATCGAACGAGAACGGTCGGGCGTCAGCACGTTCGAATAAGATTTTTATTCTCGCTCCCTCTCAAAATTACAATACAATACGGTAATAAGACTCCAACCCTGTGCGAGTACGGTACAGCCAGCAGGACTAACTTAAGCCTTTCGGGCCTGAAGATTTTGACGCGATTGTAAGTTTCACCTCAGCCAAAATTTCTTATATTCGTAACCTCAGCCGCTCTTATTTCAACGTAAGGGTGTCCGCCCCTTCAGATAGTTGCATCTCATTGATCAACAGAGTCGCCCCCCCCATCACCCGCCCTCCGCCAATACCTTACCTCTTATTTCCTTTAATTTCCTGCAGCCAATGAGGGTCGGATACCCCACATCCCGCTTTTATAAGCATCCAGTGCTCGAGTGCTGTAGCAGTAGGAGGCACAGTACCGTACCGGCGTACCCAAACGTTCGAGCCTAGATTGGTACGGGCATCCTGATGCACACACAAATCTCTGATGCCCGTATTTGGGTACTAAATACCCACCCCCATCACTTGTAATTTACACCTGGTGTTTGGGGCTTGTCCCTGGGATACCCGCAAAAACTGGCAAGAACCGTCCGGTGCTAGTTACGTCCAAATAAGATTTTTACCCTCGTTTTGTCTTTATTTTGACACAACCGTAGGTTCCACCTCAGCCGCTTCTTATTTCAACGTACTTAGCACTGGACGGTTCTTGCCAGTTTATGCGGTAGAATTGGCATTGATGTGCTGTGTATCCTTTCCGCTCGATAATTCAGAACAATATAGTGCGTTCGGGGCATTTCCAGTTTACTGGCATCCAGTTCTACTTGTATTGACATGTTAAACAAAACCTATCCCGGGCTGACGTATTATACGATCTCCGCCGATAATCTGAGAGTGGATTTCACAGGAGTGTGCTTGCACAGTACCAGTACGAGTACATCCTCTGATTGGCAATACAGAAACTAGAGGATCGCACACGATTATCGTAGAAACTCAAATAATAATAGGACCGAGTGCTATATCATTGGAGTTGCCTCCTCTTCCGGTAAGGTTTGAAGCCTTTTCGTTTCTTTATGTCTCTCAGAGGGGGCAGCCCGCCTTTTGCTGTGTTCTTCAAGAGCGGGGGATTTTCGAGCACACACCACATACCGGTAGTCCAACCACCGCATCACCTAGCAAGATTCGCCTGTCGCTCTACTTGTACGTTGAGATAAAGTAGGGGCTGAAGCAAGACATTCAATGCAGTCAAAGAGAGTCCAAAATAAGCCTAGTGTCAGGAACACATACAAGTAGTTGAGTAAAGGCGTTTTACAAGTATTGCGAATTTGAGACAGAGCACAAAGAAAAACTCTTGTTCCAACGCACTGTACACGTACTATGGCCAGGCAGATCTTGGCGGTTCCGACAGTACTCAGGTACCAGTAGCCGGGAATGGAGAGCACCCGAGTGACGAATAGTGAGCCACGGGGGGCGCTCAGAATAGGTCATCGCAGCAGGCACCCCAGTCCTCCAATTTAAGGAGTCAAGAATCCCTCGCGCTATCACCATTCGGTATATAAACTCCCTTGCCGGTCTGACTGAAATACACAGAGAGCCCACGATGCGATCTCGGGGCCCGAGAACTGAGTGCCGGCATGTGACAACTTATTCGTACGGTAGGCATTGACCACTGCTAAGCCTTAGCCTAAGGCTTTCCACCGTATCTAGGCCTCTGAAAATAATATTTGTCTCCTCTGCATAGCTCAACAATACTAATCACTTGGTATCAAAATGAACAAGCGCGATACCGTACTCGTACTACTAGTACACAGATAGGTCGCACAATTTCTTCCGTATCGTGCCACTCTTTTTTTCACCGAAAAGATCGGCTCGGCCCGAGATTAATGAACGCTACTCAACTCGAGTACCGGTGTTTTTTCGAGAGAAAACCTATTCAATACCAGCGAGACTCGGACCCTCCCTACAGAATACCATCCAAGTTTTTTTATGCCAGCAAGATCACAACGTTTCACCCACAGCCAAGAAAATAATACCCCAACTTCTAAGCAAGAAAACACCATCACAAAAATAATAATAAAAATAAAAATATTTCTTTAAAAAAAACAAACCAGCAGCACTAGTAAATTTTATAATTCTTTTTAAAGTCAGAGGACAACTATTTAGGTGGTTTGTGTCACTTAAAATTAGCAATAAATCTCCTTTTTGGGAAAATTCCAGGGCAGCCACCCTGCCAAGCTGTGTTGAGGCCATGCTTATTACCTTGTTTGGCATCACAAGGAATTAGTGGGTGAGACGTTGTGTTTTTGCTGGCATAAAAAAACTTGGATGGTATTCTGTAGGGAGGGTCCGAGTTTCGCTGGTATTGAATAGGTTTTCTCGTTTTTTCGAGTTCCCAGGTGCAATTTAGCGTTGGGCAGCCCAGGGTTTAATTATGCAGTCTACCGGCTCATACTCCGCGGGGTATGCAGTGGTGCGGCACGAAAAAACCCCTTATTAGTTTTTTTTGGCCCCCGCTGGTGATACCCGGGGAAATCAATACGAGTTTTGCAGCGCGCCAGAGTCTGTTCCTGGGTTTGAGTAAAAGCACTAGTGCTGGTACGAGTACTAGGGGGTAGGCAAAAGTCGGGCGCACCCCATATACGGTAACTACTGTTTTTGCCCATACAAACCCGTTTTGTGGCTTTTTTTTGTATGGCGGGCAAAAGTCGGGCGCACCCCAGAATAGGA
>Ga0307507_10006084_pt1 | contig 18942 bp, 4 predicted proteins | sample 7_EM_MG_FD_207223 | JGI IMG/M metagenome (GOLD analysis project Ga0307507, IMG submission 207223) | Populus trichocarpa ectomycorrhiza microbial communities from riparian zone in the Pacific Northwest, United States - 7_EM | ecosystem: Host-associated > Plants > Roots > Unclassified | place... | reverse complement strand
TCTTAGTGGCAAGAGTTGCCTAAGAAAGCAAAAGAGACACTATGGCAAAAAGGAGCGCGTTAAGGCCTAGCGCGCTAGAGATAGCTACCGACCCAACGCTGGCAGCACGTAAGGAACCCGTAGATGCGTCACTTAAGCCGCCGGAGCTCCAACCATACTATAGCGAGACAGAGCTTTCAGACGATATAAAGAGTAAATAGGACCGCCTTATGACACAGTCAGAAGATAACGAGAACCCTATATACTTTGAGATAGAGACTAAGAGGGAGTTTATAGCCGCAACTACCTAGAGCCTGGCTGAGATACCTATAACTGAACTTATAGAGGAGCTGAGGCTCTAGGGAATACGAAGGAAGGCGTTAGAACAGTAGGTCGCTATGCTATAGCGTCTCGCAAATAACCACGCGCATAAGGCCCTAGATGGAAAAGAGGAGGCTAAGGCAAAGATAGCGGAGCTCAAGGAGCACCTAGATAATAGGACAGACGAGCTCCGCAAGGCCAATCAGAAGATATTAAGGATAGGCCGCAAGGTCACTATACAAGCTTTAGATCGGGAAGACAGCGAGCAAGGAAGCACACTGTTACGGATAATATGAGAAGGGACACCACTCTCTCAGACAAGCAGTGTTATGGGTTTAGGACGCATAGCAAAGTTTCTAGACCCACCTACGCTGATAGATGGGAAAGAGCCTACCTATTGCGCCTAGAGCGGCTATATACGAAACAAGCTTTAATCTAATGCAGACTGGTTTTATTAAGACAACCCAGATCAGGAAGAGGATGTAAAAGTAGCGTATATTAAGACATATGTAGGAGGCAAAGCTTATAACCACCTCTTACCCTACCTAGAGGCAGAGCGCGATGCGGAACGCAACCCTACTAGTAAAGAAGTACTTAAGTTCCTGGAGAACGTCTTTAAGGACCTAGATTGCCGTATTAAGGCCTAGTAGGAGCTTAAAAGCCTTAAGATGCTATACCTAGGAGACTTCAACAATTTCTAATCTAACTTTGTACGGCTAGCAAATATCTCAAAGATGCCACAAGATTAGTGGAAAGAGAAGCTTTATAATAAGCTTTATAACAGCCTACGCGTCTAAATAGAAGTTAAGGTGGCAGATAAAGACTATAGCTTTTAAGCCTATTATAAGACTGCCTAATAGTACGCCTGAGGTCTAAAGCAGATAGGCAAGGAATGAAGTGACTATAGAGCAGCCCAGGCTAGTAAAAGAGCTTCTACTAGGGGTGCTAAAGAGACTAAAGGTCCCCCCTCTTCCCGGTAGCCTCTAACTCTAGCACCAGCCGCAAAAGCGCCAGTTACTTGCTTTAACTATGGCAAGTAAAGGCACTACTTTAATGACTATACAGCGCTAAAGAAGACAAAAGCTAAAGCAATTAACCAAAGTAAAGAATACGAGATAGTCACTAACTTAGCAAAGTTAGAAAATAAGCAGCTTTAGGAGAAGTCTCCTACCTAGAGCAGATCGGAGCAATTAACATAGCGCCTATATAGCTGAAGGAGATCTTAGGAGGCGAAGCCCTTATAATACTATATAGGATCGCGCTAGGTGGCGTAGCTCTTAATATAGTAAGCCTGCTCAACTCTAGCGCGGGCGGAGAAGCCTTTATACACTATAAGCTATGGCCGATTATTAAGTAACAACTGTAACTAAAGTTCTATAGGATTAAGGGACGAGGAGTCGCCATATCTGGCCATAACAATTAGCAGACAGATATAATTAGACAGCTCTTTAGGGCTAACCTAGTTATGGATAGCCGATGAGTCCCTATATGGTTCCTATTCTGTAATATAGGCCGCCACGATCTTCTTATTAGTTATAGGTGGTTTGAGAAAACTAGGGCCCTTATTAATTGCAAGTGCCAGGCCTTGGTATGGCGAACCGAGAGGAACTACTATAGCAGGTAGGACGTAATTATACCAAAAAAGGAGCTCCTACCCCTGCTAATTAACAAGGATTACCAGAGAGACGTAGATTAAAGAGACGCACTACTAGATTAAGAGTCTAAGTCTACCCCCTAACGCATCCTTAAACGTACAGTCGCGATCAATAAACTTTAAGAAAAGAAGTCCTCTACTAAAATTAAGCTAGAGGGATAGGCTAAGCCAAAGCAAGCTAAGCGGACCTTGTATGACTATAGGCATACTTGGAAGATCAATACCCAAGATGTAATTAGGAAAATGGAAGACCAGCTCTACCCTAGGCTAGCTTTACTATTAAAGCTGAGAGCAAGGAGGCCTTTATCTACTAGGGAGTTTAGAGCAGCAGATATCGCGTTATTTAAGGCAAGGAACTTCCTACAAGGAGCAAAGTGTAAGGACGTAGTAATTAGATGTACTAGCCTCTACAAGATAGACCAACTAATGGAGGATAAGAAGGGACAGGACGCGCTATTAGACAATAAGGAAGAACTCCGCCGGCTTATCTATAAAAAGCTACTACAGCCCTATTAAGAGTATGCTGACGGTTTCTCAAAAGCTACCTCTAATATGCTACCACCGCATCGCAAGGGGGTGGACCATAATATTATTCTTAAAAGCAGCAGCAGAGAACTAGCCCCTAGCCCGCTATATAATATATTATTAGAACAGCTAGAGCTAGTCAAGGCCTACCTATAGGAGCACCTATAGAAGGGGTTTATTGTACCAAGCAATGCACCCTTTGTAGCTCTGGTCCTATTTGCTAAGAAGCTAGGAGGGGGGTGGCGATTCTGCGTCGACTTTTAAAAGCTTAATGTAATTACCAAGAAGGACCGCTACCCGCTACCATTAATTAAGGAGACGTTGACTAGGCTATTAAGAGCTAAGATCTTTACTAAGCTAGACGTTCGGCAGGCCTTCTACCGTATACGGCTAAAGGAAGAGGTAGAGGAGTTAACTACCTTCTGTACAAGGTACGGATCATATAAGTACCGTATTATACCCTTTGGACTATATAACGGCCCTACGTCCTTCCAGAGATTTATTAATAACGTCCTTTTTAACTACCTGGACGATTTCTGTATAGCCTATATGGACAACATCCTAATCTACTTGGACAACCTGCTAGAGCACGAGGTCCATGTTAAGAAGGTCCTACAGAAGCTTTAAGAGGCAGGCTTATAAGCGGATATTAAGAAGAGCAAGTTTAATATTACTAAGATGAAGTTCCTAGGCTTTATTATTGGTACTAATGGGGTCGCTATAGACACTGATAAGCTATCTACAATTAAGGATTAGGAACCCCCTACCTCTGTAAAAGGGGTACAATCCTTCCTAGGATTCTGTAACTTCTACTAGGCCTTCTTAAAGGATTACGGCTGAGTTGTATGACCGCTTAGTAAGCTTATAAAGAAGGGAGCATGGCACCCGCTAGGGGAGGAAGAGCTTAAAGCCTTTAAGTAAATCAAGGCCCTTATGCTATCTAGTAGCGTAATTAAGCACTACTTACCGTTCTAAGACACCTGTATGGAGACGGACGTGAGTGATGGAGTAGTAGCTAGGGTGCTAAACTAGCTATAAGACAATAGGACCTAGAAGCCAGTAGCCTTCTTCTTAAAGACAATGTCCCCTATAGAGATGCGGTACGAGATCCATAATAAGGAGATGCTAGCGGTAATAAAAGGCCTATAGGAATAGCGAGGTCACCTTATTAGCCTCCAATGTACACCCTTTATAGTAATTACAGATTATTAAGCCCTTAAGTACTTTATAACCAAGAGGCTGCTAAGTCTACGGCAAGCCTGCTAGGCAGACCTACTAGCTAATTTCTATATGCAGATTATATATAGGCTAGGCACGGCAAATATAGTAGCTAATACCCTATTATGAAAGCAAGAGGACCTAAAGATACAGAAAGAGAAGGATGTAGCCGCACGTACTATATACCTAATTAACCCCGCCCTTACAATTGCTATACTAGAGTTAATCTCTAAGGACCCCCTAACTGCAGCAAATTATGAATGGGAACCGTATAAGCTGGTTAACCAGATCCTCTAGGCTAATCAAACTAGCGAGTCGCTAGTAGGGCTATATTAGCTAGCCAAGTAAGACCAGAAGGGCTAGAAACTTTAAGGAGGACTACTAACCCGCTTTAGCAAGCTAATAGTCCCTAATACTGACTACCTCCGTACCTACTTTATTGTAGAGGTACACTCCTGCCAGGTAACTGCTTACCCAGGTAAGATAAAGACTAGGAAACTTATGGTAGACTAATACTATTGGCTAGGGCTACCCTTAGACTGCAATACCTATGTAAGAAACTGCAGGACCTGTAGGAGGACCTATATACCCCGCAATAAAACCCCAGGCCTGCTGCACCCTCTACCAATTGGTGAATGCTGCTGGCAGTATGTCTCTTTTGATTTTAAGTCCTTCCCAACAGATAAAAAGGGCTTTAACAACATCTTTATGGTCGTTAATTAACTAGGCAAGAGAGCCTTCTTACTACCCTACTATAAAACTGCTACTATAGCTGATGTAGCAAACCTGTACTACTAACACGTCTAGCGCGTGTACGGCCTTCTAGAGATAGTTATATCAGATTAAGGACCCCAATTTATCTCAGCCTTTATAGACAAGCTATATAAACTAACTAGTGTTAAGCAAAAGCTCTCTATATCTAGTCACCCACAAACTAATGGTAATACGGAAGTACTAAACTAGTATATTAACTAACGCTTAAGGCCCTTTATCAACCACTATTAGGATAATTAGTCAGAGCTCCTTCCCTATATAGACTTTATACAAGCAATCTTACCGCACAAGTCTACTGGCTTTGTACCATATAAGCTAGAGCTAGGATTTAAGCCAAGGCTCCACTTTGACTGGGAGGAATATACACAAGCAGCCTTAACGCCTTGTAAGAAGCTGACACGACAAGAAGCTTAAGTTTTTATATATAGGACCTAGGACGCAGTTAAATAGGTAAGAGATAATCTGGCTAAGGCCTAAGAGCGGCAAATAAGGCAAGCTAATAGGCACCATTATGAACTAGACTTCGGAATAGGTGATTGAGTATATGTTACTAGGAAGGGCTGGGCTACTAACTAACTGAGTACTAAGCTAGATAGATAGCTTGTAGGGTCCTATAAGATTCTAGGCATAAAAGAACACTTGTATATTATTAACCTATCCCTAAACATAAAGATGTCAAACGTCTTCTATGCCGATCGACTGTAAAAGGACCTAGATAACCCCCTGCCGGGCCAGAATAGGGAGCCAGAGGAGCCAATCCTAATTAATGGCGAGCCGGAGTATGAGATTGATAAGATCCTTGCTAGTAGAACCTACCACGGAAGGCTATAGTATAAGGTTAACTGGGTAGGCTATGACCTAGACGACACCTAGTATAACGCAGACGGCTTTATCGGCGCCCCCTATAAGATTAAGGCGTTCCATGACGAGAGACCCTATAATGCTAGACCACCTGTACAGCTAATGCAATGGCTAAAGGCGTATTATAAGGACGTAGATCTAGAGCCCTTAGAGGAAGATAATAAAGCAGAGAAGGACGGAAGGGCAAGACGGATAAGGAGAGCCTAACTATAAGGATCAAGGGCGATCCTCCTGGCTTAAAGGGGGGTGATGTGACGGTTCGTCTACATAGCTACCATCGAGGCGTCGTCGGTCACGGATTAACATTGCCCTAACGTTGCCCTGACAACCGAATATGTACATAGTTGTCTACCGCGCCCCTTTCTTTGAGCCCTTACCTTAGTCTATTTATAATATAGCCCCTTATTGTTGCTTGATCTATTGGATTGCTCCTACGGAAAGCTAGCTGTGACAATAGTCTTTACCTAAATAGTTCCTTTTTTTATAGTAAATCTTAGAATATAATTAGAGTTAATCTGTTAGGCAACTACTCTACTAATTATTATTATATTGTTAACTTCTTGTTTACCTATACACCTAGCCTATTAGTAAGTCTACTGTAGCATCTCCTATAAGGCTTTGTTATATATATTATTAGATTATATAACGGGACTAGCCCAGTTACAGTAGGAATGTCTTGGTAAAACACTTGATAGATAAATTCCGACGCTTTAATCAAATTCCGCTGACTTGATTGAATTCCACCAAATTCTACTAACATAATAGAATTTGGTCGAAATATATTAAAATCCACGTAGGCTTATGCCTATATATCTGCTGCTAAGTGTAACGGAACCTTGTAGTAGGAACTACGGTGGGTCCTATTATTAGGCTGGGTATATAGGTAAGAATAAATCAACAACGTAATAATAACTGGTGGAGTGGTTGCCTAATAGATTAACTCCAATTATATTCTAAGATTTACTACGAAGAGAGAACTATCTGGGTAGGGACTGTGGTCCTTTAAATATATAACTATACGCCTAAGAAATCCCTTCGCTCTATTAATCTGTTGATCCGTTAATTTGTTGATCTGCTTACAGATCCCACGTTTCTTGGATTCTATAGATTATAGATTAACTATGTAACCTTAGTTACCATTCCTTGTTATATGGTTCCACTGGCTCTATTTTGGACTGTGCCTATATTAACCAACTAGCTTCCTCTGACTCTTCTTTAAGTAGTTGTAATATTGTACTTAAGCTGTCCGTAATACTATCTCCCTTCTCTTTATCTTTGTTTTTGAAGATTTCTAATATCTCTAAGTTGTCTACTAGAGGTGTGATGTCCGTTTGATTAATTTGGTTAATATTCTTATTTATTATACCTAAAGCATCTTCTTCTTCTTCTACTGATCGTTGTAATTGTGTAGTACTTAAGATTCTTTTCTTGGGTAAGGCTATGCCTTCCTGTTCTCGTTGCGCTGATAAGAAGTTAATGTGTATTGCAATTGCGGCTCTCTTTGGTTGCTAACCATCCTCCTGTGCCGAATGCACTAAGTTAAACGTTTGATTACTTTGTGATGTTCGCTCTGTGTCTAACGCTAAGTGTGCGCGTCCTATGACTCTTAATAGTCTTTGAGTTCCCTAAGTAACTTGTTATAGGGTCTTGCGTTTAATCTGAGGCCGTAAGGCTTAAGAGCTTGCTTGTGGCCGCCTGTGATGAACTTTGTTGTTCTGCTAAGGAATTAGCCCTGTTGCTAGAGGCTTAACGCCGTGCGTTAGAAGCATCTGCTTATGTGTTTGAATTTTAATAGACTACCTTTGCTCGGCTAACCCGTCTTGAGAAGGTGCGTGAGAAGGTTCGCTCTAAGGAGTTTTGCCTGGTTGAGTAGGGTCTCCGTGAGCTAGAAGCGGAGGAGGCTGAGGCGGACTTGCGTTTACTAGCGAGGGAAACAACTCTGAGTAGCTTAGTAGGTGCTCCTCTTGGGTCCCCCTTAGGTGACTTATTCTTTGGTAATCCTTCCTTGTTAATACTGCCTGACCCCTTTTCTTCCGATACTCCTGTACCTTTCCTATAGCATTCTCTAGGTTGCCTAGTGGTTTCTAGGTAGTCTTACTGTAGCCTATTTACTTTACTTTATACTACGTTTTGTTATCTATGTCCTTATGACTAATGATCTTTAAAACTTGCTATTTGTCTTCCTCTTGTCCTTTGTACGTATCTGCTTTATAAACTGGTGGCTTAATATTTCCGTGTGCTGGTTCTAGCATCGTGATATGTTGTATAGGGTAGATCTTTATTTTGGCTGGTAGGTTTAACTTATATGTAACTGATGAAATTCTTTACGTAATTTTAAAAGGTCCTAGTCTGACGTGGTCCAATTTCTTACTTGGTTATCGACTCTTGAAATTTTTGTGTAGTAGCTATATGTCACAGTACGTGCAGAGGGTCAACGAGGTAACTGTGACTGTATATCATTGACAAACGATGTCGTGTAAGGATCTATGTACAGGAGACAAGGCAGGTATATATACGTGTTGCTTAGGGGTTAGGCCCGTGCTTATGTATACGCGTAGCTATAACAACGCGTCAGGTTAGTGCCGTGACAGTATATCCCCCTTCCTAAGGCGAGCTCCTGTGAGCTAAGTGACGGCAGTAAAAACACAGAAGTAAAAAAAAATAGACACATATATCCTTGTCCTTCCAGTCCTTATAGTCCTTATCCTTCCAGTCCTTAAAGGTCCTTGTCCTTATAGTCCTTAAACCCTCCTACCTATATCCCTACTACATCGCTCTCCGCTAGCACTCGTCTTGAGTGCTAGATACAATATAAAGCTAAGGCGAAGGAGCGAAACTAATATGGAAAACGGGGGAGATGAAGAAAAAAAATGTAACCGCGGGGTGTATTGCGGATATTAACTCTTAAATGGCTTGGGGTTGCGGAGATTAAGGTTAAGGTATAGACTCAAAAGGCTCGGAGTACGGAGATTAAGGTTGAGGTATAGATTTAAAAGGCTTGGAGTACGGAGATCGAGGTTAAGGCGTAGATTCTTATCGCGGTAAACTTAAAGTATATCGTTGTTAAAGACGAAGATGGAGAGACGGAGATAGGGACGAGATTGGTAACCTATAGTCTTACACTATAATTAAAACATGAGGAATATAGCCCACAGGGTATCTCCCTACAGCCGGCTTGGAAACTTGGGACAGAAGTAGTAGCTAGGAACGGACTTAGAGACGGAGAGATCGGTAACCTATAGTCTTACACTGTAATTAGGACATAAGGAATATAGCCTACAGGGTATCTCCCTACAGCCAGCTTAGAAACTCGGGACGTAAAGTAGTAGCATGGCTAGAAATAGACTCGGAGGACACTATAGTTAAAACACGAGAAACATAGCCCGCAGGGTGTCTCCCTGCAGCCGGCTTGGAAACTCGGGACGTGTAGATACAGGGAGGAGGATATTAGCTCGGGAACTTAAATGGATTTAACAGAGATTTTACTGGGTTAGTATTAACGTGGAACAAGGGTAAGAATCCCACCCGGGGTAGGGTCGTAGCTTTAGAACGTAGCTTTGGAACGGTGGAAACGAAGCCCTACTAGGGGCGTAGGTGATGACACGACATACTGTTATAGTACGTGCAGAGGGTCAACGAGGTAACTGTAACTGTGTATTATTGACAAACGATATCGTGTGAGGATCTATGTACAGGAGACAAGGCAGGTATATATACGTGTTGCTCAGGGGTCAGGCCCGTGCTTATGCATACGCGTAGCCATAACAACGCGTCAGGTCAGTGCCGTGACACTATACTTTATCTCCCTCCTTAAGATCTGGTCCCTTAGATCTCCTAGTATTGTAGTACCTTTTTATTTGTTTTTGTACTAATTTAGCTGTTTCTTTGAGGTCTATATGAAGATTTATTAACGTCTCCATTCTTTGCTTAGCTGTGCTACTTGTCTTTTTTGCTTAACGTGGCGATAATGATGTTCTTAGTTTGTATCTGTAATTTGCCTTAAATGGTAATATCCCTATTCCTTTTTATAGTGTTGTATTATATGTAAACTATATAACTGGTAATAATAATACCTAATTGTTCTATACGTGATTAATATAATGCCTTAGATACTATTCTAGTGTCTAGTTTAGTCTTTCTGTTTGTCCGTCCGTCTGCGGATAATACGCTGTAGAGGTTGCTGCATAAACTCCTTGTTTTGCCAGAAATACTTTCTAAAATGCTGCTATAAATTTTGGATCTCTATCCAATATAATCTTGTCTGGTGCTCTATGTCTTGCGAACACTTCCTTTATATAGATTCTAGCGATATCTTCTGCTGATATCTCTTCTGTATACGCTATAAAGTATCCCTACTTTGTTAGCTTGTCCACTATTACTAAAATTACGTTATGATCTTGTCCTGTGATAGGATCCTTTGACTTTGATAACTTAATAATAAAGTCCTATAATATAACTTTCTATGGTCTTTCTGGTATCTTAATAGGTTATAGCCCTCTGTATAGCTTGTGCTTTATTAGTTTGTTCCTTTAGCAATCTAGACACTCTTTTATAACTTGTTTTACTAGCCCCTAGATTCTTTAAATGATGTACTCCTTTTAAAGCCTTAACACTAGTCCTATAGACCCGTTATGTCCTTGTGTTATTCCCTTATGGAATTCCTTAATAAATTCTTCTGTAATAGACTTAGGCATATATGTTACTTTTCTATTTTTGTATTGCTTTAAGTCTAGATCCTCTGCCTATATTTCTTGGATTTTCTATGTCTAATTACTCTCTAGTGATTTATAGATCTAACTTTCCTTGGTTGCTATAATCTTTGGATAATTATACCTAATTAATCTATCTTAATTCTTTTACAATAAAGCTCCTAATAGCTTTTTATTACTTTATAGTTTAGCCTTTCTACTTAGAGCGTCTGCTTATGTATTGTCTGTACCCTTAGTATACTGAATTTTAAAATGGTATTCTATAAGCATTTCCGCCTATCTAACCTGTCTTTAGTTGAGTTCATTTGTTGTTAGGAATCCTATAAGGTTCTTATAGTCCGTCTTAACCATAAATGGTTTCTTTGTGCCTTATAAGAATGCTTTTTATTCCTTAAGTGCTGTAACTATACCTAATAACTCCTTATTATAGATGTTATAGTTTAACTCTGGTGGTATTATTTTCTAACTATAGTATGCTACTGGATGCTATGCGTTCTGGTGCTTCTATAGCAAGTATACTCCTAGTGTAAAGTCTAATGCGTTTGTCTTAATAACCGTTTCTAACTTTGGTTGATAGATCTTAAGGATTAGTTCTTAGGTAAACAACTCTTTAAGTTCTTGGAATAGCTTCTTCTACTTACTACCCTAAATCTACGGTTTCTCTTTCTTTGTTAGTCTTGTAAATGGCTTAATACTTTTTAACCACTGTGCTATGAACCTCCTATAGTAGTTATAAAACCCTAGAAACAACCTTAACTGCATAATGTTCTCTAGTTCTTGCCAACTTACTATAGCTTTGACTTTCTTTGGGTCCATGCTGATTTTCCCTAGTTTGATGATGAATTCCACAAAATTAGTCTTTCTTGTAAAGAACTTGTATTTTTTGATTGCTACTGGCATCTGTTTTTCCTGTAGTCTCTTTAAGACCTATTTAACGTGTTCTCTGTGTTCTTCCTTACTCTCTAAGTAGATAATGATATTGTTGAGGTATGCTATAATAAACTTATCTAGGTGTTCTCCTAATATATTATTAATTTGCTTCTGGAACGTTACTAGTGTATTTATAAGCCCGAACTGTATAACTAATGGCTTATATAGTCCTTCCTTTGACCTAAAGGCTGCCTTTTATTTATTGCCTTCCTTGATTTTGATCTGATGGTACGCCTATCTTAGACCTATCTTTGTAAAGATCTTTACGCTGCCTATTCTATCTTAGATTTTGCTAATTAAGGGTAAAGGATACCTATCCTTCCTAATGATGCTGTTTAACTATTTATAGTCTATACACATCCTAAGTTTTCCGTTTTTCTTTAGGATAAACAGTACTGGATATCCTACTGACGACTGTGACGGTCTAATATATCCCTTATATAAGTTCTCCTAGATAAACTCTTTAAGCGCTACTAACTCTATTTTAGTGAGCTTGTAGATTAGAAAGAACTTTAGACTTATTTCCTTTTTCAATTCTATTTTGTGGTCCTATGCTGTATGCTCTAATAGCTTTTTGCTATACTTGTGGTATCTTTTTAGTATATAACTTAAGCCTTATTTAGTCTCTTTGTATGTTGCTCCGACTTGGTACTATACTAACTTAGTTTGCTGTTGTACTTTGTGTTATTAAGTATTTTTAATATTAACCTAACCTGTAACCTAATTAATCTTTAGATTATACTTCTGTAATTAAGGCATTTCTAATATTGCCTTATCCTGTCCTAATAGTAGGATATTAAAAGATATTCTAACTGGTCTTCCTTTGATAGTTAACTAAATAGGTCCTGTTTTAAGATTAATAATGCCTCCTTTGTAGGCTATCTAATCTCCTAAAATTGTTATAAGTGGATATGGGTGTTCCTTCTGTCTATATAGTAACCCTATTTTTTCTACTGCCTTTGGTGATATGTGGTTTCTAGTTGCTCTACTGTCTATTAACGCTTTGAACTGCTGATCTTGCCACTTAGCTTGTAAATTTAGGTATTGTCCTTGAATTCCTTTAAGGGTCTAAGGCTCTAATACTGGTTCCCTCTGGTTTTATACGCCTCCCCTTTTCCTAACTATTGGCTGCTAGATTCTGCTTGTACTTGGTCCAACTTTAGCTAATACTTAGTTTGTTTCTTTTCCTCTACGTGCTATAGATAAGTGTTCTTTGGGTACTCCTACTACTGTTATCTATCTAGGCATTCTTCCGTAAGGAATCTTTCTGGTTAAAGTGTTAAGTCCCCCTAACCTTGTACTTTTACTGGGTGCCATCTATGTATATACTTAGCATTTCTAAACCGCTTTTCCTCTGGTGCCTAATATATCCTTACTAGGTACTTCTAGTTCTTGTCTTTTAGTGCTCTATATATGTTATATATATTATCTATATAAGCTATCCACGATAGTATATAATGCGCTGTATGTTTTAGGTTAACTCTTGGTTTATTTTTATCCTTGAGTTTAAATCTATACCTAGTTAACTTGACTACTGGTATCTCTACTATAGGTACTAAGATTTATTACTCACTTTTCTAGTTTCTAGATCCCTCTTTTAGGTTCCTTAATATTATAATTAATGCTTCTTTAATGTGACTTATGCGTTTCTCTGTAATGGGTTGGTCTTGGATAACTTTTTTGTTTAGCTATATATAAAAGTCTTCCCATTTGTTGTTGTGTTATTGCCTATACTACTTTCCGTATAACTGGTTTAGTGTGTATGGTTTATCCGTTAGAAAGTACCTTATTATTGCTGTATTGTAATATCCTTTAGTATATCTTTTTTTGAACCTGGTTAGGATATTTAGATCCTTTTTTTGTTCTAGTTTGTCTAATTACTTTACCCTAGGTGTCCCTGCACTTGGCCTATTAGTAACTCTTTATACGGGTACTCTATCCCTTATATAACCTAGTGTAGCTGACCTCTTGTCTAGCTTTTGCTCTTATTATGTAATAATTCTTATCCTGAACTTATCTATAGTTTCTTGTTTTCTGCGTCTTGTAGCTGGATCTTTGTAGTTGTCTTGCTTTTTAATTCTAGTATTAACTGTTTAATCTTTAGGCTAAATACTACGTTTACCTAGGATTGCTAATGTTCTTATTTGTTCCCCAAACTTGTAGTTCTTAAACTTGCGTCCTATACTTGTTTGTTTGTTTATGAACTAAGTTACTACCCTTTTCTATTGGTTTTTGTCCGTTATGGGTCCTTAGGTATATCTTATCTCGTTTTAAGAATCTTAAGCTTTTTTTATCTCTTCTTAAGAATCTTAAGCCTGTGGCCTTTTGCCTTTATTGAGTAATAAGCTAGCACTAGTAGTTGTCTGCTTACTTAGTTTCTTTTAAACGTTGCTCCTACTGTCTTATAAAGCGATGGAAATTGTATCTAATAGTGTTATAATATCCGTTACTGAACTTTATTCTGTGATGGTCTTAGTCTCTACTTCTATTTTAACTTCTTTGAGGTTTATATGCTTCTAGTAAGCTGCCTTTGTTGCCTTATTGTTAGTAAATGCTTCACCTATGTTAAATTTATTGTCCTTAATATCCGATTTATGAGCTGGTTTATTGGTTCCTTTAAACTTAGATAATAATAGCTCCTATAGCTAATAGCTTGCGCCGTACTTAGCGTCCTTATAAATTTGGTATGCGTTGTTGTAATAAAACACGAAACTGTTAATTAAATACTCTTTTGTTCCTTATAGTGCACTATTGTCCCTTTATATGTACGTATCTCCTGCTGGTCTAGTTTCCTTTACCGTGTGGTTACTCTAACTACCTCTATAGTCTCTGGTGAAATGACCTTATTTTCCATAATTTATATAAGCTCTATTTTTGAACTATCTTTCTTACTATGGAGTCCGCCTAAATATCTTCTACTACTAAGATCCCTGGTTTAACCTTTACTCCTAGGTCCTGCGATTACTTAATCCTTAACCTCTAGGTTTCCATAGTTTCTTCTTCTACTTTTAGGTTTCTTTGGTACTACTTAGGTCCATTAGCTCTACGCCACTTTATAGTTTTTAACTCTGTGTCTGTTATTGCGTACTCTGCGCCTTATATAACTGTGGAACTCTATCTTGCCCTCTTTTAGCTTGTTCCCTTTGATAGATCCTATTATTAATCTTTATTAACTAGTCTATTAACTCTTTTAGAGTATCCGCATCTTCTATTAGGATAATTACGTTTTGGACTTTAGCCTTAAGTTCCTATTTGTACTATGCTATAAGCGCCCTATTATTCTACTTAACCTATATAGCTAGTGTTTAAAACTGTGTTGTATACTTAATTGCTAAAGTGCGTTGTACTAAGTTCTGAAGCTTTTGTTCCGCTGTGGTTATAGCCTCCAGGTCTCTAAATATCTGTGTTAATTGTTCCGTAAACCCATTCTAACTGGCGAATATATACCGTATGTCCTGGTTGGTAGTTGTTATGCCATTAGCCTATATTTCCGTGAGATATGGTTTAAACCACTTAAGTGCTCTCCCTATTAGGAATAATCCTGTATAGGCTACTTGATCTAATGATGTTGCTAACTTCGCTCCTTCCTACATAACCTTAAAGTGCATTTGCGTAAGAAATCCCTTAAGCTTTGACTTTTCTCCTAAGAACTGTTTAATTAAAGGTAACTTAATTTTTGCTACTCTGATTCTATTAATATATTCTTTAAGTATCCTATTATTGTCTTATAAGTGATTAACTATTTCCTGTAATTGACCTTATGTAACTACTTGAAAATCCCTATTGTCTATACTGGTATTACCTAGCCCTGAGGTTGTGGCTGCCGTTAACGTTGTTATAACTAGTGCTTTGGGTGGCATATTATTTAATCTTGTTTAATACCGTAACCTTAGTAGTGAATGTGTAATAGAACCTTGTATTAGGAACTATGGTGGGTCCTATTATTAGGCTGGGTATATAGGTAAGAATAAATTAACAATATAATAATAACTGGTAGAGTGGTTGCCTAACAGATTAACTCTAATTGTATTCTAAGATTTATTATAAAGAGAGAACTATCTGGGTAGGGACTGTGGTCCTTTAAATATACAACTATATGCTTAAGAAATCCCTTTACTCTATTAATCCGTTAATCTGTTAATCTGTTAATCTGCTTATAGATCCCACGTTCCTTAGATTCTATAGATTATAGATTAACTATATAACCTTAGTTACTATTCCTTGTTATATAGTTCCACTAGCTCTATCCTAGACTGTGCCTATATTAACTAACTAGCTTCCTCCGACTTTTCTCTAAGTAGTTGTAATATCGTACTTAAGCTGTCCGTAACACTAGGACCCTAAATATTTAGTTATAAGTTTCCTATATTTCTTTTTCTTCTTTATATAACGTCTTATACTTAACAAGAGCTATATACCCTTAGATTAGATAGAAAATATATTATTCCTTTAAATCTTCCCTAAAGCCTCTTTGCGCCCTTATATTATATTATATTAAAACAACTACTATTAAAATAGTAAATGAACCGAAATCCCCTTTAATAATTATAAGTATTATATCCCTAGTTAGGGAACAGTTAACTATAATATAACAGTCCTTTATAAACGCCTTAGCTTAGTAATAGGCTATACTAGAAACCCAGTACTAGCAATTAATAGAAGTACTCCGCGAAGAACTCCGTGATATTAAGGCACTTACGTTATAGACCCTAATAACAACACCTATAAATAAGATTAAAATAACGGAACCTAAACCTAGCCCGTTAAATGCGAACACTAAACTAGTAATAGTAGCTTAACCTATACCTGTAGCGAACCCTATACCTACTATAAAATATAAAAAGTTCCCTAATTCTTTAATGTTTAATAGAAACTGAAATAACCTATACCCCTTTATAACTAAGCTCCATCTTAAACTCTTAACAAACTATAATTAATACCTTATTAAGGCTAGCAAGGTTAGCTATGGAATATCTTAATTAAGTAAGGACGCTATATAAACCATAGATCTATTCTTTTGTAACGGCACTTTTATTAATTTTAAAATCTTTATCTCTCTGCTAAAATAAATATATAATAACGCTAGCCGCGAATATATAGCTATTACCAAATTTAAAAACCTATAATAATAGAACCAAGACTTTACCAGCTTCTTTTTAGAATTTTTAGGCCTTATTAGTGAGCTAGATTGGAATAAAGCCGCTAGAGTTATTGCCCTTTAATAAGCTATTTTGTAAGCTTTGCAGTGTGAAGGATTGTATGCGCGACTTAATTGTAAATCTATGGAAATCTGGTGTACTATATACACGAAATACGTGGCAAAGGTTGACGGAGATGCCGACGATGATTTGTAACTGTTACTGTTGGTCACACAGGGTGACTCACTAATAACGACTACTTGAGTAGGTTACAGTGATGTTGGTTAATATGCTTCTTCTCTGGAATAAGGAAGGGCGAGGAGCTTAAGACTCCTCGCCACGCTAGTGCCGCGGCGTTACGTGACGACCGCTTGCCTAATTCCCGACAGTTACCTAATTGGCCACCAGGTCGACATTGCCACTTAGTCGGTAATAGGTAATGAATAGGTAATAGAAATGAGTAGTAAGACATGCGATGACAAAAGGCACGGTAGTGGGTTATAAAATGACATCTGACATAGTAGCGGTAGTCTGTTACATATTTTAGATAAGATTAGAGCCCAGCTAGTAGGTAGAGAACTGCTAAAAAACCTATTTAAATTTGTTATAATATGTTAATGAATTAATAAGGACCTTTAATATAACAAATAAACTTATTTTCTAAAGTTAACTATACCTCGCGTTTAAAACTTTATAAAACTAGTATATACCCTAAAGCGTGATCTGTCTCTAAAACCCAAAAGCCCTATATATAACCCTATAGACCTTAATGCTACTTAATCCTATACACCTCTAGGAACCAATAAATGAAGAACTTAAGCCATAAATAGAGAATGCTTTAGATGCGGTAAAAAAGGATATATTTAAAAGCATTACCAAACTTACCCCTTTAAAAAAGTCCGCCGTAGTTCCTCCTGTTCCTTAAATTATACCCGCTCTATAAATTATATTTAGTCGCCATAAAGCATCTCGCCTTTAGTTAACTCGGAAACCAAATTATCCTTAGGCTAAGTTGCGCCTTAGGATAAAAAGTAGAAGAGTATAAGTGTCTAGGCTCTTCCAGCGCTAATATATAGCACAACTCCCTTAATGTACTTATTGAAATTTAAATACTTAAAAAATAGAAAAAGGTATAAATCCTAATAAATAGTGGAGCTACTAGTATAGGCTTTGTTAATATAAACTATGCAAAAACTTAACGCCTAAATTTAAAGAAAATTAACAAGCCCTAAGGCCTATAAGGCTTTAATATCAAACCCTTAATATATGGCGAAATAACGCACTATGCCCTAGTAAAAATGCGGATAGGTAAACACCTTAAACACATCTCCTTGTTTATAATACCCTTAAAGTAATATAAAGTTATACTTAGATATAGATGGCTAAAACAATATAACCCCTTAATTAGTTGGGTTAAAAAAACACTAAAGTTCTATATAACTTACTGCTAAAGTTATTACTTAAAAAACCATTTGCCCTATAAATATGCACACAACTATTTAAAATTAATATAATATAAATTGCCCTTGCTATAAACCTTAAACTAATATAATAAAGCTATAACTGCTAATTATAATAAAGAATGCAAAGATGTTAACGTATTCCACCATCACCTCGGTCACACCATCACCTCGGTTAGTTAAAAACACACCAAAAAATAAAAAATCTAACCCTAGCAATCTTAACAACAACGCTATAAAAAATTATAAAAATTTAAATATAAGCTATTGTATATATAAGTAGTCTTATCTTAAGATTATTAAGTTTTTTATTTAGTAGATCTAGAGATATATAAAAGTGGTGTCACGGAGCGAGTATAAGTGGTGATAATATATAGCGAAGTAGATATTATTAAGCTATATACATAAAGTGTATAATAAGATCAAGACGTTACGTGAGGAGAGAAGGTAAGGAAACGGGAAGAAAGGGGTATATATCGTTAACTTGGTTGCTTAGTTAACACATGCATAGGGTAGAATAGGCTTTAGGTTATAGTCCTAGCAGAACTTAGCAGAATTTGGTGGACTTGGTAGAATATAGCAAAACGCCGTCAGATTGCCGTAGATTGCGGTTGGTCTCTTTTTACTAAGTCGGTGGAAACAGAAACAGGTGGACGTGTATAAGGTGTCACGGAGGTGTCCTATAACAGTACCCCCCTTTAAACTCAAGCTTCTGCAAGATGGGGCTATGGTAGTTCTAGGTAGAGTTTATAAAAGTTTTCTACGGCTTATATAAGTCCTACAGAGTTAACGGGTTCCTATATGGGCTTAGTAAAGCCTCTCCATTTTATAAGGTATATATATTTGCGTTTCCGTTTATTATACTTAATGTTATTAACTCTTTTAATAAAGTACTTATCCTTACTATCCACTTTGACTAGTGGGGGAGGGTCCTAGATCTATCTAGGCAGGGTATCTAATATAGGGGCATCGGGAAAATATTCGCAGGATGAGATTTAAGTAGACTTTGATTTTCGCGTTTTGTGTAATTGACATGCAATTTAACCAACTTGACACGCAATTGACCAACTTGATACGCAATTAACTAACTTAACACGCAATTTAACTAACTTAATATGCAATTAACTAACTTAACACATAATTTAACTAACTTAATATATAATTAACTAACTTAATACGCAATTTAACCAACTTAATATGCAATTAACTAACTTAACAACTTTAAAAGCTAACTATATATTTCTTAACACGCAATTAACCTACTTAGTAACTTTAAAAGTTAAATAACACGTAGTTAACCTACTTAACAACTTTAAAAGCTAACTATATGTTCCTTAACACGCAGTTAACCTACTTAGCAACTTTAAAAGGTA
>Ga0307507_10006083_pt1 | contig 18943 bp, 19 predicted proteins | sample 7_EM_MG_FD_207223 | JGI IMG/M metagenome (GOLD analysis project Ga0307507, IMG submission 207223) | Populus trichocarpa ectomycorrhiza microbial communities from riparian zone in the Pacific Northwest, United States - 7_EM | ecosystem: Host-associated > Plants > Roots > Unclassified | place... | reverse complement strand
TGGGTGACCAGCGGGGAGGCGTAGACGGGGTCGGAGATCAGCGGCCGCTTGGGGGCCGGACCCTTGCGGGGCATTAGCTCTTCTCCTTCTTCGCGCCGTACCGGCTGCGCGCCTGCTTGCGGTTCTTGACACCCTGCGTGTCGAGCGAACCGCGGATGATCTTGTAGCGGACACCCGGCAGGTCCTTCACGCGACCACCGCGCACGAGCACCATCGAGTGCTCCTGCAGGTTGTGGCCTTCACCGGGAATGTAGGCGGTGACCTCGATGCCGCTGGTCAGCTTCACACGCGCGACCTTGCGCAGCGCCGAGTTCGGCTTCTTGGGGGTCGTGGTGTACACGCGAGTGCACACGCCACGCCGCTGCGGGCTCCCCTTGAGGGCCGCGGTCTTCTGCTTGGCAGCCTTGTCCTGGCGGCCCTTGCGGACCAGCTGCTGGATCGTGGGCAATGGACCAGCTTCCTGTCGTGATCTGCTTCTTCGTGTCTTCACCGGCCCCCGCGGTCGGGCGTGTCGGCCCGCGTCACGGTCTTGCGACCGGTAACTTCCCGTAGGGATTTTTCCGTCGGAACCCCGACCTGCCGAAGCCGGTGACCGGGTGCCTGAGCACCCCGCCCATGCCGCACGGCACGCGGAGCGGCCCGACGCATGCCGGGCACGGTCTCCAAAGATACCCGCCCGTCTCCCGGACGGGCCAAGCGGGGTGGCTGAAGGTCGGCGAACCCTCAACATACCGCTCAACGCCTGGTACGCGCGGGATGTTCCGGCAGGTGGCGCTGCCTATTCCTCTTCGGGTTTGGCGTGGTCGGCCTTGCCCGGGTTCGGGTCCCGTGAGAGGTCGATCAGGGGGTGCACCCCCGCGCCGTCGGGGGCGGCGTGGCTGCCCCGGCGTTCGGTCTCCTCGGGCTGGGCGGCCTGCTCGCCGGTCCCCTCGGTGCTGCTCATCACGCATTCCTCCTGCATCGCGGTCCCCAGGTTCCCCTGCTTCCCCTGGTCAAGGAACCTACCCAGTACACGGACGGGTGACGAAGTCGGATCGGACCGAGTGTTTTCACGGCGGAGGGTCACTCGCGTCCCGCCAGGTGGGTGAGTGCGGCGGCGATGCCCAGAAGAAGGCCCAGGCCGACGACATAGGGGCCGCCGACGAGCGCGATCCCGGCGCCGATGTTCGCGTCCGGTTCGTCCTTGGTGGACTGGTAGCCGATCGATCCGGCGGACAGCACCACCGCACCCGCGGTGACCAGCACGATCGCGGCGACGGCCAGGCCCTTGGTGGCGCTCGTCATACCTTCTTTCCTAGTGCGTCGCGGGCGGGCGCGCAGCACGAGCGGAGGCACCTCTTCCCGCTCGGCGCGCGCGTTTAGCGGGCTAACCGCGCTACTTGCGTAGGGTCAGCAAATGTCCGGGCGGGGTCGGCGTCGCGTTTAGCGGGCTAAACGTCGCGGCGGCGAGCGGGCTCCTGATCCGCGTGAAAGGGACTAATCAGGCGCGTTCGGGGTGGATTTCATGTGATGAAGGGCGCCTTCAGTGCATCCAGCGCACTGAAGGCGCCCTTCATCACACCAGCGCCTTTGTGGACGGTCGCCTCGCGTTTAGCGGGCTAAACGTGCGCGCGGGTCAGGTGAGGCGGCCCGCGCAGGTCGCCATCTCCCCCGCCGCCACCTGCCGGGACACGACCAGGCGGCCGCGGACCGTCACCCGGCACTCGAGCGGACCGGTGCCCTGCCCCAGCAGCTGAACGGAAGGCGGAGCCCCAGTCGCGGGCCAGGTGAGCTCAGTCCGCCATGGCAGCCGGACGTCGAGCTCCTGATGCACCAGGCCGAGCCCGTTCGAGTCGTAGACGACCGTCGCCGTCCCTGACCCGGCCAGCTCGTACACGACCGGCCAGCCATCGGTAACCGGAGCAGTGACCGGCGGCGGGGTCGACCACACCGTCGACGGCGGCGACGTCGTCCAGGAGACCGAAGGTCCGCCGACGACCGCGACCGCAGGCGCCGGGGTCGGGGAGTCCTCGTCGCCGAGAATCACGAGACCCGCCACCACCGCCACGAGCGCGATCGCCGCGATGCCGAGCCGTCCCAGCAGCTGCCGGTTCACCATGAGGGACTCCAGGGGGAAGGGCGGCCCCCGCCGGGGGCAACGAGGGCCGCCCGGGGATCAGAAGGACGGCAGGATCTTGCCGGGGACACCGTTGATCGACTGGATCAGGCCGAGCACCGGCACGCCGAGCGGCGCGAACGTCCACAGGTTGTTCAGCCCGCTGGTGTCCGGCTCGTCGACCACGACGACACCGGGGCTCTCCGCGAGCGCCGGAGCGGCGACGCCGAGCACGGCGGCACCGGCGAGGAATGCGGCCGCGGTGGCCCGGACGAGGTTCTTCTTCATGAGATTCCCTTTCTCTCTAACGGTTTCAGGAGACGAGCGTGATGAGGCCGTACACCGGGGCGAGCAGTTGCAGCGGCTGGCCGACCGGCCCGAGCAGGCTGCCGACGTCCAGTCCGGGCAGCGCCCAGATCGGGGCGTCGGACGGCGTGAGCGTGGCGGCCTCGGCCGCGCCGCCCGCGATCCCGGTGAACGCGGCCGCCGCGACGAGCGGCAGCAGGATGCGCCTGAGCTTCATGAGAGTTTTCCTTCCATACCAAGGGGTTTTCAGCGGAGAACCGACGTGATCGGCACGATGGTTCCGTCGGGGACCCATTGGCCGGCGTAGTCGCGGTGCATGACCATCCCGGCCGCCTGGGGTTCGTTGGGGTACATGGGCATGGCGTTGACCTGCGCGGCGGCGAAGAGCTGCACGTCCCCCGCGGCCCGCTGCTCACCGAGCCAGCTACGGAAGCCGCCGACCGTCGGGCTCTCGCCGCCGAAGCCGTTCCCGACCGCGACCGCATAGCCGACGGCCTGCGCCTCGCGAGGGTCGAACCGCAAGGGCACCGACGCACTCGCCACCGAGTTGACGATCGGGCCGTTCAGCAGCCACGGCGCCAGATAGAGCCCGTACTGATGAGTGGGCTTCAGACGCTGCGACTCGGCGGCGCGCGACATCGCGGTGTACCCGCCCGCCCAACCCGCGACGACGACGAGCGCGGTGTCCGGCCCCGCTTCCGCCTGCACAGCGAGTCCGGTGCGTGTGGCCGTGTCGCGCACGAGCTTCGCCGCCGCGGCGCTGCGCGGCGAATCATCGCCGACCAGCGTGATCGCGGACGGCTTCCGCCCGGCGAGGAATTCGACGAGCTTCACCAAAGACCCGCTGTCTTCCGGCGAAAGCGTGTCCGCAGGGCAGGAGGCAAGCACGTCGTGGCGGCCCGCGATCAGCCCGCCGATCGCCGCCGTGGCGCACTCCGGTGCGTCGGCGCCGCCGATCGACGGCCCGGGCGCGACGCCGGCGTCGACCTCGACGACGGTCGTGGCGTCGCCGCGCCGCACCACCAGGTCGCTGCGCCCCGGCGGCAGTTCGACGTCGGCCCAGCTGCCCTCGGCGCCGGGCCGCGCAACAGCCTTCGTGATCAGGCCGCCCTGGACGCCCGCGGACAGGTCGTCGCCGGCACTCGCCGGGAAGTGGACGACGTTGCGGCCCGGACGCTGCGGGCTGAGCAGCACCGGTACGCCGTCGGCCTCCGCCAGCAGCGGCACGCCGGGCATCGGCAGCGCCGGAGGCACAGGAATCGCTGCCAACGCGCTCCACGCAACGAATCCGACGGCCACTCCGAGCGCGCCGAACCGGTACGTGCGCCCGGTGTTCCGGCGCAGGAAGTACGCGAGCGCGGTCACCACGAGCGGCAGGACCACGACGGCCAGCACCGCGATCCCGAACGGCGTCTCGTAGAGCCGCCGGTCGAACCCGACGCCGGACAACCCGAGTTGCACTCCGCCCGCGACGACCAGGAGCCCGCCGAGAGTGAGAGACAACGGACCGGGGCGGAACGCCGACTCTCGCCACTGAGCCGTACCGAGCAGCGCCACGCCGAACCAGACCGCGGTGCCCGCGACGTACACGGTGTCGACCGCGAAGCCGATTCCCGTGCTGCCGAGCGCGGTCTCGAGCACGACCAGGGCGATCAGCGCGACCGACGCCCATCGACCGTACGACGGCCATCGGACGAGCACCGGCACGGCGAGCGCGAGCAGGACGTGCACGGCCAGCGCGACCGCGTTGATGTCGACGGCGAACGCCGAAACGACCGCCAGCGCGGCGGAAATCCCGCCGAGCGCGAACAGGACGAGCCGCAGACGGCGCGACAGCTCGCCGACCAGGGGGCGCAGAAGTCCCGTCCCCGCAAGGAAAGCCGTCGAGAGCAGCAGCGCCAGCCGCAGCACGAGCGCAAGGACGTCCACAGTGGACGAACCGCCGCTCGCCGGGATGTCGTGGTGATCCATGAGGACCCCTCCAGGTGGGGGGTCGTGAGTGGATAACAGTGTTAGAACACCGTTATCCACTCACGACCGGTGCGCTACTTGAGATCGGCGTCCGCGACCACGAACAGCTCGGAGTGCGGCTTGGCGTTGCCGAAGGCCCCGTGCGGCCACGACTTGCGGTTGAAGTTGATGCCGACCTGCCCGGTGAACTCGTCCCGGAAGTTCTGGTCGACCGAAAGCTTCCCGTCCGGGCCCAGGTTCAGCAGGTTGACCTTGTGGTCACCGTCCAAACCGGACCGGGCGACGAAGTAGTTCGACACCGCGAGGTGCTGCGGCTGCGCGGTTTCGTGGTAGAAGCCGTCGTCGCCGAGCACGAAGTTGTCGTACGCGCCCCAGTGCGGGCCCGCGCCCGGCGTGCCGGGGTTGATCGGCGCGGCGCCGACAACGGTCGGCAGGTCACCACCGCCGCCCTGCTGCGCCTTTTCCTTGGTGTCGATGCGGCCCTGGATGTCCTCGATCTTGTCGCCGGCATTGACCAGCTTCTGGATGTCGAGGACGTAGACGCCGCCGGTGGTGCCGGGGTCGTCCGCGGACAGCGCGCCCTTCTGCCTGCCCTGGATGGCCCGGTAGAGGTAGCGGTCGTCCGGACTGGTCTGGATCCAGCCGCCGTTGGAGCTGCCGCCGTTGGAGTCGTTGTTCGGGTAGATCGACTTTCCGGCGGCGCCGTCGTCGAACACCTCGATCCAGTGCGGCTCCGCGGCCGTGATGTCCGGGGTGTAGAACACCGCGCCGCCCTGCATGGTCTGGGCGAAGGCGCCCTTGTGCCCGGGCAGGTTGGTCACCGTGGTCTCCATAACGGCGCGGCTTTCGGCGTGCAGCGGGTCCGCAGGGTCGGCGCGCGGGCCGTCCTGCAGGTAGGACACCGACTTCAGCTTCGGGTGGTTGCGGTCGGAGATGTCCCAGGTCCGCACGGTCGGGCGGCGCAGGTAGGGCGAGGGCTGCTTGACCGGGTCGAGGATGATGTTGCGCGGCTCGGCGTAGTCGCTGGTGACGAGGGTGTTCAGGTCCTCGCGGGCCTGGATGCCGTGCGGATTGGCGCAGGTCGGCTTGCCCAGCTGCGGGAGGTTGTCGCACAGCTTCTGGTTGTCGCCCTGCGGGGTCGCCGCCGGGGACTCCGAGAGCACCTCGGCGTTCTTGCCGAAGTGGACGACCTCGCCGGGGCTGCCCGCGAAGCCGTTGCCGACCTGGGTGGAGCCGTCGGCGTAGGCGTGCGGGCCGGGCACGACCGGGCCGCCCATGTAGGTGCCGTACGCGGTGCCGTCCTTGAGGACCCAGTACGCGTCCGGCACCGAACCGCCGAGTGTGTTCGTCGGCAGGCTGACGCCCTTGAGCTTCAGCTGCGGCAGCGCGCTGACGTCGAAGGCGTAGGTGGCGGCAGCGAACAGCGCGCCCGCGTAGATGGTGTCGCCCTTGTGCCACACGTACTGCATGTGGTGCGGCTCGTTCTCGACCAGCGGGCCGACGGTGGCGGTGTTGACGACCTTTCCGTAGGTCGGCGAGCCCTGGGTGGCGTCGATGACTGCGAGGAAGTCCGGTCCGGGCAAGGCGTTCTTGATCTTGTTGAGCCCGCCGGCGAGGGTGCCGGGCAGGTTCTTGACGTCCTTGACCAGCGTGTCGGCGATGTTCTCGTCACCGGCCCAGACCAGCAGCCACTTCTTGGGCGTGCCGGCTGCGACGCGGGCCACATCCTTGGTGACCAGGTGGTTCTGCACCCAGTACTGCTTGCCGTCGGCCGCGGTCTTGGCGTCGGTGACGACCTGGACGTCGGCGTAGGCGCTGGTGGACGAGCCGGTGTAGGTGACCGCGGCGATGGCGAGCGCGGTGGCCACCGAGCCGGTCACCACTTTTCGCCATCGGCCCGATCGGAGCGGGGTGAATCGCATTTGTACTCCCTTTTTTATTGCGAATGAGGGCACATCTCTCCCCTGTTTCCGAGCGCGCCGAATACACGCCTCGAAGCCGGGGAAAGTCAGCCGTCGCCCTTCGACCTCAGCAGGAAGCCGTTGGGACACAACGGAACAAGCCGAATCCGGGGCGTCGCGGGTTCAGCGGATCGCAGCAGCGGGGGAAGTCAGGAATCCGAACAGAGGGCACTCGCCTGCTGACGCAGGTCGACGTGCCGGCGCCAGACGAGGGCGACAGGAGCGGACATGGGCGAAATAGTCGCGCGAACCGCACGAAGCGTCAATCTTGTGATCAAAGAATGAGACAGCGCCCAACAGGGTGAATTTCCCACCAATTGGGCCGACTTGCGCGGCGCCATTGAGCCGAACGGGTGAGTCCAGCTACAGGCAGCCGAATAGACCGATCAGCTGCGTCACAGTTGGTCACAATGGCGCAGCCCCGGCGCCCGAACGCCGAGGCTGCTAGTTATGCAAATGTTATCTCTACTTGGAACTTCACTCGCCGGCGGCTGACGAGCCGCGGCTACCGCTGGTTGCGCAGCTTCGCGGCCAGCTTGTCGATCTCGGCGTCCAGGTCCGACTCACGCCGGGCCCGGGCGGAGCGATCCGCCTCCTCGATGCTGTCGATCCGCGTCCGGAGGTGGTATTCGGTGCGCTGCAGCCAGACGTCGTTGTCCGCGGTGTCCTGCCGCTCCCGCAGCGTGACGTGCCTGTCGTGCAGCCGACGCGCGACCTCGACCTGCCTGGAGACGAGCACGTCGTAGGCCGTCGACCCACTCATCAGTTTGGTCAGCGCCGGAAGGCAGTCGATCGCGATCAGCAGCAGCCGCACGAGCCACTGCGCCACGAACACGAGCGCGCTTCGATCGGACAAGCGGCCGAGCGCGTCGTCCTCGTCGAGGATGCCGATCACGCCCTGGTGGTCGCGCATCGACGTGACCTTCGCGGTGATGGCTTCGCTGATCTGCTGCCCGGCCGTCTGCTGGGCGGTGCCCAGGTCCTTGGTCAGCGTGTCGATCCGGCCGTTGGCCGCGGTCAGGTCGGCCTGGCGCTTGTCGAGCTGGTTGTCGCTGCGGAAGCGGTCCGCCACCTCCCGGTTGCGGTCGCATTCGGGACCGTCGCCCGCCACCCCAGTGAGCCCGTCGCCCTTGGCGCCACTGCATTCCGCGCGCGCCAGCTTCTCCAGCCCGTCCCATTGGGCGTAAAGAGCGTCGTACTCCGACTTCGCCGCGTTGCGGTTCGAGACGGCCTTGTCCAGCTCCTGCTTCGCCGCTTCGGGCGAATCCTTGATAGTCAGCTGGTAGTCGGCGCAGTCGTCCGTCTTCAACGCGGGCGCGCCTTCGGGGTTGCAGAGCCGGTACTGGCTTTCGTAGGCGGACAGCTCGTTCTGCCTGCCGTCCAGGACCTCTTTGTGGATGGCGGGCTGGAAGACCCACAGCACCAGGGGCTCCGCGATCACAGCGCCCATGAGCACCGAGATCACCAGCCGGGGCACGAACACCTTGGCCTTGCCCCCGCCGAGCATGCCGTGTGTGCTGGAGATCAGCCAGCCATCGAAGCTGATGATGACGTAGGCCCACAGCAGACCGGCCGGCAGCAGGAGGATCCACGACACAGTCGACAGGTTGCTGAGCGCCACCAGCAGCGACACTCCGGCGAGCAGGCCGGTGTTGAAGATGATGGCGCCGAGGCGCGTGTACCGCGGCCGCTCCTCCGGCACCCAGTCCAGAATCTCCTCGCGGACCCCTGCCAGGGCTCGCAGCCGCCGCCCGAGCCCGCGGTGCGGGTCGACCGGCCGGTAGGTCCCCAGCGGGACGTCCGGCGGCAAGGCGCCCCGTGAGGGCGCCTCAGTGTCAACTGACATCCTCTTCCCTCACCCCGGTGTCGTCGTCGTCCTCGCCGTCTTCGGCGGCGAGCGCCGCTTCGGCGCGCTCGCCGGTGGCCAGCTCCTCTGGTTTGCGGCCCTGGTCGAGCCGCTCGGGCGGTTTGGCCCCGGTGAGCTTGGTGATCAGCAGGTTCGGGTCCAGGTTCGTCATGTCGAGGTACCCGTGTTTGCCGAGTTCCCGGATGACCTCGAGGGTGATCTCCTCCTTGCGCCGGGTTTCGGCCCGGGCCAGGCCGTGGTCTTCCCGCCGCCACTTGCGGTCTTCCCGGGACTGGTCCCGATCCCACCGGCGCTGCTCGTTCCGCCGCTCGATTTCGTAGAGCCGCTCTTCGTGTTCCCGATCGAACCTGGCCTGCCGGTCGGTGCGCTCGATCTCAGCGCGGTGGCGGTTCTCGGTCAGCAGCCGTTCGGCCAGGTCGGCCGCGTCCAGCGAGCCGGCCACGTATGCGTTCGCCAGCGCGCTGTCCGGATTGTCACGGATGATCTCGGCCAACGCCGTGATCTCCGCACGGTCGTGCCCGCGCTGGTCCCGTTCGAACGCCTTCCGGTCAGTCAGCCGGTCGAGCTCGTACCGCTGCTGCTCGGCCCCGACGGCCCCCTCGTGGTGAACGCGTTCCCGTTCCAGCCGCTGCTCGTGGCCGAGCCGTTCGCTGCCGAGCAGGTGGTCGTGCCCGGTCCGGTCCCGTTCGAGGTACTGGTCGTTTTGCTGACGTTCCGTGGTCAGCGTGTGGTCCAGGCGCTGCTGTGTCGTGTCGAGCTCGTACTGGTACTCGATGCTCCGGCGGTTGCCCATGAGCTCGCGGTACTCGTCCGGCGTCAGCACTTCGACGCTGCGCAGCTCCACGGCGATCCCGGAGATCACCGGCGGCTTGAGCGTGGTGAACGCCTTCACCTGGGCGTTCACGTCCCGACGGACCTCGTTGACCTGGTCGAGCCGGTATTCGAGACCGAGTTCGAAGATCCGGTGGTGGCTCTTGAGGTAGGCCCGCAGGAGCGTTTGCGCGTCACCACGTCCTTCGCGCACGACGCTGACGGCGTTGGTCACCGTGCAGACGAACGTGACGCGCATGGTGAAGTCGTCGGCCTCGGCGCAAGGGATGGCCAGCTCGACGATCACCTCGGCGTCGCGCGTCAGGTCCACCAGGCTGACGTGCGTGGCGTTGACGACCTGTTCCTCGTCCAGGCGCCGCTGGGCGCTGTCGAGGACGTACTCCCCGTCGACGCGGTAGACGAACACGTGGTGCGCGTTCGGCCGCGGCAGTTCGCCGTGGTGGCGGTATTCCTTGCGCCAGAACAGCTTCCCTTTGACCTGCGCAGGTTCCAGTGAGCGCTGTTCGACGATTGGGTAGGGGTGGGTCATGGCAGTGCGGCGGCCTCTCGGTGCAGGTGGGCGATCGCGGCGAGCAGGTGCTCGACCAGCGGGGAACTGTCTTTGCGGGTACGGGCTTCGAGCGCGGCGAAGTCCGTGCGGAGCAGGTCGGCTTCGCCGGGTGGCAAGGCCTCTGAAATGGCCTGACCCAGCGAAGTCGCGACGGCGATCGGGTTTTCGCAGAGGTGCTTGAGGTCGTCGAGGGACGCCCGCAACACGGTGAGAGCCAGCTTGCGGGTCGGCCGGTTGCAGATGACTGCGGCCCACAACCGGCCTACGACCGGCGCGGCCCGGTCTCGCGCGGCGCAGAGGTGGGCGATCGCGGCGTGCCGGCCGGCGATCCGGTCTCGCGCCGACAGCACACTGAGGATCGCCCGCGTGGTCGCCCGGATGTACCCGGGAGTGGCGCCCGGCTTGGCCAGCCGTCGCAGCTTCCCGTCGAGCAGCGTCAGCACGACTCCGGCGTCCTCGGTGCGCTTGGTGAGGGTGACGAACAGGCCGGCGAGCGCGACGTGCGCGTCTCCCGTGACGGTGTGGCTTTGCAGGACGAGCTGCCACAGGCGGTTGGCCGCCTCGTGCGGGTACCGGGCGCCGAGCTCCCCGCTCAACGCCACGGCCCCGGTCCACCGTTCGGCCGAGCTGCCGCGGCCCGCCCAGTGCGCGGCCAATTGGAGCGCCTCCGGGGCGAGTGCCTCGTCGTAGCTCAGCAACCACAGCACGTGCGTCGCGGTGGTCTGGCCGGGCCAGCCCCGACGCCCGTCGGCCCAGGGCGCCAGGATGTCGTCGACCTCGTCGAAGGCGGACCTCGCGAGCTCGGCGAGGCCGGCGGCGACACGCAGGCCCTCCTGCGGCATGACTTCGTCCAGCCACGCGGAGACACCGTCCCAGAACGGCGCTTCCTCACGAGCCCACAGCTCCGCGAGGACGAACCCGCGGTACTTCGGCTCCTTGAACCGCGGGCAGTGCCGCGCGACGCCGTCCGTGCCGACCCGCTCGACCTTGATCAAGCTGTCGTGCGCGTAGAGCTTCAGCCGGTGCTGCCGGAGCAGCTCGGGCTGCGGGCGTTCGACGGCATCCGGCTCCCCGCCCACGACCGTTTCGGCGAGCTTCGCCTCGAGCTTCGCGAGCGCGGACTCGAACGTCCGCTGCCGCGCCCCGTCGAGGAAGGCCAGTGCGGTGACGGCCAGGTAGTCCCGCTCGTCCCGCTCTTCGTCGAACCAGGCCCGAACCTGGTCCTGCAGCGACGCGTCAAGTTTCGGAAGCGCCTCGGCGACCGGCGTCCCTCCGGCGATGTCGACTGCGACGCCGACGAGGTCGTGCAACTGCCCGCCGTCCGGCCATGCCTGCAGGACCTGCTCGATCACGTCCTCGCCGTCCGCGCGGCCGGCGAGCCGGGTACGTAACACCGTCCGCAGGTCAGGCGGCTCCCAGCACACCTGGGCCACGGAGTCGACTTCGCCCGGCCCGGTCGGCGTGGTCGTCGTGACCACCAAGTAGGCCCCCTGGTCGCGGACGCGGTCACGGACCGTGCGCCAGGTGAAGTCGACGTCGACGGCTTTCCGCTCCGCGATCCGGTCCGCGATGATGTAGCCGCTCCCGGCCGCATACTCGCGCTCGGCCAGGCTCTTCAGCCGGTTCATCGGGGACAGCACGTACAGCGGCCCGTCGGTGACCTCGCGCAGCAGGGCGGTCGCCCCGGCCCGTTTCCCGGTTCCCCGGCTCCCGTGCAGGCCGACCACGTGGTCCTTGCCCAGTGCGGTGAGTGCGGTGTCGTAGCAGCGAGGTGGCACGTAGCCGCGCAGTTCGGCCACGACGTCGGCGTCGTCGAGCTTGCCGGTCGCCGCCTTGACCCGCGCGGGCCGCTGCGGCCCGATGCCGAACTGGGCGCCGTCGGCGTAGATCGGCCCGTTGAACTGGTTCACCGCACCGGTGAGCTGTCCAATGTAGTCGTCGCCGGGAGCCGGGTCCGGCTCCTCGGCCGGCGTCTCCGCCGGTTCTTCCTCGCTCATCAGCCGCGCTTGATCCCGAAGACCGCGTTGGACGCGTCGACGCTCCCGTTGACCACGGTGATCGCCTCGGCGCGATAGTGCTGCCCGCCCGCTGCCGCGGGCGCGGGCGGGCGCTCCGGCGGATCCGCGGAGAGGGTCGCGCCGTGCACGTCGTGGCCCGGCACCCGGAGCCAGGCGACGTCGGTGTATTCCTTCTGGCGCACCACGACTTCCCGGAACTCACCCGGCTTCAGGGAGGTGTGCCGCTGGGCCACGACGTCGGTGTAGATCTGCCGCGACACGAGTACAGCCAGGTCGGCGTCCGGGAACGCGTTCAGGGCGGCGCGAAGCGGTGCGCTGTCGACAAGACGGCTGACGCCGACGACGCCCTGCCCCGTCCATCCGTTCGCGCCAGGCATCGCCACGCCGTAGTGGATCGCGATCCGGATCCGCATCCGGGCGTCGGGCGCGAGATCGTGGTTGTGGTCGGCGAGCGCGGCGACCAGTTCGCGGACGTAGTCGTCGGTGACGGCCGGTTCGGGCACGGCACCGGGGAGGATCGCCAGTTCGCCGTCGCCGGCGCCCTGCCGGTGCCAGGCCGCCCGGTCCAGGCCGCACCGGGCGGCGGCGGTGTCCGCCACGCTGAGCAGGCCGGACTGGATCGCGGCGTGCTGCTGGTCGTCCCGGCTGCCGTAACCCTGCACGTCCATGGAAACGAGAAGATGGCGAGTGAAATCGCTGCCACGAGCCAAGGTCATTCGTCCTTTTCGGATCTGGTGGGAGGTGAGCGCAGAGTCTGCCTCCACTCCGTGACCAAGACTCCGGAAAATTCCGTGATCTGTACCTGTTCGTTAGTCAGGATCGGCGAAAGCCGCTAGCCCGTTCAGGTCAAGAATGGTTACTGTCCGGTAGCGATACGCGATAAACTCCAGATCCTTCAATTGGCGGACTGCCAATCCGATCGCGTCCCGGCCGGCCCCGATGAGCTTGCCGAATTCCGGCTGGGAAAGCTCGATTCCCAGCCTGGTCCCGGCCTCACCCGAGGTGCCGTGGTGCGCGGCGAGCTCGATCAGCACCCGGGCGAGGCGAACCGCCGTGTCGTACCCGGCGAAGTCGAGACGGCGGCGGTTCGCCCAATCGAGCCGGTCGGCGATCATGTGGCACACCACCCGCCAGGCTTCTTCCCTGCGCCGCAGGAAGAGCCGGAAGCTGTCAATCGGAATCCGGTGCACCGTCATCGCCCGGCACGTCGTAACCGTGGCCGACCGCGGTCCTTCGCGCAGCACGCCCATCTCGCCGACCAAGTCGCCGCTGATCCTGATGCCCAGCAGGCTCTCGGTGCCGTTCCGGGCGGCCACTGTCACCTTGACGCATGCCACTCGGGGCTGCTTGCCGTGGCCGAGGAGGAAAACGTGGGTACTGGGCTCCCCCTGGTGCAGCAGGACCGTACCGGCCCGGCACGGTTTCGGCGTCCCCAACCTCAGCAGCTCATCGGTGAGCACGCCCGGCAAGCGCGACAGCACCGTGCCGCCCGGCCATTCCCTTTCGTTTCCGCCCGGCCCGTCGGCACCCACACCGCACCCTCCTCCACGAGTACCGGAGCGGCTATCCGATCCGGTTCCGTGCCACGACCCCTCGCGCACCCCCCGACAAGTACCCGCAGTGCGGGTATTTGTCGATGCTCAAGAAAGCTCGCTGCCCGCAGGAGCGGGCCGCACATCGGATTTCGTGGAAATTCGCGGAAAAAACGCCGGGTTTCGGCGGGTCAGAGCTTGGCACCGCAGTCCGAGCAGAAGATCGCGCCGATCTTGCTGGCCTCGGAGCCGCACCCGTCGCACTTGACCACCTGGGCCAGCGACGTGCCGCAGGACGAGCAGAACTTCCCGCCGTCGGCCTTCAGCCCGCAGCCGGGGCAGGTCAGCTTGGCGCGGGTGTCGAGGTCGACGCCGGACGTCCAGTCCTTCTCGCGGGCCTTCTCCCAGATCTGGTCGCGCTGGGCCGCGGCCTGGGCGCGCGAGACCTCCTCGGCGACGCTCGGCGAGCAGCGCAGGCACTGGCCGATCTCCTCGTTCCAGCACTGGTCGTGACACATCCAGTCGCTGCACCCGCGGCACTGCCGGAAGTTCGGGGTGATCTCCTTGACCGCCTCGGCGAGGGCCTTGTCCTTGGCGGCGGAGTTGGTGGCGCGGTCGTAGCGCCACTGGTCGGCCGAGTTGCTCAGGTCTCGCAGCGTGCCGCCGAAGAAGGAGCCGACAGTGCGAAGCACGCTTCGCCCCGTCTCCGCGGTGTCGCGCTTGAACGCGGACCGGTAGCCGTTCCCGCACCGCTCGCAGCGGAATTCGAACTGGTACCCCTGCGTGTTGGAGAGGTCGGAGAAGTTGTCCGTGAACGGGACCGAGTCAGCCACCGGCAAAGAGTGCGAGAGCCGCCGTGGCCGCGTGACGGGAGTTCTGCCGTCAACGGCGCGATCACCTTGGGTTGACCTTGAAAGATCACCGAATGTCGCCGCCACCAGGGGATCGTTACCCGGTTCGGCGACTTCGCCGCGCGAACGCGACAGAAGCGGCATAATTCGCGCCATCCAGCCGTCGTGGTGCTTTCTCACCAGTGTTAGGGGTAGGCCGTGAGTGCAGAAATGGAACATCTCATCGCGGAGTTCGAGAAGTTCCAGTCGAAGGTCAAGCAGGCCGAGACGCAGTTCTCGAAGGTCGGCGAGATGCAGGGCGAACTGTCCGCGCTCGAGGCGCAGGCCATGTCCCCCGACCGCTCGGTCACCGTCGTCGCAGGGCCGGCCGGGGCCGTCAGGGACATCCGGCTGACCCCCGAAGCCATGCGGCAGCAACCCCAGCAGCTCGCCGCCACGATCATGTCCACCCTGCAGACGGCGGTGGCCGACGCGGCGCGGAAGCAGGCCGGAATCGTCGACGCGCACATGGGCGCGGCGTTCAACCTGAACCTTCAGGACCAGGTTCTCGAAGCCCAGGCCGAGGCGATGGGAACCACCGCCGCCGATCTGCGGTCGAAGATGTCGGAGGAGCCGAACCCGGCTGGACGTCCTTCACGCGATGACGACGACTTCAGCGAGGACACGGTGCTCAAGCGGGCGGACGAGCCGCCAGCCGCGGCGCCGCCGGCCGGTGGCAGCTCGGCCGCCGACCAGTTCCTCAAGAACCTGTTCGACGACGAGGAGGACCACCGATGAGCAGCCCCGGCGGCCACAAGGTCACTACGCAGGCTCTGACGACCTACGCGAACACCCTCGGCCACTACAAGGACGAAGCGGGCAAGTTCGGCGACCTCGTCGACCAGGCCGACGTGACCGACAAGTCGTGGGGCCTGATCGGTCTCGCGGTGAAGCAGACCTACACCGGCAAGCTCGCCGAGCTGAACGAACTGCTCGAGCTGATGAAGACCGGCGTCGACGCCTTCTCCGGCAAGCTCAACCAGGCCGCTTCCATCTACAAGGGCTTCGAGGACGACACGAAGATGTACTTCGGCAAGTACGAAGCCACCATCGACGGACCGCGCTGAGCAGGGGGAACGACATGACCGACCAACCGGCCAGCGTCGCCGACGGCGTCAAGATCAAGGGTGACGACGACTTCGGCACCAACGCGCTCGACGCGGGCAAGAAGGCACCCATCGTCGGCAAGGGCGTCGCCACGATCGCCAACGCCTACAAGGGTTTCAGCGAGGCAGAAGGGGCAGGCGACGTCGTCGTCGCCAGTGGCACCCTCATCACGGACGGCGCCGGGTTCATCGCCGGGGCCGGCGCGGACATGGCGAGCTTCGTGCTCGACCCGGTGGGCTGGCTGGTCAGCAACGGGCTGAACATGCTGGTGGAGCTGATCCAGCCGCTGCAGGACGCCCTGCACTTCGTGACCGGTGACGGGCCGGCGCTCAAGACCGCCTCCGGCAACTTCACCACCATCGGCAAGGGCATGGTCACCTTGGCCGACGACTTCGTCAAAGTCGGCGACGACGCGCTGAAGGACTGGGAAGGCGACGGCGGCGACGCGGCCCGCAAGGCGCTCGCCGACTTCGCCGTCGGCATCAAGGGAATCGGGTCCAGCGCCGGCGCGGTGGCCTCGACGCTGCAGATGTGGTCGATGGTCATGACCGTCATTGAGGAGGTCGTCAAGGCGATCATCTCGGAGCTGGTCACCTGGGCGATCTATATCTGGCTGCCCGCGCTGGCCGCGTCGATCGTGAGCCTCGGCTCGACGGTGGCCGCCGCCATGACCGCGACGATCGCCAAGGCCGCGAGCGCGATGAGCAAGATCACCAAGCATCTCGGCAAGCTCGGCAAGCTGCTCGAGAAATTCATGCAGTTCATGGCGAAGTGGACCGACGACCTGATCAAGCAGGGCGCGAAGCTCACCAAGGCGGGCAAGGTCGGCATGACCCCCGGCCAGGAGAAGTCCATCGTCGGGGCCATGGCCAAGGCCAGCGGCACTCAGCTGGGCACCTTCGGCGACGCCGCGAAGGACGTCCTCAAGAGCGTGCCCGGCAAGGTGATCAAGGGCGTCATGGGCGCCAATCCCTCCGACGCCACCAAGGGCCCGGCCTACGCCGGCAAGGCCGCGGTGGATGCGGGGATCAAGGCGTTCGACAACGCCAAGAACTACGGCGGCATGCAGGACAGCGAGCGCCTCGGCGGGGAGCAGGACGTCGAGGACACCCGCAAGAACCTCGACATGGACCAGTAGGGATGGACCAGCTCACGGGGCCGTGGCTGATCTTGGGTGGCTACGCCGCCGGGCTGGGGCTGTTGCTCCTCGGCAGCCGGTTCGACGGGCGGCGGCCGACGGCCACGGCCCTTTGCTACACGGCCAGCGGCGTCGCTCTCTCGGAGACGTCGCTGTACTGGCTGTCGGCCGGGACCCGCAGCGACGTCCCCGGCGTGCTCTGGGTGGCGTTTCCCCTGGTGATCGCCGGCCTGACTGCCTGGCGGGCGTACCGGCAGAAGACCTGGACCCGCCGGGTTGGCGGAGCCGACCGCGCGACGTTCGGGGTGCTGCCTTCGCGCGGCATCGCCGTCGGGCACGACAGCCCGGCCGACGCCGTGGCCGCCACGGTCGAGCTCGACCACCACGGGTACCGGCTGCTGGGTCTCGAGTATTCGCTCGGCCCGTCCGGCGAACCGGGGCTTCACGGAGTCGCCAAGAACGCCTCGCTGGTCGACGGGCACTACGCCATGGTCCAGCTGCGGACGCCACTGGTGCCGTCGCTCGTCATCACTCCGCTCAGCGGCGCGTTCGAGCCGGAGCGGTTCACGCCGCTGGAGGACGCCAGGATCACCCGCAACGTGATCGGGTCGCTGAAGCCGGACGCGCAGCTGCGGCGGTTCGAGACCGGCACCGAGTTCGACCGGCAGTGCACGATCATGACGTCCGACCCGGATTTCGCCGCCGCCGTTCTCACCCCCGAGGTCCTCGAGCTGTTCACCGGTGATCCCTGGTTCCGGGTCCGGGAGGTGGCCTTTCACGGCGGCTCGCTGTGGGCCACGGAGGCCGGCACCCTGACCGAGGAGAGGCTGTTCATCACCTCGCGCCGGCTCGCGCTGCTGGCCGCCGCGGTGCCCGCGGAATGCTGGGGCGACGACACCCTCGTCACGAGCGCCGACACCAGTGAAGCGAGCTGGGTCGGCAAGCGCTCGCTCACGGCTGTGATCCGCACTCCGCTCAACCGGCGTCGGGAGGCCGCCAGCAGGCAGGCGCTGACGGCGCCGTCGTTGCTGGCGCGATCCGTGGTCGCGCTCGCGCTCCTGCTGCCGGGTCTGTCGGTCGCCGGGAACGCGGTGGCGGCGCTGACCGGGCTGGCACCCGAGGTGCGGCTGACCGTCACCGGCTCCCTCGACTCCACCGCCGGCGACGGCTGCAGCACCTGCGGCCATGGGGAGCTGGTGAACGGCACCTACTCCTACGACGGCGCGGAGTACGAGGTCAGCCAGATGTCCTGGATGTCGTTCGCCGCGCTGCCGAAGCGGGGCGACGTCGTGGACGTCGCCCGCGGGCCGCTGTGGTGGCACCCGCTCATCGAGCGCACCGACACCGCCGTCTTCCTCCTGCTCTACGGCCTCGCGCCGCTCCTCACCGGTGCCGCCCTGGCCAGGGCGACCTACCTGCCACGACCTCGCAAAACCAAAACCCCGTCAGTTGCGTAGCGCAAGCAACGAGCGCGGTTAGCCCGCTAAACGCGACGTCGGGGCCGGTCAGTCGGGTTTGCGGGCGAGGACGTAGCCCTGCGGAGAGTTCTCGCGGTCCGGTACGGGCTCGCGGACGAGCTTGGCGTGCACGACGAACCCGGCGGCGACCAGCCGCTCGCAGAGCCGCTCCGGGTCGAGCCGGTAGGAGTCCAGGTCGACGTCGAAGCCGCCCAGCTGATCGTGGTGCACGAATCCGTCGTCGCCCGCGTGGAAGGCCAGCAGCAGTCGCCCGCCCGGGACGAGCGCGCGGTGGAATTTGGCGAGCACGATGCCGTGCAGTTGCGGTGGCACGTAGAACATCGAGTACCAGGCGACGATCCCGCCGAACCCGGCCGCCGGCAGGTCGAACTCGGTCATGGAGCCGACCTCGAACTTCAGGTGCGGATGGGTGCGGCGCGCGATCCCGATCATCTCGGGCGAGAGGTCGACCCCGGAGATGTCCATGCCGAGCTCGTGCAGGTGCGCGGTGATCCGGCCGGGCCCGCAGCCGACGTCGAGAATCTTCCCGCGGACCGTCTCCGCGAAGACGGCGAGCATGGCGCGCTCGAAGGGCTGGGACGCCATCTCGTCGCGGACGTACTCGACGTACGCCTCGGCGATGGTGTCGTAGGCGTGGCGGACGTTCTTCAGAAAGGAACCCTGGGTCACCCCGGCACCGTAGCGACAAAAGGCGCCCCGGGCCTGCGGATTTACGTTTAGCCCGCTAAACGCGACGTCGACGGTTAGCCCGCTAAACGCGAAGGCGGGTGGAAGGTCGCGCTGATGGCTGCCCGGAATGCCGGTTACGGGGAGGGCCGCGAGGTGCTAGACGAGACGCATGACGATCTTCACGAAGAGGGTGCGCACCTTGGCAGGCGCCGTCCTCGCCACCCTGACCGTCCTCGCCACCCCCGCGCAGGCCGCCCAGCAGACCACCGACCCCACCGCGCCCGCCGAGTTCGTCGCCCTCTCCCGCGTCGCGCCGTCGATCATCCAGGAGATGCGCTACTACGGGCAGCACAACTTCGTCGCCGCCCACGTCGACGGCTACCTCGAGCCGCTCTGCATCCTCACCCGGCAGGCCGCCGAAGGCCTGCGTAAGGCGCAGCAGCAGCTCCTCGCCCGGGGCTACACCCTGAAGGTCTACGACTGCTACCGCCCGCAGCGCGCCGTGGACCACTTCGTCCGCTGGGCCAAGG
>Ga0307507_10006082_pt1 | contig 18945 bp, 10 predicted proteins | sample 7_EM_MG_FD_207223 | JGI IMG/M metagenome (GOLD analysis project Ga0307507, IMG submission 207223) | Populus trichocarpa ectomycorrhiza microbial communities from riparian zone in the Pacific Northwest, United States - 7_EM | ecosystem: Host-associated > Plants > Roots > Unclassified | place... | reverse complement strand
ACATCTCTTCCCCCCCTCCACACACACATTCATATAAAATCCCAAAACCTAAAAAGCGCCACACCACACCCCCGTCTATTTAAAGCCCTCCTCTTCAAGATCTCACTTGTCGAGATTGCACTTGGGTAGGGTTTCTTGTTCTTGTGGTGGTGGTGGTGGGCGCAGTGCATACATGAACGTTAACATCCACATCCCAACGTCCCAACAGATCTTGAACCCGGCGCTTCGGTACTAGTACTAGTATTAGACACTGATAAGTAAGTAGAATAAGCACTTGGAAAGATTTGCACTTCTCCATACTCGAGTAGTAGGGCGTCTAGAATTTTCTTCCCTTTCCTTCCCTTTTGGATCACGGGGAGGGTAGGAAGGAAAAATATAGTGAAAAAAAAAAAAGTTTCCCTTCCCTTTCAGCCTTCAGTCATAAGACAAACATATAACTGGGAAGAGGCAACTCTAACATCCTACCTGCCCTAGGGAGATTCTCGATTATTGCTCGTGTTCTAGTCCTGAGGGTACTTTAGATAAATAGAGTTACACTTTTTATCCATCAGCCGCGTTGAAGTCAGCCGCTACGATGTAGTCTGGCGGTGGGGGTGATGTTTCGTAAAGAGATTTTGGGGTAGTACTTGTAAGGCGGGGCTGAATAAAGCTTGGAGTGGAGTAACGTACAAAAATGAGTAGGAAAACGAGAGCATGAGGACAAGTCCAGAGCTGATTGTGGTACAGTACAGAGTTGGTCAAAAGAGAGGAAGGGAGGGAGAGTAGAAACTATCGCGGCGCTAGAGAAGAGTGAATTTTCATCTAGGTAGACGAATGAATGGATGAATGAGTGACACCAAGCGCGATGAATTCAAAGTAGAAATGGATAAATAGGAAAACACTTTAGCTATGATATGCGGAAAGGAAGAAAAGAAACAAACGTAAACTAAATAAGGGTATACAAAATATAAAAAATATAATAAGATGTAAAAAAGACAACGCCATGATTTCGGCTTTCCGACACCCTTGTTCCGTCCCCTTTTTTCCCCTTCATGCAAAAACAACTACTTCCCACGAGAAAAAGACAACCCCTAAGCCACCCCGCCATCTTTCAGCTTTCGTTACTATCCTATTTCATACTTCCATCCATCCATCCATCCACCTACGCCCGTCGCCCCGCATTTTAGGGCTTTCTTGTAACGAGCCATTAATAGTGATAGCGGCAAACCTTTCAATGCGATTATACATGAGTAAAGAAATACAAAAATGGGTGGAAAAAACACAAACACCTTCCCCCCTTAAGAAAAGAAAGACGTAACGGGAAGCTTATGGACCGTTATCTACATCGGCATATTTGCTAGCTCAGTGTCGATTTGTCGGTCGAGGAATGTTCGCCTCTCGCCTTGGCATTCGGTCTGTAGTCTCTGTTCGACCAATGCTCTCACTGAATTGCGAAATGTCAGTCATTGAAACAATTTCTATGTGGGGATGGGTTCAAAACGTACCTTGCTTCTTTGTCACAGTCTCTAAATCGACCTCTCTAAGGACTGCTCTAATTGCCTCGACAATCAACTCATCATCCGGCCCTCCCCCGGCTCTCATAAAGTCCATTTGACTTGTTGGCCTACTATTCGCAAAGTCAAGAGGACTGCGGCTAGGAGCTCTAGGTGGCGGGGTATTCATAGCGAGCAAGTTATCGGTGCTCGGCACCCCAGTGCTCATAGCGCCACGGTTGCCAGGCCCATCCTGCCAGTAATCTCGGTTGCTCATACCGCCCATAGACATGAGGCGTTGGTGTTGGTTATGATCACCCGGATGGCCGGTAAAGCTAGTATAAGCCGAGTAAGTAGAGTGCCTGTTGTTCTGGAAGGCTGGGGATTGAGGAGGCATGTAGGGGTGAGCACCGCCCATATGAGGGAGACCGGTAAGAATAGTGGAGGCTGGTTTGACCGAGGAGTATGTCGATTGAATGTCATCAAGCTCAACAGCATCCTCATATCCACCAGAAAACTTTTCGGGTGCACCACCACGGCGCCCAGGAAGAGAGTTTTGAGCTGCATAATCATCCCAAGTCTGAAGAGGAATACTCCTAGGATCGAAGCCTTCGTCTTCAGTCGCCACAATCTTCTTGTCTCCACTTTCGCCAATGACGATACGGGTGTTACCCCACGAGAAATCGTCCTGGGCCCAGAAAGAATAGACAGGAAGAATAAAGGAGTAAATCGGGAATGCTAGGATGTAGATGATCATCCAACCGACGTGTTGCCATTGCCGCTTAATGATGAAGATAATTGCCTGGAGACCATATACAACTGCAATCATAACCAACGAGAGAATTGGCAGGGGGCCAGTCTTGCTTGCAATAAGGTAGATAAGGTAACCAAGGTAGACACAGGTAGCCGGAAGGATAAGTGTTCCCATCAAGTCTAAGAACACAACGAATCTCATAGAGAAGAAGCAGAATCCGCACATCTCCTTAAGAAAGAACAATTCGAACAAGTTGTGAATGGTCGAGTTGATCCAGCGACGCCTCTGAGAGAGCAAAACACTCCAGGTTTCGGGGGCAGCAGTGTGTGCGAAAGCATCAGGAATAAACTTGTAGCTCATGTAGGGGAAGTGCTTGGTCATAAGGGTAGTAAGGTAACGATCTTCTCCAAGAGACAACAAGTTCTTCTTATGCAGAGTATCGACATTTCCATCCGAGTACTCATCAATGACCTTGCTGGAAATGATTAGGGGACGACCCTTGTCAGGAGTGCGCAAGCGATACATGCAGAAACTAAAGAGATCAGTCTAGCTCTCCTCCCAGCAGGGGCTAAGTGATACTTACCAACCAGGCAAACAAGTGACGGAAGCGAACAAACTCTCAAAAGCTTTGGCGAGATGATGAGAGATATAGTATTCGTAAACTTGAATCATAGTCCACCAACTGCGCTCCTCGTTTTCTAAACTAGTCTCTCCACAAATACCCGCAATCTTAGCATCGTTTGCGCATGCGGCCACAAGCCGGTTTAGGGAATCCTCTTTAACACTAGTATCGGCGTCAACCATGAGAAGGTATTCGTAGAGCTCAGGATCTACACCAATGATATTGTTGATCTGGTGAAACATTTCAAGCTGAAGAGGGGACATAGCGGTACGGTGGTGAACACGGTTAAGGAAATCGAGAAGGAGGACCTGAGAATCACGTTTACCGCGATTACCAGGCTTCGACTTCCCATGTTCAGATGGCTTCCCGACCTTGACGATGACCACGTAAGGGACGACACACCCTTCGTATTCATAAAGACCAGAGTAGACTTTTCCGTAATTGAGCTGAGCACTTCCTTCGCCGACGCTCTTGAATGGAAGAGCAGGAGGATCAGTCTTGGGGTCAACACCAAGGATATCAAGGACAATGCTGGGTGTAGGCCTGTCGTTGCCTCCTCCGACAATCATACCATCGCAAACGACACAAAGCAACTTTCTCTTGTTGTCGTAGTTCAGGGCAGTCAAAGAATCGAGGGCCTTGCGGAGTTGGTCTTCACCCTCTGTATAGGCAGGAATCTGGCAGATGACAAACTTATCCTGCATAGCAGGACGACGCTTAGATCCAAGCTGGAGAGCGGCCAGGAACTTGACAAGGATAACGGCAGAAATGATACCAGCAAATACAGGAAGAATGTAACTGTTGACTTGACATCTAGCAGTTTTCCTAAAATCGGTTTTACCAACGTAGAAGAGGTTATTGAGGCATCTGAGGGTCTGGACCTGAGCAGTAGCATTCAATTGTTCGTGGAACAGCTTGGTGAGATCAGAACCTGGATTGTTCTTGAAGATGCCTTCGAGGGTCGATCCGAGATAATTGTAATTGGGAACATTGGCAGCGCCAGAGTTAGGGTTTTGGTCGGCAGTATAAAAGTAATCCGTGAGGTCATAGATTCTTTGGTCAATAATTCCCCAAGGCTTGTTATATGCCACGCCATCCTTCTTAATCTTCTTACGATCCCAGACAAGGTCGCCCTTGTGGTACTCTTTAATCCTTGGAAGAAAGGCCTGGGAGTACCAATCGGCAGAATGGAGCTTGGATCTGGGATCCTGGGCGTTCCTCGGGCCAGAAGCATGAACACCAACACCGAGGCGTTGAGCAGAGGTATCGTTATATTGCAGGTTGATCAAATTTGACTGCACGAGGTCCGGGCATCCAAGGTAGATTGGAGGTGGGAAGTAGGCGGAGAGATCCAAGCCAGCAAAATCAATCATGTTGTCTCTAGTAGTTTTGATATTGGAATCACTGTGTTGAAGAGTCCAGAAAGAGGTGATATCGTACACTTGGCCGTGAATACTGACCCAGAAATCACCCTCGCCCTGATGATACCCCACTTCCGTTCGACTCCAAGCTCTATCGTAGTCTGGACAAAGAAGCTTGGCGAAAAAACCAATCCAGAAGACGATTGCAGCGTTCATGATAAAGATAAAGAAGAAAAGAACAAATTTTTCTCTCCAGGCCAGTCGGACATCCGGTCTCTTCATTCGACCAACGAATCGAAGAACAAAGCTAGGGATCCACCAAGTCATGGCCCACACCACGACGACCCATATCTTTCGAGTTTTCGATGTGGGGACGCTTTCGACGTTTCTCGGGGTAGCCATCTCGGGGTCAAGTTTCCCAGCATAGCGTTCTTGCTCGTATTTGGACAAAAGCGCCCCCTGCTCAGAGTTATCCTGGTTATGGGCAAGAGGAGAACTTCCGAGAAGTCCTCTGCCCCCCATGCTGCCCTGGTTTTGCAAAAGCTGGGAACTCGAGCCAGATGGGCTCAGTCCCATTCCTCCCATTTGCCCAAAGTAGCCACTTGCGTTGGTGTTCTGGGTATAGCCGGTGTCCATAGGCCCAGCACCCATTCCGCTCATATTCGGTGGGATTCCCGGTTGCTTCAAGTCAAGCATGTTCTCTGCTTCCCACCAACTACCTTCTCTCATCCATACCCTCTCCCGCCCAACAACTACCTCCCCATTACTCCATCCTCTCTCAATGACCCAGCTCTCAACGCCATCCCTACCGCTAGTACAACCTAGGGGAGAGTACCGAACAGCGAATTCGTCAAAGTCAAAATCGGCTGTAAAGTCAAGATGTTTTGTTCGACGGTTGGCCCATTCCGGTAGCCTCCAACTTCTCAGTTGCCGGCTGACTGCAGAAGCGGACCAGGGAACTGGTTGGAGACCGGATGGGATATCATCTGACGGGAAAAGTGATAAATGCCACCAAACCCTGCTAGCAGCGAGAAGTTGGACGGCTTCAAATTTCGCGGGGGATCGGCCAAATTCGGTAGGGAATAGCAATTCTTTCAAAAATCCACCTTCTTCGGCATCTCGACCAGTCTTTTCGATGACATTTTCCCGCCGGTCTCTCTCATATTCTCTCTCCCGGCTGTTACCCACTAATCCCTCCTTTTCGGCCTCGGCCCACGAACCTTTCATTTCTCGGTAGACAGTTCCACTAGCGCTCGGTATTTCGACGCCGTCCAGTTTCATCTCCACATTGAGGCCGCTTTCGTCGTCAAAGACACCTTTGAGGCATAGAGCCTTGGCCATTTTTTCATTTGGTAATTCGAGAACGGTTATTTGCACGGTATCACCTTCTTGACTGCCTTCAGAGCTCGACTCGGCCTCTTTTCTAACTGCAAAGTCCGCTGCTATAGCGTCGTTTGCTTTTGCTACGATCCATTCGACAATAGCCTCATAGACAACCGCAATAAATACTTCTCTCTCACCATCACCAACCTTTTTGGCCAGTATCTCTGGCTCAATACCAAGGAGGCCCGAGACATCTTCGCATACTTCCTCAATAATCTCCTCATCGACCAGCAAGCCAATTGCATTACCAAGCTTTAAGATCCCAGCAAGAGCAGAAAGCAGGCCCCGAAGAAGGCTTCCCTTGATCCCAACCGCTCTGAGGTTGGCTCTCCAATCCTCTGCCGCTGCAGAGTCGTCTGCAGTTGGGAGGTAACTAGGAAGAGAGTATGTGCCGCTCCTGGCCAACAAAGAGTACTTCTCAGCAGATTGTAGACCTAGGCCTTGCCTCTCAGCTGGGGTTGATGCTGCCGAGAGCAAGTAATAGAAGACATCGAATGCCCGATAGCCCGCCTGGGCTGGGATTCGAAGGAGGCCATTTTGGGTGTCGAGGCCAGCAGCAGAAATAGAAATGTAAGCACCGGTAATGGTGCCAGAGAGGGATATTTGTAGAGTAACGGCAAGTCCGTTGTGATAAGGAACAGGGAATGGAGATGAAGGTGTGAGGCATGAAGTGAAGGCAGATATTAACGCAAGAGAAGTATTCAGGATGTCGGGAGGCGAAGGGAGAGTTCCAAGGATTGGCAGGAGCAGCGAGGGTGAGTTTGAGTGGAGAGAACTGTGGAAAAAAAACAAAAGTCAGCAAACTGTCTCCCAATGCTGGAGCCAATCCAGGACGGTAAAACAATTGAAATGGAACAACAGGAAAATACAAGCATACCCTAGGAGAATTGTCTGGTCCTCTGCTCGTCGTCTGGCGTGTTCCCAAGCTCTTGTTCCAAGTGTTTCGTCAACCACACCAGTACCATAACCTCCTGTTCCACCACTATTGCTCGAATTGACGACTAAAGTCGTGCTCGCATCAAGAGCATGAGGAATACCAGATTGGTAGGCATTATGAAGGGCGGAAAGTAAGGAAGAAGTGGTGACAGTTCCAGAGGTTTGTGCAGCATTACCACCACCATACGGTGATGCTGAGGTCGTGGAATATATCGAATGCCGATTAGAGAACGACATGATGAATGAAGAGTACTGTGAAGGTTCTATTAATTAAGCGTGCATGTAGGAAGATGGTGTTGAAGGAAGCAACGAGATGGATCAGTAACAAGATAGATTGGCGGCTAGCTTACTGAGCGTGTTCCTTCTATGTGGAGGTTGTTGTGCCTCTTGGCCGATCAATTACACGGAAGCACTCACTCTTCGACTTTCGTACCGGCACAGTACCGTACTTTGGTGTGGGTGTGTATAGCCAACGAAGTCAACAAACAGAAAAAGAAAGAAAAACAAACACCAAAAAAAAAAAAAAAAAAAAGTCCAATGCAGTGGCAGAGCCCCTATAAGTCAAGCGAGTGTGCAGGTCCGGTTTGAGTGTCTGGCAGAGGAGCTCAAAAGTTGAAGAGAATTGTGCTCTGACTGGGGGTTGGTTATCGCGATTGCTGCGGCCCACCGCCGGAGAGGGTATGAGTTGCCCGAGGCCTCTTTTTCCCCCCCTTTCCCCTTTTCCTAAAGACCTAAATAGGCACACAATCAAGGAAGCGAGGAAGAGGATCCCGAGAGAAACTTTGTCGAAGTAGCGAACTGTGGATTAACGAATGTGAATAGGTATCTGCAAACAAACAAACAAAAAAAAAAAAAAAGTCTTTTGTTTGAACGGAGAGAGAGGGTTTGGAAGGGCAAGTATGGAAAAGTGAACGTATGATAGAATCTCTTTCGCTGTCTCCACGTTCTTTTCGCCTCCCTTGGTCTCCTTCCTCCGATCGCGTCTGCCCTGTTTTGTCTGGGAGCAGAATTCCTCCTATTTCTCACACTAATACGGTACTGGTACAGCACAGTACTCTTTGGGTTAAAACGGGCGGATTCGCCGCTTGGACGACTTTTTTGTTCCCAAAGCTTGACTACTCGTACAAGTGTAGGGAGGACCGGCTATCACCATGGACAACCAACCCAGCAAAATTCAATCAATACATAATTGTTATTACTCCACACTAACCGATATGGTACAAGTATACTTGTACAAGTAGGCAATCAATTCCATCGTGGCACCAGAAGGCTGAGTGAGGGAGGAGCGATCGAAAAGTCGAAATCGACCATTATATCTCTTCCGCCCTTCAGCTCGATTAAGTGTCCTAGTGAGAATTCTATTTTCTACTCGTACTATGCTGCTACTCGTGATCTTTTTTCCTCAACCAGAGCTTACGGCAGGAAGCACGTCGTGACCATTCCTACAGGCTGTGTAAGGATTGTGTCGTTGGGCATGGGCAGAAGGAGAAGAGATGATCAAAACAAACAATGGGAATAAAAGGGAAAAACACAGCATTCACAAGTGGTCGCCAAGGTTTCATGTTCCTGCTTCACTCGACTGGCTGTTCTAAAGATAACTTTACAAGCTTCCGGATGGCGAATAAGGGTGAACCGAGCCAACAATCCCTACCCAATAAGGCAGGCACCCCTGTCTCCTTCGGGTGAGTTGCACACGCTTCAAAGGGCCGTGCGAGGGAAGGGAACTTAAGATTCGATGGGTGTCCCGCTTGAAAAGCGACACACCCTCGAGGAAGAAAAAAAAAGAGGAATGCTCTGAGAGCAGATGAGACATGAATATTGGGCCGCATCTCATAAACCAATAACCGGTAAGCTTTATGGCCCCTATTTTTGGATCGGCATTATCTGGAGCTGAACACCTTTTGCCACGAACTGTGGCCAGCCGCAGCATTGTAATTTCTGCTTTGGTACTGGCACTGGGTAGAGAGATTTTGCACTTGCGGTAATGACGGAAGACAACACTGTCGTGTGGTGGAGTCATGGGAGTGGGAATGAGGATGGAGGGAAGGGATAAGTGACCTCTGAGCCATGAATTCCGGCAAGCACCGGGTAGCTATCGCGATCAACAGAGGTTGATGGGTGGGGGTAGAGCAGTGTGGTGCGTAGGCTCTCAAGTATTTACTGCGCAAGCAAGGGTACCGCTACCGTACCGGTACTCGAACAGGATGGAGGGAGGGAGGGAGGGCTGCTCGGTATGTACGAGCACAGTAACAAGTACAAGTACCATATTATTATGAGGAGAAAAATAGACGAGGGGCTTGAGGGAAGAGTGGATTTCTGGAAATATCTTTTATTTATCCTTCCTTTGCAAATAGTACCTGACAGTGTTATGGTCCAATCCAGACCGCGCAGGAGATAGTTACAGGCATCATACTAATTAGTAGAGAGGGGGGACGTGATGGCAAGCTTCAATATGGTGGACTGGCAGAAACAGGGGAGGGTTGCCGGGGCAGCCTGAGCAGGAAGTGTGCTTTGCACGGTACTTGCACTGTAGCACATATAAGTCTAATATTATTGCCCACCAGAGACCATCAACACACCTTCCTTCTCTTGCGGAGCTTCACCTGCTGGGGAAAGGGTTCCCAGCGGCATTGAAACTGAGCGAAATATCATATTACTTTACTGTACTCGTACGGCATTGGGGCTAAAAACAATTACCCATACAAGTAGAAAAACGACATAATGCGGTACAAGTACCATAAATAAATAGGAAAAATGAATAAAAGCAATAGAAATGCGAGGGAAGAAAAAGCGGAAAGCAGCTGCTCCTACCCAATTGGCTCCATGCACAGCAGCATACTCGAGTGTAGGTTACGGTAGTGCTGCTAGGATTTGCTTGGGGGGAAAGCCTCGATCAGTACGAGTATCGTACGGTACAGTAGCAACAGACCACAATGGGCGGGAGACTGGCCAATCCCTTCCCTCCTCATGGTTAGTATCATACTCTCCCTTCCATCTAACCTCTGCCCTACCTCGCGGCTTAGAGCCCTTCTTGCTTTTCTCTCCGCCGAGTACTACAGTGCGTGCGGGTTACTCCCCCTTGTACTAGTACGGTACCTACCTACCCTTCGTTTCTGTTTCTGTCCCTTCGGCCTTTTCATACGCTCGCTTGCATACCGCATTCTCGCCCTCTTTTTGTGTTGTCCCGCTGCTTGGTATTGTTTTTCTCGTCGTCCTCGCAATCACGACAACGAAGACGATCCCATTCTATCTATCGTTCAACCCCCTAGTCCTCACCACCACCACCACCACCACCACCCATTCTTCACACTTCACAAACCCCCCCTTAACTAGCCCTACCTTCGTTTTCTATTCACTCGTATTTGGCATTTCTTCTTCGTAGACTTGCTCTAATAATTTTTTAATCAACTCGTTGCTCGGGGGTTTATATCCCCCTCGACATTATAAACATCATGGCACAACAACAGACGCCGCAGTCCCAGCCATCGCTGCCTTCATTGCCAGCACATTTGCAGTCCGATACCCACATTACTGCTCACTTGGCATCTCGTTTTCATCTATCATTGCCCACAGCCAATATCAGTTCACAAGCTCTTGTTTCTTTGAACACTTATACTTCCCCTCATGCCGTGAGTAGCGACTTGGAGGCCATTGCAGGCCGAATGTGGAGGCGTTTGGGTGGACGAGGTGAAAATCAGGCAGTCATTTTCTTGTGAGTCCTCATTTTCCTTCTGTGTAGTCTGTTGCAGAATTCCTGGTTGTTGTTGTTGCGTGAAAAGGGGGAAACCCCACAGACCATATTTTTCCATCTTGCATTGCTAACAATCAAACACATATAGAGGTGAATCTGGTTCCGGAAAATCCACACTTCGCTCCCATTTGCTTTCCCATGTCTTGTCCTTCACCTCCACTCCGCTCTCGCAGAAGATATCCTTATTTACTTTTCTCTTCGACTCTCTTACAACCACTAAATCCCTCACCACTCCCACCGCATCCAAGGCCGGCCTGTTCCTGGAGCTCCAGTATGATAACATCTCCCAAACGCTTATTGGTGGAAAACTTTTGGACTACCGTTTGGAGCGTTCTCGCGTCGCCGGTGTACCTACCGGAGAGAGAAACTTCCACATCCTCTATTACTTGCTTGCCGGAACTTCCGATGCCGAAAAGGCCCATTTGGGGCTCAACAACTCTGCCACCGCGTCGAGCAATAGGCATAGCGGTGATATATCAGGCCGTGGAGGCCAAAAGAGATGGCGTTATCTAGGGCATCCGACACAACTGAAGGTTGGTATCAATGACACTGAGGGCTTCCAACACTTTAAGACGGCACTCAGGAAGTTGGAATTTCCTCGACAAGAGATTGCCGAGATTTGCCAGCTCCTTGCTACTATTCTCCATATCGGTCAATTGGAGTTTACCAATGGCCATGCGACACACGCAAATGGGGAAGAGTCTGGTGCCATGGAGGGAGGCGACCAAATTGTAAATGTTAAGAATAAGGATGTGCTCGGAGTCATTTCCGCCTTCTTGGGCGTTAGTACGGAGGCTTTGGAAAATTGTTTGAGTTACAAGACAAAGACATTGAATCGGGAAAGGGTAACGGTTATGCTCGACGCTAGAGGAGCTAGAGCTCATGCGGACGAGCTGGCAAGAACTCTATATTCGCTACTTGTCACATGGATAATCGAATCTGCCAATGAACGAATCTGTGCTGTTGAGGACGCAGTTGCCAACACCATCTCCATTATCGATTTCCCGGGCTTCACACAAGTTTCGGCCACCGGCAGTACCCTAGACCAATTGCTTAACAATGCTGCCACCGAAAGTTTGTATAACTTTTGCCTTCAAACATTTTTCGATCGACGGGCGGAGCAGCTTGAAAGTGAAGAGGTCGGCGTCTCGGCTACCAGCTACTTTGACAATTCCGATGCTGTTCGCGGTATTCTGAAACACGGAAATGGGCTGCTCAGTATTCTTGACGATCAAACGAAACGCGGGAAAACGGATGGGCAGTTTTTGGAAAGTTTGAAGAAGCGATTCGACTCGAAGAATAACTCTGCCATCACTGTCGGATCCAGTGCATCCGTCATTCCAGGCGCCGCTAGAAGTTTCACCATCAAACATTTCGCCGGAGAGGTAGAATATCCAGCGAGTGGTCTCTTGGAGGAAAATGGTGAAATTATTTCCGGCGATCTCATGAATCTGTTCCGCGGAACTACTAGCACGTTTGTCACAGAATTGTTCAGCAGCAAAGCTGTTACTACTGTCCATCACCCACGGGAAAAGACTGCCATTATGCAGGGTCAAATTGCGTCAAAGCCTTTGCGCATGCCGAGTGTGATGCGCAAGAGGGGCGAGCGGCCAGTGCGTGGAGCTGCGGGGGACACCAAGGGCTCAGCACACGACCCTATCACCGAGATCAATATGATTAGCTCCCCTGACCAAGGCGCGGCAGCCCAATTTGTTAGCGCCCTAGACACAGTAACACGATCCCTTAGCGGAACAAATACCAATCCCTACTTTGTTTTCTGTCTCAAGCCCAATGACCGAAGGATTGCCAACCAATTCGATTCGAAGTGTGTCCGTACCCAAATCCGGACATTTGGCATCGCAGAAATCTCGCAGAGAATTCGGAATGCCGACTTTTCTGTCTTCTTGCCCTTCGGAGAGTTCTTGGGTCTTACGGAAGCTGAGAACGTTGTTGTTGGCAGTGAGAAGGAGAAGACCGAGTTTGTTGTTGAGGAGAAGAACTGGCCTATGAATGAGGCAAGAGTCGGAGCTACCGGTATCTTCCTCAGTGAGAGGTGTTGGCTTGAGATTGCCAATATTGGGGAAGGGGGGGGCAGCGCTGCTAGGAGGTCAATGGCTGGTGCTGGCTTTTTAGATTCGGACGATCGTAGCGACCCGCTCACGCCTGTTGGTGAGCCTGGGGGTGGCAATGGAGGCCTGTTCGGGGGGTCTGATTCACGGCTAAGGCTAATCCCCAGTCATGGCGCCCCCGGCCCAGGGGGCTTGGGAACACATATCTATGGTACTGGCGATGGGAAAGGTGGCTACTTCTCTAAGGCGGATGACTTGCGATCTGAAGCGGCTGCATCTGCTTTTCATTCGGGTGATATGTTCAAGAATTTCGATACCCCGCAGCAGATGGCAGAAAAAGGCCAGGCTGCTAGGGAACAGGAGATCGAAGAGTTGCCGGTTACAGCGGGTCGTAAGCGATGGATGTTTGGTGTCTGGGCCATTACATGGTTTATTCCCGATTTCCTTATTCGCTGGATTGGAGGAATGAAGCGAAAAGACATTCAGGTTGCCTGGCGAGAGAAGCTTGCTATTAACTTCATGATTTGGTTTATGTGTGGCCTTTCAGTCTTCTTCCTTAGTAAGTCTTTATGGCATTATGCACGCGATTGAACAATTGACTGATCCAGGTTTACAGTTTGGTTTCCGTCTTTAATTTGCCCCAGGCAGAATATCTTCACTCTCGAGGAGCTTGCGAGTCATAGTGGGGGTAAAGACCACATGCAAAAAACCGCATATGTTGCGATCCGTGGTGTAGTCTTTGACCTCACCGATTATGCACCTTCGCATTACCCACAGCTAGTCCCGAGGAAGAACATTATGGCCTACGGAGGCAGAGATGCAACCTCCTTGTTTCCGGTACAGGTGTCAGCTCTTTGTGACGGTGTTGAAGGGTCTATCAGTCCATATGTATCTCTCGACTTCCAAGGCACCAATGCGACTGCCGACAGAGGGCTCGACAAGAACGCTCGTTATCATGATTTCAGGGCATACACCAACGACTCCCGTCCCGATTGGTTCTTTGAGCAGATGATGGTTCTTAAGGCAAATTTCAAAAAGGGTGACATGGGATACTCGCAGAAGTATGTCAAGACTTTAGCGACCAAGAGGGGTCAGGCCGTAGCCATCATCGGCGACCGCGTTTACGATCTTACCGATTATGCCGTCGGTGGGAGAAGGATCGATGTTCCTTCCAACGGAGAGAGCATTGATCTCTCCCAAATTAAAGTCGATTTTATGGACACTATGGTCGTAGATTTGTTTACCCAACGCTCAGGGCAAGATGTCACCAAATACTGGAACGCCCTGACTCTCAACGCAGATCGGAAGCACCGCATGAAGGTTTGCCTCGACAACCTGTTCTACGTCGGAAAAGTCGATACTCGTAACTCGCCACAATGCCTTTTCGCGCAGTACCTGCTCCTTGGTGTCTCCGTTCTGATGTGTTCAGTCATCGCTTTCAAATTTTTGGCTGCGCTTCAATTCGGCCGCAAGAACATGCCTGAGAACCTCGATAAGTTCATCATATGTCAGGTTCCCGCCTATACCGAAGACGAGGAGTCTCTCCGCCGCGCTATCGACTCGATTGCTAGAATGAAGTACGATGATAAGCGCAAGCTCATGGTTGTCATTTGTGACGGTATGATTATTGGTCAAGGAAACGACAGACCCACTCCGAGGATTGTGTTGGACATCTTGGGTGTCTCCGAAAATGTCGACCCCGAACCGCTTTCCTTTGAGTCTTTGGGCGAAGGCCAGAAGCAACATAACATGGGCAAAGTCTACTCTGGATTGTATGAAGTTCAGGGTCATATCGTGCCGTTCTTGGTTGTTGTCAAGGTTGGAAAGCCTTCGGAAGTTTCTCGGCCAGGTAATAGAGGAAAGCGTGATTCCCAGATGGTCATGATGAGATTCTTGAACCGTATCCACTACAACCTTCCCATGAGCCCTCTAGAGCTGGAAATGCATCATCAAATCCGAAACATTATCGGAGTGAATCCCACCTTTTATGAGTTTATGCTCCAAATCGACGCCGGTATGTTACTGGTCTGACATCCGTATTCACCTCTTGACTTTTGTTGACTAATAATGGTTCGATTAGATACTGTTGTTGCTCCCGATTCTGCCACCCGTATGGTTGCTGCATTCTTGGCAGATACGAGAATCATCGCGCTTTGTGGTGAGACTGCACTTACCAACGCCAAACATTCGTTCATTACTATGATTCAAGTTTACGAATACTACATTTCACACAATTTGGCCAAAGCATTTGAGAGCTTGTTTGGCAGTGTCACTTGCCTGCCCGGTTGTTTCACCATGTACCGCATTCGGGCCGCAGAGAGCGGCAAGCCACTCTTCGTTAGCAAGGAAATCGTTGAGGCTTATTCGGAAATTCGCGTGGACACCCTTCATATGAAGAATCTTTTGCATCTTGGAGAAGATCGTTATCTGACAACCTTACTCCTCAAGCATCACCAGAAGTACAAGACCAAATACATCTTCAATGCCCATGCCTGGACTATTGCTCCCGATTCGTGGAGTGTGTTTATGTCGCAGCGTCGTCGATGGATCAATTCAACTCTTCACAACTTGATGGAACTGATGCCCATGCAACAGCTGTGCGGTTTTTGCTGCTTCTCCATGAGATTTATTGTCTTCTTGGATTTGCTTTCAACGATCATCCAACCCGTCACCGTCGGTTATATTGCCTATCTCATCTATGAAGTGGCCAGCAGCTCTTCCGTCATTCCCATGATGGCCTTTGTCCTTCTTGGAGCCATTTACGGTCTGCAGGCTATTATTTTCATTTTGAGGAGAAAGTGGGAGATGATCGGATGGATGGTTATCTATATCCTCGCTATTCCTGTCTTTAGTTTCGCTCTTCCTCTGTACTCCTTCTGGCACATGGATGATTTCTCGTGGGGTAACACTCGTATCGTTACTGGCGAAAAGGGGCAGAAGATTGTTATTTCCGATGAGGGTAAATTTGATCCCGCCAGTATCCCTCGCAAGAAGTGGGAGGAGTACCAAGCGGAGCTTTGGGAAGCACAGACCCTCCGCGGCCATGACGATACCCGTTCTGAGGTTTCTGGATACTCTTATGGGACCAAGTCTTATGCACCAGCTCAGTCGGAATGGGGTGGATATGCAGCGCCCAGCAGACCAATGTCCCAGCTAGACGTGCCGGTGCCGCGCAACCAAAGCCGCATGAGCATGGCACCTTCGGAAATGCTTTCTCAACGGGGATCTACCTTCTTCGGCGGAGGAGGCATGGGTGGGGCTGAGCTAGAGATGTCTACGATTGAGCTACCTAATGACGACGCAATATTAGCAGAGATACGGGAGATCTTGAGAACGGCTGACTTGATGACCGTGACGAAAAAGAGTATCAAGGCGGAATTAGAAAGGAAGTTTGGAATGGGATTAGATGCTAAACGAGCCTATATCAATTCTGGTATGTTTTCCTCTATTATAGTTCTACCCTTACGCCTTTACCCTATGCTAACCAGACTTTTTTTTACAGCTACGGAGGCAATCCTTGGAGGCAACTTATAATTTCTTTTAATTAGTACGGGTTTCATGATTGCTTGTAAACATTGCTTTTAGTACGGGCTGTTTATTCACGAATGCCTTTTTTTTCTTTTCCTAAAAAGGCACAAAAGGGGGAAACTGGAGCCAGAAAAGGGTTGGCAGGGGTTAATTAATTCATTCTTTGTTGCTATCTTTATGCATGGATTTGGAGTAGCGTGTCTTTTCATTTTTCCATTTTCCCACTCTCTTTATTACATCTTCTTGTCCAGTAGTATTTATTTTAAATTCCACATGTTTGTGTTGCACTGACATTTGCTCCCTCATTCCCGCTTACAGCTCTGTTTCGCACATATATCTCGTTTTTTGTCCGTTTCTTGTTTTCCGTCGCTTCCCTATCGCAGTGCTCTCCTGCTTACTCAACCACTTGCTCATTTAATTACTCTCCATGGATAGGATGGGGCGGGGAAGGAAACAAAATTGTCCTTTTTTTTAACTTGATAGCTTACTAAGGTAGTCATGATAATTTCGATTAACAGTTGAGATAATAGTTCCTCTTTCTTCCTTCCTCGTGCTGGTGAGGGGACTGTGATTGATGAATGGTTAATGCTCTTGTTATCCTACTATAATAATATTATTTGGAATTGATTCTTGTATTTTTTTATTTTTTTTTGATGATTTGTTGGTAGGCAGGGTTGGATTCGCTAGCGCCTTGTAGTAATGTTCCATCATACCCATATATATATATATATCTTTCTTCGGAGTAGTACTTTAGAACTGACTCAGGTCATACATAGCTTTATCGTATTATAGCAGAGTAGAGAAAAAGGATAAGAACCACTGGAAAGGTTGTCCTCTTGTAATAGCAACTGTGATTTCAAGATACTGCCGTATAATATATCAGATCTCTGGTACGAACACGGTTGGGCTGGGCTGGTCTAGCCGGTGGCGCCTTTAACTTACCACCAAACCACCCATTCATCAATCGCCTTGCCTTGTAAACCAACTAATATTTTCTCGAGGAAAGTTAGATGTGAATAATCACTATAGTACCGGTATGATATTAGCCGGGGGTGGCTAGTATGATATCCTAAATCCATTCCGTGGAGATGTATTACCCCTACGGTACCGTACTCACCACAGTAAAGTAAAGTCCTCCTCACTCACTCATTCACTCACCGGTATGTAAGCAGCTATAGTATGATAATGCTTGTATAATATGTATCTATACTCATCAACCCTAATGCACGATATTAAATTTAACAAATATTCGGTAGTCTTTACCCTGGCAACAACACCAACCCCGGGAATTCCTTGGAAGTGAGCAGCCTGTCATAATGCACATTTTTTTCTTACCGTATGTATTCATCTCTTCTCTTCTGGCTTGGCCAAGCTTTGGGAATAAGAACTTGAATAGCGTCCTGACAATAGCTGGGTGTTGATATATTATTTTTCTTTCGTGAGGTTATATTTCTTCGTGTCGGCTCCTAGTCCCCGGTGCAGCTTTCGCTTCCTCTTCATTTGCTGGGGTGTGGCTAATAGCCGGATGCTGGTGGAGTCTAGGTGTAGCTGGCAGGCCAGCATGGGCCTCTATACTTATGTCTTTAGCCCATCCTTAGCTAGCGTTAGATGTGTGAATTGACGAGCAGAAGGGCTCTATGGCTGCCAATGTTGGGTCAAGGATTTTTGGGCGGAATGTTCCCTGCATGGCATATATCTCCTTGAATGATTGGTGGTATTTCCCGGAGTCGAGCAGTGCATGGGATGGTATTCTGGATAGCATCCCTTGGAGTCTCCATTTTTCCTCTGGTGGAGGAGAATGGAAAGGCCAATATTCTCGGAGTGATAGGGCGTTGTGTGGGGTAACAAGTGATGCTATGGGCAATTGCTGTAGTCATTGTTAAGTCCAGACAGAAATCGCAAAAAGATTTTTTTCTTCACTTCAATAAACTATCCCCTCGGCACTTTTAATAATACCACGCGAGATCTTGTTTATCCGAAGTGCGATTCCTGCGAAGTTTGTTTCCGCTATTGTGTCCGGAGGTGATACCCACCCTTCGCTCTGTTTAGGGAATTCAGGCTCTCCTTTACGGTATAGCTGGGACTGTCCTCGAAGCAAGTATCTGGGAAGAAAAAAGAATAAAGCCCTCTAGCTTTTGTCTATACTGGCTAACATATTTCTGCGCGGCGCCAAGTTTTCTATCTCCTGCTCTGTGGCTCAACCTCTGGCAATTAAGTGGCCATCGGAATTCGGGAACGAGTGATAATAGATGGCTGTAATCCTTTGCTAGGGCTTGGAATTTCTGCGAGCCAGCTTGTGGGCGGTTTAGGGACAAGTACACTAACGACATAAAAAAATGGGGGTTGATTGAGCATATATTGTATGTTAACAAAAATAACCGTACAAAAAACTCGCCGATGGCAACCCCACTCCCCCACCAACCCCACCATCATCAAATTCCCAAAAAAAAATAACAAAATGTAAATACATAGTAGAAATTAATATTTGGTATACCATCCATCAGTCTTAATAATTGTCTTTATTCTCTCCACCATTGACCCTGCCAAAGTATCAAAAACCTTTGGGTCCAAAAGATCCCAACACTCAGTGATTGCCTCCTCTATTGCCTTCTTTACCACATTGGCATCACCCCTCATAAGATACAGGTCAGGATAGTGCTTATGAAGCTTATCTTTCACCAGAGACCAAACATTTTCAATTGGATTGAGATCTGGTGAATAGGCAGGAATTTCCATAAGAGCAATTCCCTGCCTTCTGAGCCATCTTAGAAAATGCAAGTGGGTCTTAGCATTGTCAATGATAAAAAATATCTCTTCTTCTCCAACCTTTTCCTTGATGTCCTCCCATATCTCTAGAAAGTCATAATGATCATAGACATCAATAATTGACTTTCCAGTAACTCCACTCCCAGCATAAGACGGATCTTGTTACAATCCTCTCTTCTCCGGGTGATACTTGCAGCAGGTAACCGATAGTCTTCTAACGATCACTCCTCTTGGCCCAATAGCTGTTGCGATAGCTAAGTCTGTTGACTCCTATCTAGCAACGTCGATCGCTAGGCTCCTATA
>Ga0307507_10006081_pt1 | contig 18946 bp, 22 predicted proteins | sample 7_EM_MG_FD_207223 | JGI IMG/M metagenome (GOLD analysis project Ga0307507, IMG submission 207223) | Populus trichocarpa ectomycorrhiza microbial communities from riparian zone in the Pacific Northwest, United States - 7_EM | ecosystem: Host-associated > Plants > Roots > Unclassified | place... | reverse complement strand
AGTCACCTTCACAAACCCCACCTTCTATCCCTAACTAAAGTTTCCTTAAATATGTGTTTACCCATAATAATAAAACCCCCTAAACCTAGATCCTCCTCTACAGTGTCACTAGCGTTAGTGGGGACAAGTAATAGGAAAACAAGACGAAAGTTTTCGTGACTAAAGCGCGAACAGGCTGAGTGACCCGATAGGCTTGGCTCACTCAAGAGGCCCAATGCCAGCCAATTCCCCGCCTACCTACAAGTGCTATACCGTACATAAGCACTTAACACTCACGTCTTACTGTTGACTTGGTCTAAGGTTGTGCTACAGAGCTTTGTACCACGAGGTACAATTCTCCGTTGAGGCTGTGCAGTAAGTGCATACGACAGCTTATGCGGGGTAATGCACGACTTCTCAACTCTACTGTACCAGGGGGACCACTCACTCAGCGTTATGCAATTCTGATATCTACGAGTCTCTTTGTTAATGCCAAATACTGATAGGCTACCACAATCAGTGCATTGACACACCATCATATTTATTACAGCAGTTCCGAGAAACTTAGAGCACAAGAAAAAAAATTTGAGGGTAAAACCTTTGGACTTTGAAGTGCCTAAGACATAGGGCAGGCATTGTTAAGACAAGGCCACAGAGGGTCTAAGTATTTATGGGTCAAGTGGCTGTCCCAGCTTTGTTGTTTGCATAGAAATCTCTCGGATTTTAGGATTTATCACCTGTGGGGACCCAGTCAGACTATGAATCGGTTCTCAATTTTTAGCACGGCCCCTCTCCAATGTCTTAGACACTTCAAGATCCAAAGTTTTTATTTTCAAAAAACTTTCTTGCACCCTAGGTTTCTCGGAACTGCTGTAATACCAACCAGCCCAACTAATCGATACTATCCCTTGGACGGACGACAAGGTAAAACGTGTCGCCTGGCCCGTGCACACACCTGTTGTTTCTTAGTAACGAGAAACTACCCACAAGTTCTTATCAGGAGGATGCTGTCTTTCTCGTTGTCCTTCACTTGTCGCAAAAGTACCGTGCACAGACCAGGGACAGGCTCAGCCTTTTCATTCGTCTGGGAGAGAGCAATCACTACTCGCGATGTCGAAGCGTTTTTAAAAAAGACTGCTATTGCATACCACCTAAATCCACGCAAAAGGGCCAAATTGGATGGTATGCAATACCGTAGCAGTCTTTTTTAAAAACGCTTCGACGTCGCGAGTACATCTACCGCCGGCAGGGCCAGTAAATCGTGCTCACTCACTCGCACCTGCTCATTCTGACTCAATTCAATTTAATCGAATTCAACCTAACCAAGCCCAACTCACCTCCGCAACTCTACCTTTATCCGTCGCACGAGTCGTCAACACCCCCATCAATCACGACAGCACGTATTATACCAAGACCCCTCCACCGACTGTGCCTCATACCAACCCAACCTCACCCAACTCAACCCAGCCCCGCTCCTGCAACTACCTACCGTATCACGACAGTCCGGTACCAGCGTTCCGGTAGGGAAACAACTCAACCCCCCCTAGGGATAAGTACCCACATCCATACCCATACCCACAGCTCTACTTATCAGCATACCGGTAATCGAGTGAAACTCGTTTTCGCGCTAAGAGGTCAGAATAAGGTGCGAGTCAGGATTTCCCCAAAAAATGTAACCCTTCCCGGTTAGCCCTTTCCTCGAAATAGAGCACAAACATCTCGAAAACAAATGCCTAAAGCAGAAATCTGTGAAAATCTTACCCTTAAAAGGCTACTTTCTCCCAACCCAAAGGAGCTCGTGTATGATACCTCGCCACACTTTCTTTCAACCTCTTAGCTAGTTTCATCAGATTCTGCTGCACGCAAGCACAGTCGACCCACACAAGGACTCGAGTACGGTACTGTACTGTGCTGTACCCCATACTGCGCCCCTCTCTTCACTCGTTCTTCCATTCACCAATCCATGCACGATATACCGTACCAGTGTTACACACAACAGCCTACGATACTCGTAATGACTCAATACCATATCGTCCGCGCGTCCGTCAACGGTGCATACCATAACTAAACTTCCTTCCTTCCCCTAGCGAGCAAGTTGTGATATGTCACTGGCTAGTCAACCCCACACTTCAACATGGAAGAAAGGGTAAGAAACAAAAACGCGACATCACGCAACACCAGTGTCCAGCGGGAGGGGGGGGGGAGGGGGTTCAGTAAAAAAATCGGAAAACTATTCCTGACGGTCCCCATAGAGATCTCTATGGAGAGTACAGTACCGGTAGAGTTATGTTTTCCGGCTTTCAGTGACTCTCCGAGTACAATACCGGTACAGTCAGACTCCACCGAAGTAAGAAAGCAATGAAGATATAAGTAAAAACCCGCTTCCGGGAAAGCAATACCGACAGTAGAATAATTACCATGGGTCGGGTCAAGCATACCAGATGTATGGCAGATCGGTCAAGCCTACATCACTAAAAAAACAACATCACAAAACAGAACAGAACAGAGAAGAATTGACCATATCATGCCTGCGCACGCCACACCAAACAAAAGTTGGAACAAAGCCTCCACGGCGATACCGATACCGATACCAACCTACGTAATCCATCTATCATGCTCACACTCACACACACAAAGTGCAACAAAACAAACCAAAAAAGTGCAACAAAAAGAACAAAGAATCGCAAATATCCAAAAATAACCCTAGCCAATCGCTTCACGAGAGAAAGAAACATCCTCCAGGCTGAAAAGAAATCTCTCCACAAAAAAAAGCTTATCCGCACCACACAAATAACCTTTTGCCTTTTTGTCATTTTCAGCCGTGGATGGACAGACGGATTTAGTGGTAGTGTGTGGTGGTGAAAGTGAGTCTTAGTTAGTGTAGGTATTTGGAATAGTGGTTCTGGGAATCTCAGCTGTAGTATAATGCCGGATGGAGAGTTTTTATCCAAATCAATTTACATCGTCGAGTTCAAGAACCCTATACAGGCTCTTGGATATTCTTTTCCTTTTGTTCTTCTTCTAAGCTGCGTATTTTCATTCCCTAGAGTCCTGGTATGGGGTTAAACACCTGAGCGCGTTCTTCTAAAGCTCAAAGTTGAAAAAGTATGATGTGATAATAGTTTTTGCCTAGTGCAGTGCCGGTAAATACAAGTGCGTACGGGGTTTACGTTGTCTTCTCCCCAGTCCAGTCAGTCGGTCTGTAATACAATCTCTCGCCAATCGTATGCTTGTCCATGTCCGAGCTCTTGTGCAAGACTGAGTTCCTACTGTAATTTGCGGGGTGAAAAGGCCGTTACGGTGTTCCCTGTATGTTCTCAAAAGTAATCTAGTGAGTATCGGTATGGTTTTTCGTGGAGAAAAGCGCACGCGGCCAGTGCATAGCCTAACCTCGACAGAATACGAGTGCACAAAGCGCAGCAATTACTACACAACAGTAAGTTAGATCAGACAAAACTCCAACAACATTCATCATATCATACCATAGAACAACAAAGGTTACTCTGCCTATATCTATCCATCTATCCATCATACCGTCCAAGCCACCCCCAACGGTCCTGTCCAACCCAAGTATGTATCATACCCACCCATGCAACAACCAATCCCATCACTCAAAACGCAATTAAAAACATAACCATAACCGTAAATCACGCACGTGCTCACCCAACACCCCAAAAAACATTGCGATTCGCTAAAGAGTTCCTCAGAAGGCTTGGCTTCCTTCCCACGCAAGTCTCTCTTTTCTGGAATTAGCGAATTGCCGTTGCCAGGTTGGGGAGTTTTTCATCGAGTTATCGTACGTTACGGTAGCTGAGGCCAACCTAGCTACCGTAGCTGGCTGGCCGCTGGCTCTAATTAATTAGCTTCTTTCTTCCTTCCTTCCAAAGTTTAATTACGGTATCGTTGAGCTCATCAAAGGGTCGCAAAGCCGTTGTTGTTGTGTGGGTATCAGTGCTGAACTCGGCAGGTTTGGGAAGGTGCCGTCGTGTCTAGATGAACATAGGGGTGGTGGTGGCTGCAGAGTGGAATGAAAATGAAATGATGGTTTATGCTCAGATCCGAGGGTTTATTTTTCCTTTTTTTTTTGGCACCCCTATGCTTCCTGATACCTTACAGATTGGGGAGTACCGATACTAGTACTAGTAGAGTTGCCTTGGGTTCGCTTCGACGTTTTTTTTCTTCTTTCCATCTTTACAGAAGGCAGTGTGATTGGTCCTTCGTGTGGTTACACGATCGCAATATTGGCTAGTATGATAGAAGTCGAGTTCGTCTCACTCATGCCCGACCTCCCCCCCCCTAAGTACTTGGCAATTTAAAGTCTCCGGACGCTTTGCATTTATTTGTATGTATCTTGGCACAAAAGCGTCCGGAGACTTTTTAAATTGCCAAGTACGCTCCCACTTCACAATGTATCGATGCGATACCATTAAATATTGCCTTTAGGAGAGAAATAAATTACACATCACCAAGCCATCCATTACAGAATAGATACAAGAGAAAAAGCAAACGCCAACCCGAACCTCATCATGAAATGAAAAAAAGAAATATTATGATACGATCGAATGAGAAGGGTGAATGGGAAAAATAAATCAACTTGTATTGATGTTCGCCTTTGCTTCTCTCTTTGTAGAGCCAAAAAAGAAAAGTTTACAAAAAAAAAAAGGGCAAAAAATCCAGCAAGATCATATTTTCCCTCCCATTTCGAATCCCGCAACTCCGTTTTCCTCCAAATAACCCTCACTTTTCGAATGCCGAGTCGATGTACCTTTTGAGACAGAAAAAATATGCTTACAGAAAATAAGCATTTTACCGCCCCGATTATGTATATTAGATGAAGAAAAACGCGAGGTAAATAACGAATTGGTTTGGTTGGTTGAGTACTTAGTTCAAGTACATGACGGCACCGAGAACGCAGACAACGAGAGCCAAGGGGCTGTTCATCACCAATGCGACAGCTCCGCTGCTGGGAGCGGTGACTGAAGGCGCTGAAGAGGACCCAGTAGATGAGGGACCAGATGAAGCGCCAGATGAAGTAGCCTTGATGGTACTGTTTCCACCACGACTGGTAGTGCTGTCGGGGTATCCGCCCGTGCTGGTGGTGGTTCCATTGGAAGGAGCAGTGGTAGAAGTAACCATGGTGCTGTTGTTGTTGTGATGAGGCTTGCTTGTAGTCTCGGGCTTGGAGGTGGTAGTAGCGGAAGAGGAGCTGCTGCCGCTGGATGATGAGGAGCTAGAAGCGGTAGCGCTGGAAGAGGCAGAGCTGGTGCTGCTAGACTTGGGCCCAACGTCGGACTTGATGCTCAAGAGGGGAGTAAAGTTGACATCGGTGGTCTTGTCGTCACTGATTTGGAAAGCATAGTTGTCTCCACTCGGCAAATCCGAAGGAACAGGCCAGGTGAAAGTACCGCTGTTGGCAGCGCCACCTGTTTGTATTTAGCTTTGCGCACACAATCAATTTACATATTTGCAGTGCTTGTTACTTACCAACAACGGTTAACACGTCCTTAAGATCGCCAGAAGGTCCCTGGCGGAGTTTCAAGGTGATTGGGCCAGAAGTAGTGGGAGTCCAGGTAATAACGACCGAATCGCCAGCAACAAGAGGAACAGATCCATCAGGTTTACTGATAGGGTTCTCCGCAGCGAAAACAGCGCTGGCAAGAGCCGCAATGGCCAAGAGGGAGCTTGTGAAGAAACGCATTTTATCGTGGAATGTTGTTATTAAAAGTATTAATGAGAGACGGGCGTGATGGGTAGAATTTCTTTAGGAGAAACTGAACAAGCACCGAAGTTGAGGAGGGGGGTATTAAAAGAGTGTGAGAGCGGTGGATGGTTGAACAGAAAAAAGAGTGTCGTGGGAGGACGGGGGATTTGACCTTTATGAAGGAATGGAAGGGCTGAGGGTGTTGACGAACAAGTGAAAGAGAGACTGTCAATACGGTACACTTTCTGAGCCACAAGACGAAGGCGATTGGAAGAAAGAAAAGTGTGGAGATGGCGGTGGGTGGGAGAGGAAAAAGGAAAAAAGTGCAGATTGAAATACTAGTCGAGCGACAAAAAAGGGGACACACCATAAGCCGCCCATCCACATACTGTACAAGTACAGTAAACAAACACCCACACCGATAGAGAAGCCAAGCCGGGCCCTTGAGATAGAGCATACCGTAAGGGACTGGCTGCAAGCATCGATACCTGGCCAAGAATTAACTATGTGAATGGAATCTGCCCAATCAAGAAGAAGGGTGAAGGCTACTTTTATTTTTGCTTTTATTTTTTATTCCCTCTTCCTTTGGACTACGGTACGGCACTGCACTGGTGCAAGTATCGTTGTGCCAAATTGTCCTGCATTTGGGGCATGCTATGATACAAGTATACAAAACGAAATGAGATCTAAGATTGTGTCTCTCCGCCCGCGCCTACTGCGTCCATGGATTCAACGGCCCTCATCAGTTTGTAGCCAGTGATGGAAGTAGCTCTGGTCCCCATAAATTGGCGCTTATCCCTACTCGTTCGCCTACCAGTGCTAGACCATCCTTCTTCCTGCAGTCTGCTCCCCACACATCAACACCCCTGATCAAAAGATATCGATTTGTTAACCATCCTGGATACTTTAACATTACGGTATTGGTTCCCCCCCACTCCAACATTCAACCCGAGAAAATCAAAACGCCATCCATAACTTATTGCCACGCTGGTGCAACCCTGCACTGCTTTTATTGAATCTTCTTACAGCAAAAAAAACAGGTCTCCTATGTATCCCCCCCACCCCTTCCCTTCCCTTCATCCCTTCCCTTCGTCCCGAAAGGGACCGGGTCTGGCTCCCAAATTTCCACTTTTCCCCATCCTTTCTGCTCACGGGAAATTGGCCATCCCAGCTGGAGGAATAGGATTGCATATTCGGACCCACCTCACCAATCGGGACGATTCAAAACACAAAAGATTCATGTCCTAATGCCGCCCTAATCATACACTGAATTACCTCTCAACCGTACCTAATCTATTGATCAACATTTTTCCCCTTCTGCGAGGCAGTCATCTAGGCCCAGAACAATGCGTTCCTTCTCGAAAAGAGGCCGCACTTGCATCACGCGAGTTCTTTTTTCGTTTCTTTTCCCGATCCAGGAATTGATTTTGTTATGGTCAACAACCGCCTCCGGATTAGGCTAGTGTTCAACCCATGAATCCCTCTTCTGCAGCCCACATGGCACTTACCGAACCAATAAGCATACGGTAATAGCGGTCAAGATGGGTACCCTTTTCGGTCAAGATTTCATTGCTGACGAAAAATGTTCAGGAAACGAATACCGGTACCGGTACGGTATTCTGACAATCATACTGCCCCATTCTTCAATTCACGTCGCTTCTCCCAGTGAATCGTGCCCCACCGTACAGTGTAGTACTTGAAAATTATGCCGACTGGCGGTGGTGACAACGGCATCCTGCGCGGCATCTTTCATGATCCAGATGATTGCCGCCGGTGCTTCAAGGGGTCACAACGACAATCGGTGGGTGACAAGCAGGGATCAGTCGCAGGTACCGGTATCGGACGGGTATTTGCTCGTTACAGCAAACCCACACTCGGATCAGTGGCGGGGCTAGATCACAATTGGCTTAGCTGAGCAAGTTGAGGAAATTACGCACCTCAGTTAATAAGAATCAGCAAGGCTATCTCGTTCAAGAGAGATACCGCGTCAGGTAAACACTCTTCCCTCTCTGCGTGTCTTGTCTCCGGTTGCCAAGGTTAGGGGTCTGACCACAATCGTGAACCCAAAGAGCTTTTACAGCATTCTTTTTTTTTTTTGACGGATTCACCATTCCCCACGCCAAATACCCCTATTCGTCACCCGCGGGTTTTTGTTCCCCGAAGGCTTGTATCTCGCCTACATGCTTCGCAAACCTGTGGAACGAGAAGATGAAGAGTGAGGTTGCTACCCCTGTTCACCCCATAATCGAAGCCACAACTCAAATGCACGGTTTTTACGCATTCTGTGGCTTTTAAGACAAATAATTGAGGGTTTGGTTACTTATATGATTGGTTCTCATTGTGTGGACAAATTCACCTTCTCACACCATACCACATTCAAGTGCCCCTGATCCACCAACACCGTGCTGGCTAGCTCAACATAACCGAGCAGGAATGCACTAAGACGGCCCAACATTAAGGTTCTAACTAAGACGCGAGATCTGTGCTGGGTTTGCCCTGCAACCCTAACCTGGTCGGCTAGGGATGCACAAATTGAGCCCAAAAATTGATGTCATGCTGAATAGGGCCTAGGAGCAAAGAATCGCTCTTCGACCGGAACTTACATTCCTCTTCCCAACAACAACATCCTCTAGATAATTTGATCACAGTGCAAGTACCCGCTAGGAAGTTATTGAACGTTTAATTTAATTTAGGTTAACCTGCCAAATAATCCTTGCCTTGTGCGAAAAACATCACCCCTGGCCCTTGCACCGGCCTGGAGATATTCCGGATTTACTAACGAGAGTGGCAAATAAATAAGAGTAAAGCACGGTAAGTAGGGGACCGAGTAGTATATTTCACATGAAAGGGTTATTTCCCAGCTTTCTTTCTCCCATGTCTGCCATTGGAGGGAACAAAAGCAATAACGACAGCGAGTGATTATCCCCCTCGAGTGAGTGGTCGTGAAAGAATTTGTGATGTCTTGGCAGGGTTTCACATCAGGCCCAATTTCCCCAGAAAGGGAGGTCTCGGTTGGAGGCTTGGAGCGGACGGGGTCTTTGCCGCAAGGCCGGCACTGGCGCTCATTTCAACCCCATTGCGGGAAAAATTAGCTCGGGCTTGTTCATACCTAACTTCCTTTTTCTTAGGGGTATCGGGACTCTTGGAATGTGGATCCGATGTTGCTCTGCGCTGATTTACTCTCTCATTGTTCTCCGCACATCCCGGGTACTCCAACTGCTATGTTGCGTAATCTTGGTGTAGGAATGCATACGTTGCGGGCTGTGGATGCGTTCCTACACCCTAATGATTTCCTCATGTTTGCTATCTTAAGTGGGGTTCGCTTCCTCTTCATTCTCACCTTCTTCTCTTTCACTTTTTTTCCTCCCCTCCATTTAAGAACACCGAATGCAATCATCTCTCACTTATTCGCAGAACACAATTCGTAACAGAAACCATGGCAACGGGAAGCCTGGGCCTGGGATAGGTTGGACGGAAACCGAGTGAGGATTGGTGAACGTTCTTATACCATCCATGACGCAGTGAGTACTCGTTCACAGGAGAGAATCCTGTTTCCTAAGGGCTGCAGACATCCGTACAACGGATTGCAAGATTCTAGGAATATGAACTGACCATCGTGCGACGTCGAGATATTATCGGGTACAAGCACCTGCTGGAGAACATCTAACGGCTGTTTGTTTCCCTCTATACGTTTACCAAAGCTTAATCAATATTTATGCGTTACATCAACTCCCCTTTGTCGTAGGACCCGAAATAAGGTGCCCTCCCATCCCCGCCAAGTACCATGCCGCATGGTATCCGCTTCATCGATTCGGCCCCTCCCCGCCTTCACTCCGGTCATCCTGGCCTTTCAAAGTTCAAAATAGTACCAAATGTGTGACATCCTGCTGCCCCCCCCCCCCCCCCGGTATGATGCCTCCGTTAGGCTCCTCTTCCTCTTCTTATTTCTGCTCTCAGTGCATTACGAGCATCCCGGGCCGAACGGTGATTAAGTTATATGACAAGGAACGAAACGTCGGGCTCGGGATTTGCAGCGATCAATCAACTCGGGCTCGGTGTTTACGCCGGGTGGGAATCGTTAATGTCATGAAGGTCGATAGATTTCTCGGCGGTGCGGTCCGGCACTTGGAGAGATATACGGTCATATACCGTGCAGTGCGGGTACACCTCACGAGTACCCGAACACGGGAATCAGGGATCAGTCCAAGTGTGGCAAACTATGGTGTCCAGCGTATCTGAGCGCGGACACTTAATTCAGCTCAAATGTTCGAGTAGTTCATACCGGATACTTGCGCAGCAGTGTCGGGTACTCTCATTAGTCATTGGGCGCTTCCCGGTATCTTTTTTTTTCCCGAGAAAAGTATGAGTTTTGAGTCGAAATTTGGGACTTTTGAATCAAGATATCAGTTCCAGGTGACTCCATTCACATTTTTCTACTTGGATGATACCACAAAAAAGTGCCCCCCGGCATAAGTTTGTGTGCGCTCACCTTTCTTCAAATGCCCCGATTACCTTTCTTAATCAATACCGCTTTATTAAGATATGGAATTCATAGAACTAAGAGGAGTCGATTTTAAGCAGCTCTATACAGGATTTTTTTTTGGGGGAAAATTCTATTATTAGGGCTGGTTCATTTATTGGATTTGGTCAGGATGAGGGTTGATTTTAGATGCACTGGGAAGTAGGGAGGGGAAGGGAGTATTTAGAGCTCCGCATTACCGGTTCCTGGTTGTCAAATAGAGTATGGCTCAACGGTCGAGTGAGATACCGGTAAACCTCTTCAAACAAACTCTTTCTTGTCGCCAAAATCTAGCTCTGGGGGTCGATCTTCTACGAATCTCGCTCGCCTATTGAGCCACACTTTATTTGACCGTTTCACAAGGTTCAGGGATGAAATAATGGTAGGGCGCATGGCTGAAATGTCAATAGCAATGGGACATCTGCGGGACATGACCCACATGGGATCCCTATTCCCTCTTGCCATGGTCAGTTCCAGGGAGATATAATCGATGGATGGATGGGGTACCTGGCCTCTGGCTTAGCGCACCAATAAAAATAAATAAAAAAAGATCTCCCCAGACTGTTGTTGAGCAATGGAAGTTTGCGTTTCCGGATGGGCTACCTGCGGTATACCGCTAATTTTGGCCAAAATCAACATCCACCCCCTGGAATATTGTGTTGGGTTGGCTTGTTTCAAGGAAGGCGATGCCTTGGGCGCGGACGCCGGATGGGTATTGCTCCCATGGTTTACGAGATGCATGAGATTAACCTACTCAGTACCACTTTTTTATGCTTGACCCTTGTTGGTTCTATTTCCAGTCTAACGAGATAAGGCGGTTTCATTTTCATGCAGGGTATTGACTGGATTGGCCGTCGACGGTATTAGTCGGAATATAAACCTGATTGTGGGTTATGGGGTCGAGGTGTGGTGGGTTCAATCTGATTTATTGAGAGGGGGGAAGGGAGCTAAGATGGGGTGACATTTATTCATTATCTACCCGTACGATACCGGTAGCGGTGGATTGGCGCCGCCGCTGTCCTGCATTGCCGGTGGATAAAGGTGGGGAATCACAATCTTTGGAATTATTGACAGTTGGGAACGGTCGGTTGATCGAGTGATGGTCAGGTTTGGCAGGCACTGGAGTGCCTTTTTTTTTGGGGAGGGGATATTTTTCTTCGAAAATTGTATTTCCCCTGGTATTCGAAGCCTTCGGCGAAAAAGAACATGCTATACTAAGACAGCAATCACGCTATTGACCGTCCCGGCGGGGACAAAGGTCAGTTTGGAAGCCTGCAGGTTGGGTTACAATGAGGAGAAAGAAAAAGATGCAGTGGTAAAGTATTTCTTTTGTAATAAAAGTGCCGTGAGAGTGGGAAAAATGCCGTTTTTTTCTTTCTGGAGTGTCTGCAGGGTCTTAAGTTGTTTAGGAATCGGTACTATACGCATGATGCTGCACAGCATATGCGAGCAATTTTGCCGATCCATTGGGCCGGTGGCACGCTGCTCGAGCATGGTGGCCATGTGCCGGTTTGACAATTGCGATGGCTTTGCTAGGAAGAGATCAGTAGCTAGGTTAGTAATGCTCGAGCATGTCCTGCTATGCACTACCTTGAAGGAGGGGGGGGGGGTGAAATAATACAATGAAAGAAACACTATCAAATACCTACTGGCACCATATCAAGTTCCAACTTCAACCGATCCGACCCTTCAAACTGGACTCACACTTCAATTAATTTCGGAGAGTTGCTTTTGACTCTTTAAATGATAGCCCCCGTACCCGTCCTGAATGCAAGAAATCGGCCAGCACCCTCTGGCTTAAGCCGACCACTAACGAACGACCTCTGAACTTAACTATAACTTGGCTTTAGATTCAACCCACCTCACCTCATCCCTTTGCGTTTAGCTAACTAACTGGCAAATTTGGAGACCCAGTAGGGAGAGTATTCGCGACTCGGGGCACGTCTTCGGTATTATAAAAACTTACTCGAAGCGTCATTTCTGTGGACTGTTGTATTATACCTTTCTAACTTTTTATGAATTTAAGCTTGTTGTGAGAAGTATCATAAATTTGCAAATAAATAAATAAAGGAACTATGTCCCGCGTTGAAGGATTCAGTTTATAGCTGCTACTGTTCTGGAGTTTGAAACTTATGGTACTGAAGCAGCTTTGGGTTTTATAGTTGCAGGTATGATACGGCATTTTCTTTTCTCTATAACCCCCGGGAGGTTTTAAGAGTGCTGGTGGTGCTGGTGGTTGTGGTGGGAATTTTTGTCTTTGTGGCGTTACATAATCTCCACTAGCTTTTGATTAGTAGCCCATGTACTGATACACTCAACCGGTTGTTTTCCCGCGCAGGCATCTATATGGGATGGTTAAGGGTAAACACCGTGGTTGAAGAAATCTGTAGGTATGGGGGGGAGAGGTTAGCTCTGTTGGAAAGTATCATAGTGAGTGGACTATTTGTATTATATCATAAATCTACTATGCAGAACTTTTCTACATGTACGAATGCTAAAGACTTCCCGGATCACCGGTAAACGGAAGGGTTTTTTATATGCTCAACTTCGCTTTACATAGACTAACTACACTTACACTCCCGTAATTAACCATGTATGTATGATATGCATCCCTTCCAGTCCATCAACCTTATGATACCAAACCGGGAAAGAAATCAACCACCTCTACGGAACCCCAAATCTCCGCTCTACACCCACGAACGAACGGGCCTACGAAGCTATGTATCATACATAAGCACAACAACCCCCACCTATTTCCTCCGACTACTCTTACCCTACCCCACCCTATGGTTCACATTACCGCAGCAGCTATTGAATACTTGGTAGACACTGGCGCGAGACATCCGAAATTCCCCTCTTTTGGATACGCTGGGGGTAGAGAACACCCCGCCCGGAAGCTAGACTATCCTATTATACCCCATCTTATGATAAAATTGAAGAAAAAAAGGGCAGAAGTGACGGATAAATAAGCGCAATTCTAAGTTACCAGCGCTACTGCCGATTATTTAATAATTCGATTTATTATCAAGGGTGTTCTATCTAGGCCAATGATGGTCTCCATTATTCTGCTCCCAGAGGGGAAGGTTACCATTTCCTCCTTCTGCTTCCGCTCCTTTTGCTGCCTACTTGAGAAGAAATTCCCAATATTCCCAGCTCGTCTATTTGTTTATTATAAGCCGCAATACCATTCTCCCCCCCCCCCCTCTGGAGCTCACTCTACAAGTCCGCCGAACAAGGCTTTTTCAGATAATTATGTGAGATTCATATACCTCTTTTCCTTCTTGCGGGGGGTACCACCCTCCAACCTCGCAAATACCCCACCGCTCACTCGCTACCGGTAAACAGCATTTTCGGTCATAGTCACTAATTATCACTCGAAGCACTCGCTCACAAGGCCATCATAAAGCGAAATTCACCATGGAAAAGATGAGATATATATCAACTGGACGGCGTTTCTCTCTCTCTTTCTTTCTTTCTTTCTTTCTTTCTTTCTTTCTTTCTTTCTTTCTTTCTTCCTTTCTTTCTTTCTTCCTTTCTTTCTTTCTTCCTTTCTTTCTTTCTTTCTTTCTTTCTTTCTTTTATCCTCTCCGAATAGCGGGGTTGTGCGGATTGGTCGCTGCTGGATGGAAGGAGGTGTGGGCACATCGCTGTCCATTCCATGCCTTTGGAAAAAGACTGTGAGCATAACTCTGGTTTTTGGAGGTAGGGAGGAGGTAGGTAGGATAGTTGCTACATACTGCATTTCACTGGTATTCTTTCACCGAGATTTTTTCAGTGAATGGAAGTATAATATAGACTATTCTCGGAGGTCTTACACTTCCTAGCGTAGAAAGTGGTTTTTTTCATATTCAAGTAGTTTTGCCTGTCTACCCCTAAATAACATGCCGTGTACAGTACAGTACTGGCTCCTCCTATCATCGCCATCACCGTCACCATCAGCCTTGCCCAACAAAACTTCATTATTCAGCATAAAAAGTAGCAAAACTATAACACACACTGTATCTGGTGTTTCATATATTCTAAGGAAAAAAAAAAAAGGTCTTAATCTAACTTCTAAACTATTCGCCTAACCAAGCTACCAGCGTTTATACTATGCATGAGTGAATTGCGTTTGCCTATGCTATGAACAGGATATTGTGTGACCGAAATAAGGAAATAAATAAGGAAAAAAATGAGAAGCAGGGAATGATAACAATGCGTGTCCGCCGAAGGAACTTGAATTGCCTCTGCCGGAGTCCGTGCGTAAATCTATGGTGATGGTTGCGTGGCCGTCTCTGCATTCGCTGGGATATCTTGGGGGGCAGCTGGGGCTGCCTCTCCCGGAGTGGAGGCATTGCCCTCCGTAATCGCTGCTACGGCTACAACTGCCTCCGCAGCGGTTATTGGTTCTTGAGTGACCGTTGTTTCTCCGGATGGTTCAGCGGCTGCGACGGGCTCGTCGGGGGCAGTTCCCTGGGCAGTCACGGTCCCCTCTCCGACAGCACCTCCCTCTGTAGCTGTGACAGTCTCCTCGCCTGTAGTCACCTCCCCATTGGGAGCATCATCTCCACTTGTGCCTCCCTCCCCATTCCTGGCCTCCTCCCCATCCCCGGCCGCAGCATTACCATCCCCTGTCTCTCCGCCTTCGGCCTTGTCCTCTACTTTTTCCTCTAACTTCCCCGTCTTCTCCCTCAACAACTTAACACACACCTCATGCCCTCTCTCAAGCGCCAAATCCAACGGGGTCTTACCCCCCTTATCTTTGCTCTCTGCCTCAACCCTCTCATCTGCGAGCAACAGCTTCAGAACTCCATCCTGAGCATAAGAAACTGCAAGATGCAGCGGTGTGCATTCATCGCCATCGGGGTTCGCAGCGTTAACGTCGACTCTTGGATCTTCCAGAAGGATTTTCACGATACTCTCGTACCCGTCTCTTGCCGCAATATGTAATAAGGTGGAGTCAGAGCCGGAGAGGCACTTCATGTCAACGCGGGGATCGGCAAGCAATATTTTCACAGCTTCATCTTTACCGCGTCTTGCGGCGCGGCCGATTGGGGTTAGACCGCGCTTGTCGGCGATGTTAGGATTTATGTTCGGGTGCTCTAGGAGTGGTTTTATCGCAGCATGGTTTTCCCAGGTTGCTCGGTGGAGCGGGGTGTACCCACCATTATCCTTCGAGTTGACGTCAATTGTAGGTTGTTCTAGGAGGGCGAGGACGGTCGATGGGTTTGGTGCGCGGCTGGCTTTGTGTAGTGGCGTTGCTAGGGATTTGTCTGGGTAATTGACGTCTATTTTGCCATCTTTTAGGAGAAGGCGGAGGGCGGCCTCGTGGCCCCCGTGGCTGGCGTAGTGGAGGGCTGTGGATCCATTATTGTCAAGCGCTTTTATATCGAAGCGGCCGTTTGATATGAGGAGCTGTAAGAGGTCTGTGTTTCCGGAGTGTGCAGCCATGTGCAATGGTGTATTTCCGTCCTCGTCGACTTTGCTCACGTCAACTCGGCTATCGCCTAAAAAGAGTTGGACGATTTCTTTATGACCCATTTTAGCAGCATGGGATAAGGGAGTTATTCCCTTCCCATCGCCGGCGTTAACCTCCACCCTTGTATCTTCTAATAGCGCGTTTACGCACTCGAGATGTCCTTCGATCGCCGCGACGTGCAATGGCGTCTGATCATCGTGCCCCTTAGCATTAACCTCCACCTTCGAATCGCTCAACAACGTCCGAACAACTTCCTCGTGCTGCCCGTAAACCGCCAGATGCAATGGCGTCTTGTTATAATAATCATGGGCGTTAACGTCCACATCGTCTCGTCCCACAAGCAGCTTCACCGCCTCAACACACCCGTACTCAGCCGCCAGTGACAGCGGCGTCCTGCCCCGCCGCTCTTCGCGAACTGGGGTGATCCCGCACTCCAGCAGCGTACGCACCACTCTCCCGCTCTCCGTAACCGTTGCGTGACTGATCAATACTTGATTCTCTACGGCATTGAGAATACCCCTATCCAATAGTCTTTTCACTTTGACTTTATCTTCGAGGTCGGCAACGCAATATAGCGCTCGAACGGCGTGTTTGTGATGGCGGGTGCGGAAAAGGGTATCGATGAGGACATGGTTTAGGAGGATTGCTAGTCGGCGATTTGTTCGGAGGAGGGCGTTTAGGTCTGGGAACTCAAGATCATGCTGGCAAATTTGAAGAATTATCTCGTTTGGGAGATCGAGGAAGGACATTGTTTTTCTTTATTTGCTTGATTCTTCAAGCGTCGGAGATGGAGGAGAGAGTTTGTGGTGAGAATCGTGGGGTTGCGTCACTTATGTGGGGTTGAGGTTGGGCAGTTGATGGCGAGACTGGTGGAGTTGTAGGAGCCAAGACTTAGGCAGCTATCATAATATTATCATACTAGAAGTAATTCATCACGTGATTTTCAGCTTTCTCTGAGCCTGAGGAGTGAGGCAGTGCGAATGCCGGTATCGTCAAAATTGATGCCAACAGTGTCTTCTTTGTTGCCTAATACACCCCGCAGGGATAGAGTGACAGGATCGGGGGAGAGGTACTGCCTACCGTACATGTACGAGTGGCTTTCACAGTCAATTAATTTTCCTTTGCTCCGCTCTAGCTTAGACACTTGCCGATACTGGATATAATTTCTGATTGTTGCCTACCGTACTATTCGAATGAAGCAGCCCACGGTCGGTTTTGAGGGCAATAATCACCGGACAGCATTACTTACTTAATGGAGTGGTATTATTGTAGCAACTTGGACGAGTTTTTATATGATAACATATGGGAAAACCCGATTTTGTCGAGATAGTGAATGGGTGACACTTGGTGTAAATTTTTGGTCAATAGCAGGGTTGCTGACTGATGAAGTTTACTGTACTAGGAGGTCACCCCACCCCAGGACCAGAGAGCTACAAAACAGCTCACCTAACTGTAGTAAAAGTGCCATAGTTGGAATGATTCCCTTTTATAGGTCGTGTTCATATTTCCAATTAACACTTCTAAAAGCCTGTTCTCCATGCCCGAGAACATGAGAGACCAACAGGCTCCCATAACCACAGATATCAATACAAGGCAAACCCTTGGTCAAAAATATGAAATTCACCATCATTAAAAGACTCAATAATCCGCGATCCATGGGATCAAGCGGCGCATTGGGCTGCACCAAGCCAAACCCATTTCGCACCGCGGGATCAATTCTCCTACCACTCAACAATAATTGCACCCCTTCGGGATGCTACCAGGCTACAAAATCCAAGGCTGTTGAGTTTCTAGGGATCACCGCGTTGACGTCTATATCGCTCTGTTCCAGCAGGATCAGAGTGTGACCGTAAGCAGCGGTCATATGCAACCGGGGGATGCCATGCCCGTTTGATCCGTACTTCACGCGGGAGTCTTTTAATAGGATTCTTGCTATATCTTCCAGCTCCTCTAAAGTGGGGATAATCTTCGACCGTGTAAGGCTAAACAGACCGTATATGACGAGGCTTGAGTCCATCATGCAGCCTCCCCCCATAGGGCGCGTCCTCACTTTTCAATACATCTCCTCTATGTGGTGTATTGGTGTGCTGGGCGAACTGTCTGTTACGTTGGGATCGACTCTGTTATCCTGCAGGAGGAGGTTAACTATATTTACGTGCCCGCTTCGGATTGCCGAGATCAATGGAGTAGAGTGATCGTCGGGGCATAGATTGACTTCTAGAGTCTTGTCGAGCAGAATTTTCACCATCCCCTCGTGGCCCATATGGGCTGCCATATCTAAGGGCGTAACTCCCGAGGAGTTTTGAATCCAGAGGTCAATTCCGGTTTTTTCTGAGAGGAGGCAGGCAATCTTTTCATCTCCAAGCGCAGCCGCCACAAAAAATGGCTGTTCTGTATCGACATTTCTCGCATTGACGTCAACTTCAGGTTGAGCTGGCAGTAGCTCTACCACTTCCACATACCTATGCTCGACCGCCAGCAGCAATGCCATCTGTAGGAGAAGGTCTCTAGAATCCGCATCGACGCCGCACTCCAGGAGTGTACGAGCTGCCCTTGCGCTCGGGTTACAACCGCGTCATGGAGTATCGGTGCACACCGTGAAAAGTCCAGGATACCTCTATCGAGGAGCTTTTTGACCGCGAAATGGTCTCCGCGATTAGCGGCGTAACATAGCAATCGCTTGCCGGGCTCCCAGGATCGGGTGCGGAACAGGGCTTTGGTAGGAGCATTCTGCACAGAGCTGCAGGACTGCGGCTTGTCCTCACCAGGGAGTTTAGGTTGGAAAGGCTAAGGCTAGGCTTCTCAGAAATATGGAGGATGATCTCGTTTGGTAGATCAAAAAATGACATGACGGGCCCTTCGCTATTTTCGGTGGTTGATGGATGGGGTGTTTGAGGGTGTCAGCTGAATTGTTGTTGAACTTGAGTTATTGGGCAGCCAAGATGAGACACCAGCGTCTCCCCAAGTGCAAGTATTGCCAGAGCGGAGTGTATTATCTTAAATAAGGGAGAATTGTCCCAGGACGTCTGAGTTTCCTACCGGTATTTTGATGGGGATGGGAGAAAACGCCTACAAAACAAACCGCCGCCTTACAGGCCCTAAGATCGTATGGTAGATTAACTTACCGTACTATCGGTAGCTCACCGTCCGAACCCTACTTGCGACCCGGCCCCGAGTGATATCCAATGATACATGGAGGGCGGGGCAACTGACCACCATCAGGTATATACGATCTTAGTGACAAAAGTAATCGCCCCCCCCCCCCCCGGGTGGCGCCGAGGTGGGGGGG
>Ga0307507_10006080_pt1 | contig 18948 bp, 18 predicted proteins | sample 7_EM_MG_FD_207223 | JGI IMG/M metagenome (GOLD analysis project Ga0307507, IMG submission 207223) | Populus trichocarpa ectomycorrhiza microbial communities from riparian zone in the Pacific Northwest, United States - 7_EM | ecosystem: Host-associated > Plants > Roots > Unclassified | place... | reverse complement strand
ACACAAAGCCCAATCCCCCCAAGCACCAACGCCATTCCAATCCAAGTATCTGTCATCCCCCCGCGAATTAGCCCTCCATCCCGCCCCACAGCGCAAAAGGAACGCAAACCTCTATGAACCTTCTTCCCAACCGCCAACCAATCCCCCAAAACGGTAAACAGGAAGGCTAGCGAATTAACAATCGGGACCGTCAAACTCAACTCTATCATACCCTACATCAGCCCTACCCGAATCAAGGAGAATGAGGAAGAGAGAATATCATACCAGCCCCCCCAATCAATAAGAAAAACCACACCGAGCCAGTCAAGTTGATCACTATCACATATTATATAAGCCCTTCATCCAAGCTACGATACCCACCTTTCCCCTCGAAGAATATATAGAAAAGAGAAAAGAAAAACATACACAACGGAATAGCATAAGCAGGCCTCCTTAATAAATCATATGTTGCGAACGCCGCCCTAAACCATCCACCCACCCGATCATTAGCCATCATCCCTACCCTACTACCTACCCTACCCTACCACTCAGGAATCCAAGGAAGAGGAGGAGGCATACTTCAACACCCACCGCTTCAAAACGCCATTCCGTGGATTTTCCAGCATAGCTCGTTTAGGAGGGTTATATTCTATCGCGGCTTTACGAATGAAGCTAGGATATTATTAACTACGGAACGTGCGGGAGTGCGCCCAGGCGGGGGGTGGGAAGGTAAATATCATACGGGTTTGTTAGGCCCCTATGAATGAATAAGTGTTAGGTTAGCTTCTGGAGAAATTAGGAGGGGGGGGTAGAGGTATGTACCAGGCCATGCCGACGAGTATGAAGCTTAGGGTCCAACGGAGGAGGCCTGGGTCCTCGGGAGGGGGTGGGGTGGACATTTTCTGGCGTATGATAGTACGTGGGGAGGGTGGGTTTTGGGGGATGAGGTGAGGTGAGGTTGAGGTTGAGGTTTGGCTCGGAACGGGCCGTTTCGGCTTGGCGGGTGGTGGGCTTTGCAGGGGTTGGTGGCTTTGTTTTGGGGTGGTGAAAAAAGTGGAGGGGGAAATTCTGGGTATGCTGTAGTGTAATATCTTCGGAGGGGTACAGTGGTAGGGGGTGGTTGTTAAGGTGACTTGTAGTTTTTGGGGGGTGGTGGACGTATGATAGTTTGTGATCTAACTGCCAGTATCACCGTAGGACCAGGAAGCTCCTCCCTACTTAGAGCGCCGGAGGAAGTAGTTTACAGCGCTGGCAAATAACTCTACTCTAAGCTGCCTACACTAAGCTATCAAACTACTACCAGTATTACGGTCTAGTCTCCATCTAAATAATATACCCACGGCCACAAAAGTAAGAATATCAGGTCATTAAACTCTAACCGGCATACACTGTCCGAAGATCCGAAAACGCCCCTTTTCCCCACACCCAGATAAAACCCAGTAAGCCCCACGATGCTCGTAAGAAAGAAGAAAGCTAGAAGCGGAAGATATACCTAGTGTCGGCATACTAGCATAAACGTATAAAGATAAACTGCTAAACTGGAAAAAAAAAGAGAAAGCACGGGATGTTAATACACCTCCACCCACCCAGTTCAACTTTGCAAACTAGAATCTTGAATCTCCTCCTCCTCCTTCCCTATCCGCAAAATTTCCGCGAGTCCCTTCAACCTTGTTTCCGCTGCGCTCCAGATGCCCCTAGTCTCACGATCTAGGAGGTATTTCTGTGTGCCCGGCTTAGCAAATGACTTGGGAACCTTTGACGCGCGCGCCTTGATACCCTTGGCCACTGCGGCTTGCAAATCTTGCGAGTACTCGAGGAGTTTAGCGTTGATCAGGAGGCGGGTTAAGGTTTCTAGTAGGATCGCCACTCTAGCATTGTCGGCTAGATGAGTTGTTTTTGCTTCGAATGGGAGATAGTTGTTGACTAGGGCGGTGGCGGTTAGTCGGCCGTTGTAGACTGGGGCTCTTGTCGAAATTATTGTGCTGAGGATTAGTTGGTTCAGAGTGCACTTGTATTCTGTGGTGGTGTCCAGTAGGGTGGATGTGAAGAAGTGGAAGTGTGGAAGGGGGAGGCGGATGAAGGTTTCTGTGAATTCGTAGAAGAGGTCTTCTGGTGGAACGTAGCAGCCTGCGATACAGACTGTCGAAAGCTGGTTGTTGTTAGATATGTTGGTAAGATGTGGCGGTGGGGGGGCTTACCATGGAGAGTAGTCGTTGGCGGAGGTCTACAGATTCAATGCCGCCATATGCTTCTGATACGGAGGGAAGACCTTCCACTTCAACACCAGAACTATCAGCATCCTGCATTTCTGTATCGCCGTCACCGTCCGCTTCTCCTTTCATATCCTTATCCTCTTCATCATCCTCCTCGTCGCCCATGAAGGTAGTATCTTGAGTTCCCATCCTAATCTTCCTCGGCCTCTTGGTAGACAGCTCATTCTCCCAGATTTCCTTCCACTCGTTGAAACTCTTCTCCTCAGCGCGTGTCATGATTGCCCTAACAATCTTTTTGCACCCAGCGCTGCCCGTGTCCTGGGGCAAGAACCTTACAAACAGCGCCCCGTCCAGCGCACTCTTATCTCCGGTAACTTCCTTAGTCCCCAAACGGTCCATCCAATCCTGCTCCACAACATCCATCATCAGGTCGAGCACCAACTTCCACCACTCCCAGCGTTTAGGATGGGATACCGAACAGGTGAAAGCCCAGCCAGCAATTGACCAAAAGTCATCCGCGACACCAAAGAGTGACTCTGTCGTAGCAAAGTCTCCGTTTAGATCATCATCCGTAGACAATCCCTCAGTGGGATCTGGTCCCTTGCCTTTCCCGCCCCTACCCCTCGTTTTACCTCTAACCTGACGACCTGCACGAGTATTCTTATTAAATTCCCATGCTTTGGAAAACTCCGCATTGAGCGGCCCAACCAACCTCAGCATGCGGCGTAGTAGCAAGTAAGCATTGCCTGGAGCGGTCGAGAAGGGCTCGTTCTTCGACACTTGAGTAGTATAATACGGATGTGCAATGAGGGTAGTTATGCAGCGCTGGAAGGTGCTGGGGGGGATAAAAGCTGGATGGGGATCCTCTGAAGGTGTGGAGGTCCCAGGGATAGATATACTATTTAGGAACTCAACAGCTGACGGATCTTTAACCATACATTATGATTAGATGATGTATCGGACCTCTGCCGGATGGGTTTGATACGTACAGAGGGTTTCTTCAATACTAACCCTAGCTCGCTCGTTCAGGGTGTATGGTAACTGACGAGCAGGACGGTATCTATGTTCTGGTTCGTCCCGGGGTGATTCCATCGTCATTCAACCGTTGATTGAGCTTAGGGACAGTGGGGTTTTGTGGGAAGACGCGTTGGATCACCAGTACTTTTGAGGATTCTAATGGGTGTGAGATAATGGGTCCTTATCTTATCTTATCCGGACGATCAATCTCACTTATCTTGATTGATCTAACGTGAGTACCCTGTAGCCTCCATCTCGGACAAAGCCTTTGTATGCAATTGTATGAGTGCGTGCCTAACGCACTCTCACACTAAGATTAACCATCCAGCCCCAACCGCCCAACTCAACTCTCTACAACTCCTGCCTGCCCCGCCGCTATCTCGAGGTCCGTCCGTACTCTAAATAAAGCTTCACTCTACACCATTCATATACAACACCGATACCTGACCTCACGAGCAAATAAATAAAAATGGCCGACATCGACATGAGTGACGCTAAAGCCGTCTCCAAAGGAGAATCGTCCGAGCCTGCTAAGAAGCCCAGATTCGAGGTCAAGAAGGTGTGTTTATCTCTATCCTTACTTGAGAGAAATTTATGATCACGCTTAGTTATGCGGAGCTAGTGACCAAGTATGTCGGCTAGGAGTTTGGGCGCTAACATGTTATGGATGATAAAAGTGGAATGCAGTAGCACTATGGTCTTGGGATATCGTCGTCGAAAACTGTGCGATTTGCCGTAACCACATTATGGATCTCTGTACGAATGGCCTCTTCTTTTTTATTCTTCTCTTTCTCATCTTTTGCTATCGGTGAAGTTGGAGCTGACGATATTGCTCTGTATAGGCATCGAATGCCAGGCAAATCAGGCTAGTGCAGTGAGCGAAGAATGTACTGTTGCCTGGGGTATCTGCAACGTGAGTTTCCCTCTCCTCTTCAAGCATGTATTGGGCTAAGGCTAATTTCCACCCTAGCATGCATTTCACTTCCACTGCATCTCTCGTTGGCTAAAGACCCGTCAAGTCTGCCCTCTCGACAACCGGGATTGGGAGTTCCAGAAGTACGGAAAATAGAGGCCTCTCTTCCTCTTTTACCGATCAATGCTGCTTTTTATCTCATGTTTTTTTGCGGCGTTCTTGACGGCCAGCTGGGGAATTGATGTGCAATAATGGCCCACGAATTCTACAATTAGAGCGATGATCTACATCTGGGACAAATAAAAACGGGCGCAGAAGCTTAGTGTCTGCGATGTATTTTTTTTGGGGGGGGCGATTCTGACCGTTGTGTTGCCCATTTGGCCTACTGTTTCTACGAGTTCCTGGTCACTTATTTTACGACTATGAAAAGTGCTTTGATAGGATATCCTTTGTTTTACTCACTCACTCTACATTACAATAAAAGGGCTCTGGAATGGTTTACCTTTCTATCTATGAATCACCGAGGATTGTCTGTGATACCTATTGGTTAAGAGACTTGGTGTTCTCGCCCAGGAATTGTCTGAATGAAATGAGTCTAGGATATGGGTTGAGCGTTCTAATTAGCACCACTACACGCTGCCAGCCCCCCTAGCTTCTTTTCCTTTCTTTTCTTCCTCTCTTTTTTTTCTTTCTGCGCCTCCTGCTTCTACTAGGACGTCTTTCCGTTCTCCGCTACCTTACTCTCCCTATCCCGGGAACCCTCCTCCCTCCCGCGCTGCTGATCCTTATAGCTCCCCAGGATCCTCAAGCTCAAGCAGCACTTCCTAAGCTCGTCCAGCGCACTCTGGACATCCTGAGTATCACTGTGCCCTTCGAACTCAACAAAAAAGATGTAATCCCAGGGCAGGAGCCTGCTGGGCCTACTCGAAATACTTGTAAGATTAAGCCCAAAATCCTTGAAGACCTTCAAACTATCGCAAAGTGCCCCAGGAATCTTATGATCAACGGTGAAAGACAAAAGCGTCTTATCCGTCTCCCCGGGCCCCTTGGACACCGGAGCCCTCAATTCCGGCTGCGCGGCCAGCACGAAAAACCTAGTAGTATTATCTGCTGAGTCCTCGATATTGGCCGCGAGGACCTTGAGCCCGTGCACATCGGCGGCGACCTTACTTGCGATAGCGGCGGCGCCCGCATCCCCGGCAACGATCTGCGCGGCCTTCGAGGTGGACGAGACGTCGATGCGCTCAACGCCGCGCGCGTTCGCACCGAGCCAGTTCTCGCACTGCCCGAAGGCCTGCGGGTGCGAGTAGATCCTGACCACGCTGGAGAGCGACGCGGCGCTCGAGAGGAGGCAGTGGTGCACGTCGAGGTATGTCACGCCACGGACGAAGGTGTCGCGGAAGGAACGAGTACGGTCGCAGAAGAGATCCAAAGTGAAGACTACGTTCCCGTTCGTGGAGTTTTCAAAGGGGACTACGCCGTAGGTAACTGTACCGGCTTGGACGGCTATGAAGACGTCTGTAGGGTTGATTAATTGATCGTTAGCGTTGATGCGGAGTTCGAGGTGGGAACTGGGGAGGAAGGAGGGAAGGGAGAGAGGAAGGGGGGGTTACCGGCGATCGTGGTCCGAGGTTCAAGGGCATACTTTGCCGGGTCGAAGCACCCTAACGCTGCCTGCGTCGCCTGTTAATCCCGGTTCAATTGCCTTTTAAAAGAGCGCATATGCGAAGCAAGCGCAAACTTACTTGGTGAGAATACGAGCTCCTGGGCCCAAGGTATGCCACAGAAGGGAGCGGTGAGGTAGAAGGCATGTTTGCTTGAATCGAGGAGCTTTGATATTGAGATATCGGTGTACCAGAAGAAGCAACCATATTTCGAACAATGAGTGAAGAAGTCCCTAAATGCGAAATGCCAGCAGCGGTAGCAGAAGGAGGGGGAGGTGGAGAGGAGGGGGGCTTTCCGGTCCCTTGTCCACATTATCTCGGGCATCTATGCCAAGAGAACTATCGGTATCTGCTCCTGCCGAGGAATTTTACATATCGTGCGGGACACCTAAAACCGACCCTCTTTATCTCTAGGTTTGCTTAGTAATACGCACAGTGCCTTGGCATAAACCCGTTTATCGGCATGCTCCCCTGACCGAAAATGTCCACTTCACTGTCCCCAACCAATACTCACACAATTAAAGATTAGAGTCTATGGAATTGAAGGAGAGCTGACCGTGGGTAGCTCTAGGGAGTTTGTTTCTCAAAAAACCTTATTATTGTTGCGGAGCATTCGCAGTTGATTCTCGCTCCAGGGAGGGTCGATTTCAGACGGCCGGCACCAGAAAACTTGGGAGAGTGGTGGGATGAGACTATTATTAATCCGGACACGACCTGACAGAAATACCGGTATTGATAATTTGTGTGTGGGGTGTCCGAATTCCTGACCAATGACGAGAAGAGCCTGATGACAATCTGATAAGGTATACTGAATTCTTGTTCCTTATCTTATCAAATCATCAGACTGTTCTCGTCATGAGATCGTCAGCCGTCATATCTGTCATTTCCGCCAGGAGAAGATCCAACTTTATGCCCTCTCTCCCCCAATGCCTTCTCCCATTTTCTCCCGCCCAAAATTATTCTCTCTTACATATAATCCCCCCCCCCAATCTTTTCCTTTCGTCACTTCCTTTTCTTGACATCCCCCACAAATTACTTGAACTTGTCCGGAATACAATTTTCGTCAACTTCTCTTTTTCCCTCGCAAATTTACTGCAAGATGTCCCAAGCTCAGGCAAATGATGCTGAAAAGAACGTTGAGATCTGGAAGGTATGTATGCATGGTAGTTCCTTTTTTTTTTTTTTTTGGTGAGCGTGGCAAGAAGGGAGGAATATAACGTACCCCACGGTGGGTCGAGACACACGGTGACACGAAACAAACATATAAAGTTGTATTCAGAAAACCGGTTTATGCTCTCTACTAATGGACCGGTAGCCGGTTATTTCGTGTCGCCGTATGTCTCGACTCGCCGTGGGGTACGTTACATGAAACATCTTTTTTCCCCTTCATTTTCAATTTTCCTCGAGATTGTTTCCAGCTAAGATACTGTGGTCTGGACGAATAGGTTAAGAAGCTCATCAAGCGTCTTACTGAGGTGAGGGGCAATGGCACAAGCATGATTTCCCTCATTATTCCACCGAAGGATCAGATTTCCCGGGCTGCAAAGATGTTGGCTGAAGAATATGTTAGTACGACCTTGTTTTTCCCTCGAGCGTTAGAGTGACGGCGCCCCACCTAGAAGGGAAAGTTGGAAGTTGGAAGTTGGAACTCTTGGTAAATATTTGAGAGGGAAGGAAACTACTCCACGGCACGAAGTTTATGTCATTGCATATTCCTTGCTTTTTCTACAGCATTGCCTTTGGCGTGACCGCCCGGGCTTCGGATTTCTGACTTCTAACTTTCGTTTATACACGGGGCGCCGTCACTCTATTGTTTGGAACCCTACGAAATCAACCTGGGGATAGCCGTTAATTTACTGTTTGCTTTCGTTTGGCTTTGTAGGGAACCGCCTCCAATATCAAGTCTAGAGTCAATCGCCTCTCTGTCTTATCTGCCATTACCTCTACCCAGCAACGTTTGAAGTTGTACCCAAGGGTCCCACCGAATGGACTGGTGGTCTACTGTGGCGAGATAATCACGAGTGAGGGTAAGGAGCGCAAAATTAACATAGACTTTGAACCCTTCAAGCCAATCAATACCTCACTGTACCTCTGTGATAACAAGTTCCACACCGAAGCTCTATCGGAGCTCCTTGAATCCGACAGCAAGTTTGGTTTCATTGTGATGGACGGTGGCGGTGCCCTTTTCGGAACTCTAAGCGGCAACACGCGGGAAACTATTCACAAGTTCTCTGTCGCTCTCCCGAAGAAGCACGGCCGTGGCGGTCAATCTGCACTTCGTTTTTCCCGTCTCAGGGAAGAGAAACGACACAACTATGTTCGGAAGGTTGCCGAGTTGGCCGTGCAGAACTTCATTACTGCTGACAAGGTTAATGTTTCTGGCTTGATTCTTGCCGGGTCAGCAGATTTCAAATCCGAGCTTGCCCAGAGTGAGCTGTTCGATCAGAGGCTGCAAGCCAAAATCATCAAAATGGTTGACATCTCGCATGGTGGAGACCTTGGGTTTAACGAGGCCATCGAGCTGGCATCCGAAACGCTCAGCAACGTCAAATTTGTTCAGGAGAAGAAGTTGATTGGCAGGTACTTTGAAGAGATCTCCCGGGACAGCGGGATGGTCTGCTATGGTGTTGAGGATACCTTGAAGGCGTTGGAACTCGGTGCTTGCGAGAGTAAGTGCATAATACACTCCCGTTTGAAAAGTTTTCGTAACCACACCAGTCCATTCATGTACGGGGTTAAGGGTAAGTGAGGCGAAACAGTTTTCATTTGTTCCTGGGTCACTCGGCCAATGAGAGAGCAGGAAGTTTTGTTGTTGGTACATTTTGGGTTCGCCTCACTTTTTTCCCCTAGTACTGTACTCGAGTAGTCGTGGCTGGCGTAGCATGTTGATGCCAGCTGAGCGCAGCTACAACTACATGAATGAACTAGTGTGGTTACGAAGATTTTTCAAACGGGAGTGTACGCCACCCAGCCTAACTCCCCCCTCGGGATCAAAAGGAATAGGAGAGGGGCTAACATTTCTCTCCTCGCTCTAGCTCTCATCGTGTTTGAGAACCTTGACGTCACTCGTTGGACACTCAAGTCCTCCAGCGGAATCTCGGTAATTCTTCACACCACCAAACTCCAAGAACAGAATCGAGAACAATTCATGGACAAGGAGTCGAGCCAAGAAATGGAAATCATCGAACAAACCCCCTTCCTAGAATGGCTAGCGGAGAAGTACAAGGATTTCGGCGCAACTCTTGAATTCGTAACTGACAGGTCCGGGGAAGGTAATCAGTTTGTCAGGGGCTTCGGTGGGATTGGTGCAATACTCAGGTACAGGGTTAACTTTGAGCAACTTGCTGATATGGGTAATGAGGATGAATACTATGATGGTTAGCATATCCTTTCTAACACACACAACCTGTTTCAAGCTACAGTAGTTGATGGGATGGCAGATTGATGGTTTTGTTCCCTCGCATATAAGCGCGAGGATGTATCTCCAGACACTGGTCTGAGGGCGTCCCGCGGTCGGCTGCATTGTCGCCGCTTTCGCGGTGACTGTGTTGCCACTGATAGTGAGGAGGTGGATGAGGCAATTTGTGACAGAGGACTGGCCCAATGGTTTCGATCAATTAAGCCATTTCACACCCAAGCGGTGAGTTCACTTTACCGTCTCTCCTATGTTTACAGGATTCAATGACTAATCAATATTGAGCAGGCGTTGAAAAAAGCATGGAACTAAACGGGTAAACGCTATCCTAATGCCTAATTGATGGAAAAAGCGGGGGTGTTGAATTGGAACCCTGAATGAGGGCAAAAACGTTTTGTTTTAGTAGGCGTATTAATGAAGGGGTTTTATTCATTAGATTTATAGAAAATTGGTTGCGGTGAGAAGTACTAGCAGTGTGCGCCCAAGATTTATTTTTTACACCGGGGTGTCGGGTTAAGACAAATAGAGGATGTCCGAGTCTGGATTGCTGGATGGTGTACCGGAGGTAGAACTATCTGGTTAGAATAATAGCATATGTTGTTATAGACGGTAAGTAGTTCTTATACGGTGAAAGGAGGGGGCGCCGAGGGCTTACCGTTAGACGCACCAAAGGATAGGAGAGGATGGCTAATTGCATGCTAGTCCAAGGCAAAAGAGGTATCCACTTACATACACGGGGAAAAAAGGGAAAGTGGCAAAATATTGGAACCCCTTGATACCACCATCATCTCATTATCGAAGCACAATTATCCAAATATACCACTTGTTTCTTGGGTGTTTTTCTTGCTGCGCGAGTGACCACTCGTGAGTAAAGAGTAGTAAATTTCTTGACTAGTGGTTCCCAACTTGGAAATTAGCAATAGTGCGCTGAATGAGATTATAATAGGTCGTGGATTTGATATTACAGCGCTGTTCTATTATCGATTATGAATGCATCGGTGAGGGGAGGCCTTCCGCTGTGCATGCGATTCCTAACCCCCATCCAAATCCCTCACTTTTTAGTCAAGCGTACCCAGTTCAGGCCTTCCAATGGGCTAAACAGGGTCGAAATTGCGCGGGACCGATCTAACTTGGGGTTGGCGAACCATAGCCTGGGTTAGTTGGGTCCGTCGGGGTAAGAAGGTAAGGGGAGTTGGGAATGTAAAAAGGAGGGCCGATACCAATGTTAATAAGCTTTCTTGCGTGATTTTACCCAGCTACAATGAGCGCTGACTATTGTATAGTGTGTTCCCGCACTACTTGCCCTATTCGAGTGAGATATTGTGATACCGCCAAACTGGATTCAAGTGGGGTGAGGTCTTTGTTCTGCGGTCTGCGGATAGGAAAAGTAGAGCAGAATATCGTAGTTGCAGCGAAATGCAAATTTCTGCTAAAGCATGCCTGAGAATTTCATTATTCAAGGAATTGCTTAGGGCTAGCGCGATATGAGTTTAGGTCTAGGGAGGGGAAGTGGTTCATAATTCATTTCTAATCGTAACCCCTAGACTCTCCCCGCAATGCGCTATCCAATCCTCGAAAGGGGGTGCTGCGCATGGTGATAGTGAGTATCAATTGGAACCCAAATGGTCCATTGGGGCCGAACGGTGATCTCTTGTCAAATGGAATCATAAGAAATCACTCATATAACACTATCGCTATTCCCCCAGTGGACTTGTGATCGAGGATAGTTTTTTTGCGTTACTCTTCTGCTGTAGGCCAACTAGTGCATTCTGGGGGTGTGTGATGGCCTTGAGCTGCCCATATAAAGTGCGCGACCTCCTCTGTGTTTTCAATGTCTTTCCCTGTGCACGGCCAAAATAAGGGTAAAAAAAAAAGAGCCATTATCCGTCCCTGATATTGCTATTATAACTGCCCTTTTGAAAATCATGGGAGCATATATTAGTAAATAGTGACTAATATTCACAGATTCTTAAAAGCATTCCGTAGCCACAAACACTAGATTTGTCATCCCCGAGTACCGCTTGTGGATGCCAACGGCGATACGCAATCTAGTAGGTGCTTGGGCCCGGCTACTTACTACCAGGCACTAGTTCCATAGTTCAGGTAGAGTTACTCGTCGGGTCTCCTATTATCATCCCATTGAGTTGAAGCTTGCTCTGTGTTTGGTATCTGGACTCTGACACCTCTACCTTTCCTCCCTTGATCGCATATTCCACCGCCGCATTCTTGTACTTGTCTTTTACATTGTTATCTGCTCTTGTATCTAGTACGGTAGAGCTACGATCGTGGCCCTACTTTCCCAGCCTACTGTGTGATGTAAATAGCTGTTTCGAGGTAAATAACGTTTTATAGCACCATTTCTCATATGATATCCTTTATTCGCCCCTCCCAGCACCTGCTAATACCCTGACTATCTTCTCATCTCTCTAGATTATTCCAGTCATGGAGCTCTGTTCTTTGGGCCTACAGCTCTATGGAGTGCGCGCTAGGCTTATAGTCAATAGTCCCGGGATTAAAGTACTGTTTGCTCATGAGCATCCTTCGTTGCAGGATCTGACACTGTGTTCTCACGTCCCCTAACTTCATACCTCCGTCTAACTCTTGGACTCTCTTGGCCGTTTCCTTGGGTGAGAAGTGAAAAATTCAGAGAATGTATCGAATGCTCGAATTTTTGAGAATATTGGATAGGCACGCCAAGTGAGTTCCTAGATATCCGTAGCATGGGATGCTGGGTTAGTTGCTTGATTGATTGAGAGGGGGTAGCCGTAGTTGACTATAGTAAGCACCAATAATTTTGGTGCGATTTGCGTTAATTCTGCCTCAAATGGCGGTTCGGCTTTTATCGCCAAACTAAATGCCCCCATCCTCTGCAAACGAGTGTATTCCTAGCCCTTACAAACAAGAGGTATAATACGGTATTCATCGTCTTAATGCACGAGCATGCTGCAATGCCGCTCCTTTTTGCCGTACTAGTGATTCACCAGGTAGCCTGGCTTCGTCCCGAGTTAGAAAATACCAGCAGTCTCATTGCGAACCCATCTAGTTCTAAGCTCTCTGAGTGTAATATTTGGAATACACACGGCACCGGTATTTGATTAGTGTGTTATACGGTAGTAGGATTCATGGCAAAGTGTAGGAGAGTCCTTGCATGTAGTTTTGGGAAACCGAAAGAGGGTCAGGTTCGGTTTCTGTGCACGAAAAAGGGCTTTACTAACATGGAGCTAGTGTCCCTCTTAAAAGATGAGGAAGCATTGAATAGGACAAGTTATGAAAAACAGGAAGATCTGTGAAAGAAAAATTTCATGGTTTGACACTGCCCTTTTCCGGATTTCCTGCAACTTTGGCTTGCTCTTCCTTCCCTCTCAGTTTATTGTAGGCCACCCAACAAACAATTCCAACCACACTCCCGTGACACCCCTCCAGCCGAGGCCCTTCTTCACACCTCCTAGAAACACTCCATTCATCGATCTTGTTCTGAGACTTATTCTCGAGCAACCTCCATGATCGGCCTTGCCATTCGATTTCCTGCTTCCCGTACTCAGGTACATGGTCGGGACGGATATCGCCCGAAATGGCGTGGTTGACGCACTTTATCAAGCAAACCTTAACCCTGCCTTACAGAGGTGAAAGAAAGGTTTTATTTTTGGTGTGAGGGAGGTCCCGTGTGCGGCTATCCTAGCATCCGGTCGGCAAGGTTTCCCAACAGCAAGAACCAGAGGATCAAAAATACCTGTAACCGTTTTTCCGAATTCCAGTACCAGTGTGGAATAGGGCTCTTATCCCTTGGGCGGTCTAAGACAGTAAAATTCGCAGCCAGGCACACTCAAGATTATGATTCGTTGCAAATTAATGGTTGCTTTGACGCCGAGCCACTTGGACGTTCAAATCGGTCAAGACCGAGCCATTTCGGGTAATATAAATCGGATTTTTATCGCCTTAGCAGCCATTAATTTGCAACGAATCAGAATCTTGAGTGTGCTTGGCTGCGAATTTTACTGTCTTAGACCGCCCAAGGGATAGGGCATTTTTAGCAGCTATGAGAGCGTTTGGATATGCACTAGAACCCTATGTTTGGAGATAGCTTGGCGTGCAGAACTTTCTGCACATAGGCCTCTCTTCTCTTTCTTAGTTTAGACAAGCGCAACAACACACACTCTCTCCACTCTATTGGTTCTTCACTTCCACTCTATTGGGCTTAGCTTCCTGTGCATATCTCTCTCTACCTAGCTATAACTTGAAAGAGACTCAAGAATTTTCTTTCTTAATATGTTGTCTTGCTATACTCATCAGGTTATTAGACAAACTACATATCTTTCCCTCTGATGATAAACTGGAGACCATCAAGGATGAAGCTGGAGTAGTTTTGGGGCATAGATTCCAGCTTTCTATTGAGCTAAGTGAGACTTTGATAGTATCAGAATCATGCTTCTTTTACTTGCAAAAGTTGAGATAAACATAAAGGAGACAATATACTAGCTGCTTGCCTTTATACATATTGGCCGAACTCCTTTTTTAAAGGTTAGAAATATGCAGATCACATAATTTTCAAGTCTGACACTAATGCCACACTGGCTAAGAATCTGCAATTATTGCAATATTTCTCTAACTTTCTCATAATTTATAATACTGGAATATACCTTTCTGGCAACTAGTACTATATTGCTTAAGGATTTTGTGGACAATTTTCCAAAATCACCAATCAAGAATATAGTATTGTTATTCAACATAGTATATAATCTGAGAATGCTAGTGACTATCGGGATTGAATAGGATAAGGATCTATGTTCAGACCAGGATTATCATTTACTTGATGAAAGCATCAGATATCAGATGGAACTATGATATGGAGATTACACTCAGAGAACTATTCAGAAATACTCACACAAGCAATAAAAGCCCTTAATAATACAGAAAAGCTAAGCCAGAGGTGTAATAGTATCAGTGCTGTTAGCAACCTTCACAGGTCATTGGGAGAGAAATTTATTCTCATCCGTGGGGCCTTCTTGGTTTGTCAAGGTTCTGAGCAGATAACATTCAGTGTTAACCTGAATGTTGACCTGCTTTTGCCAGGTGCATCGATTCCTCACCTTACCTTTACTCCTACTCAGTTATCAGATGTCACACACTAGGCAGGGGTGATTTACAGCACACTGGGGATATCTGAGTTCTCCATTAACATCCACAAGAAAGTTATTGGTAAAAAAACCTACCAAGACCTCAAACCTTACACTATCACTATTTTTGACAGAATTAAGACATAAGACTTTCCAATCGCATTGGGGATTAAAATTCAGTGCTGGTTCCTACAGTATGAAGATCTTTTTGATATTAAAAAGCAAGAATGTAATCTTTTAGATATTGGCTTAATATGCAAATGAATAGAGCAAGCAGGGAAGGTGGTTAATAATATTGTAGCTAAGGCTATCCCAATTGGGTGCAATAATATGCTGCTCATTAAAAACTGGTTGAAGGTCACTGAAAGCCTCATTTTATTCCTTTCTATTAGCGGGGACAAATTTCAAGTCCCTTGGGAGGAGGATAGCAAGAATCAGTGCAAATACTACATGAAGATGATAGCTGATAAAGAGGAAGCTGTGAGCCATCAAGGGATTATAGAAGACGTAAGTGATAAATCTAGGAAACATTAGGGGGAAATGCCGAAAACTACCAACAGGTCTATTGTAAGTTGAAGTTCAAGTTGTATTGAGCCATTTTCAGGAGTTTATCTGGCCCTGGGCTGTGTTACAATTCTCTCTTCTCCGGGCGATACTTGCAGCAGGTAACCGATAGCTTCCTAACGATCACTTCTTCTTAGCCTGAACGCTGTTGCGATAGCTAAGTCCTTTGACTCCTATCTAGCAACGTTGATTGCTAGGCTCATATAAGACCGTCGTGTCTTGATTCTCGAAAGCGTGATAGATGAAGATCTTTTGTATTGAAAGTATAGTGTATGAAAGAACTTAGATGGTTGCGTGAAGAACTCAAATCCCATGCCCCGAGTGTGCCCTTATATAGGGGTTCTTCCCTCAACCCCAACTCTGCGTGACTCATACCCTCGCGTCATGCAACTCATGACTCATAGTGAGTCATAGTGTGAAATTCATCAGCTAACCCGTTCGAGTCAGCTGCGCTATATTTCGTAACCAATCAAAGCCCATAAAACAAGTCATGTGCCCTAGCGGGGTCACATGCGTGAAACCCATGACTCATAACTATGAGTCATGTGCGAAATACATAAATCACATGACCACAAACGTGAGTCATGTCAAATATCAACCAATAACAATAAACCAATGACACGCTATTGCGTCGTCATGTAAAATCCTATGAGTCAACTGATCTCATAGCGTGAAAGATAACAAACCAATGACTAATAACTATTAGTCATGCGAGAGTTTGCCTTGCTTAGTCACCGTTTGTTACAGGCTGGGTAGATGAGATTAGATAGTTGCTGCTATAGGATTGCCTGAGTTAGATTTACAATAAGAGAGTGAAAAGTTTTCTCTGTAATAATAGTCTTCCATAGTAGTAGTTAGTTGAAATTGGGCTTAATGAAAGTCTGATAACTTAGAGGAGAGAAGATGTTCAAATATGTGAATATCAGGGGCATGATCTATTCTATATGGATTATACTAGGCATGTGCAAGAGGTACTGCAGGGATATGCTAAGTAAGGAGAAATAATAGTAGTAGAGCAGATTGGTAAAAATTCCGATTCTTAATATTCCAAACAGGTTGGCAGCAGCAACTATATTTATACAAAAGTGTGTACCAATAGTATGTACGAAAATACTATAAGAAAAACAATGTAAGAAACATAAGTACAAACATGTTTGACCCTGAAATCCTGCTAAGTAAATCCTAAACAATCAGGGTGAAACCATAAGGGTGTGACCAACAATGGTGCATAAAATCCTGAACTCCGGATAAGAAAGCACATGTTAAATCCTACAATAACAATAAAACACTATAAAATATATCTTAGCTGTGTTATGTAAGCGGTAGACAGGCAGAGCCGAAACACAAACTAAGTAACTTGAAAAGAATCCATGGTATAGTAGTATCATGAAATATACTAGGAAATATAATGAGTATTTCAACAGAAGCAAGTATTACCACAATGGAGGCTTAAAAATTTAGCTCTACTTCTGCAGAAGCTTGCAGAACCCAGTTTCAGTTTCCACCAGCTCGTTCTCTCTTCAGAGGAAGCAGCGAGTGATTATACGTGATTGTCCCCTTCTCACAAACCAGCTTACCACAACAGAGCGACGGCGTTCCAAACGGAAGTGAAAGTTGAAAGTTGGAAATCAGAACTCTTGGTGAATATTTGAGAGGGGAGGAATCTCCTTTCCCAGCAAGAAGCTTGTGTCCATGCGTATTCTTCCTTTTCTCGGTGCTGCTTAGGGCATAGACTGGTTGCTAACTTGAAGGCTTCTGACTTCTGACTTCTAACTTGGGTTTATGCACAGGAGCGCCCTCACTTTAATAACACAGACCTCCAGATATCTGTTGATGCAGTTTTTTTCCCCCCTTTTTTATTCCTTCTCTTCTGCGCTGCGTTGTATTACAGGCTGCCAAGACGGTGATGTAAAGTTAACCTCTCGTTTCGACAACACCTTCCATCCTCAGTTCTTGCCGCCCTTCGAAAATGTCCTCACCTATCAGCGCCGAGCCCCACCGCCCTGCTAGAATATCGCCTTTTGTTCCTGCCGGCATCCTCGAAAGAACCGGAATAAAACACCGCATTGTTGGAAATGCCGCCGTAATTCTCTTCGGATCGGATCTCGTCATTGCTGATCTCGACCTCGCCATTTCCGACGAGCAGTTTGACTTGGCGCTTTCCGTTCTTCACGACGAAGGCTTTCGCGACATAGACTTCGGTTCTAGCCGGCTGGTTGCCATGCCAGTCTTGGGCAAGCCTGGGGGCTGGGTCGCTCGCCGACTACAATTCCCATCGTCCTCCTCAGACAATGTGGTGCTCTCTCCTGCCAGCTGCTAGCATCTGGAAATTAATCCAGATACGACCTTCCTCCCGTTCCCTAATCCTTATCGATTCCCGCATTTCTTAGCTTATCTCGAAGGTAATCCACAATCCACAAGTCTATTAAATATTGTAAACTGCATGAGCTATGGTTACTAACAGCGGGGATCAGGCGCACAGCCCTAATTTGGGCAATCGACGCACTAGTATCCGTTGGAGATAACTCACTACTCTTCAAGTACCTGTATTCGATCATGGCGGACCTTCAAGAGAGACGGCCAGAGCTCAAAGGAATAGTGGTGTCACCCGGAGATCAATTTTTCATGGACTTCTACACGAAGCAGTATACGCTGTCGGGCATGCTGAGGGTTCTGGAGTTGCGTAGGGGTATCATCGCTGGGACTATCTCAGTTGATGCTGCAAGGGCGGTAGTCCCAAGGCCTGATTTGGCAAGGAGGCGCATCAAGGAAAAGTACCTTCGACAGGGAATGGGAAGGGGGGATGGCGAGGGAAGCTCTCCTGTGGCTTAGGTGGTACACCGGGGAACAATGGCAGGGTATAAATGTCGCTAAAGGGATGCTATGGCGGGTTGAGATGTGTGCGTGAATGGAAATTTCTATTTTCCGCTAAATCTACAGTCATTTAGCGGAAGTGTTTGTGAGATATATCTCATCCTAGTGATACAACCTGGCCCACTCTATCACCGACCCCACCTATTCGGCAAACAACTTTTCCGTAACCTCCGCAAACCCCCCCTCGATAACCCACCTGCCCACCTTATCCTCCTCGCTAAGCGGCGCATTCCCCTCGCGCACGACAATCCCACCCATCATCCCAGCCTCAATAGCAGCCTTAACCTCCCCAACATGATCACTCAAAAAAACCCACCCTTCCCCTCCTTCCCCCCCCTCCCTCTCCCCCCCTTCAACTTCCCTCAAAATCCTCCGATAGCTCCCCGCCTCAACCTTCGCGCCAACCCCCGTATCAAAAAACCCATCGAAAACTGACCTAACATCCCCCTCGCACGAGTACCGGAAGAACAAGTCCTGCGCCCTAACGCTCCCGCTAGAATACACATACACCCTCACCGGCTGTCCCTGGGGGTCCTGCGAGGAGCGCCACGCACGTATGGCCGGGAGCACATCGGGGTAAATCGGAGCGACCAGTTCTCCGGACTCGTAGCCGGCCTGCCACAGATGGCCTTGGAGGGCCTTCAAGGCGGGGGATTTGGAGTTTTGGATTGTTAGGGTTTTTATGTGGTCGAGTAGGGCTGTGGGGGTTGTGGTGTGGGCTTCGGGGAATGCGGCTATTAGGGGGTTTGTTGTTTGGGGGTTGGCGGTGGTAGTGGTGGTGCTGCTGGTGGTGGTGGTCCAATTTTTCGAGAGGTAGGTTGGGAGAGCTTCGAGGGCGTAGGGGTATAAAGTGTCTTTTACGAAGGTTATTGGGCAGATGGTGCCTAAGTTTTTTGGTTAGTCGGATTGAGGGAAGGAGGAGGGAGAGGGGGGAGAGGGGGGGAAGGGGAGGAACCTTCGATGTCGATGAGGATTGCTTTTGGAGGCATTGTGGTGGTTTTTGTTTGTTTAAAGATTGGAATTTACGATTAGGGTGAGAGGTGGGAAAGAGGGAAAGAAGGAAAGAAGGAAGGAAGGAAAGAAGGAGAGGGGGAAGAGAAAACTAGGGAAAAGGGAAAAGGCAATTGAAAGAAAATAAAGGAAGGGAGGGGCGAGGAAGGGAGGGGGGTCAAGCACTCTCCCCTCCCCATCTATT
>Ga0307507_10006079_pt1 | contig 18948 bp, 4 predicted proteins | sample 7_EM_MG_FD_207223 | JGI IMG/M metagenome (GOLD analysis project Ga0307507, IMG submission 207223) | Populus trichocarpa ectomycorrhiza microbial communities from riparian zone in the Pacific Northwest, United States - 7_EM | ecosystem: Host-associated > Plants > Roots > Unclassified | place... | reverse complement strand
AATTGCTACCTAGATCCTTTCTAGTCTTTAATTAATTTCCTTAGGGGTAGCTAATAAGCCTCGCTTGTTTAGTATTAGGTGGATTTCTTCTAGGTCTTAGAGTTATTGTTTAATTATATTAAGAAAGCTATCTATATTAAGCTTCCTTATTGCGTATCTTTTGCTATTTAGTTACGCCTTAATGTCCAGATCTAGTTATATCTAAATAGGGATATAGTCTAAGGTAAGTGCCCATTCTTCTTTAGGGGAGCACCTTTTAAGTCTCTGGTATAGGTTTTCGTCTATAATTATAAGGTTAATTATACTTTTGGCAGTGCCCTATTACCATATAATTGCACCTGGGGGGGTAGCTAGCTTAAGGCCCCTATTATCTATAGCTCTTAGTAGGCACTCTGCCTGTTAATTAGCAGCAATATAGATACCCCCCTACTGTGGGTAGTAGAGGTTTATATCTCCTAATAGAATAAACTCTATGTGTTTAGTTTCTAGTAAGCTTATTACAGATATAATATTCTCTGTCTATGCTACCCCTTTAACCCTAGGGTTATAGACATTAATAATTTGTACTAGTCCCCTATATATCTGGATGGTTATAACTATAATATCTAGGTTAACTGCCTGCTATAACCATAAGGCAAGGCTAATATTTTTATTAATCATAAAGTATACGCGTATAGCTACTTTTGGTTTATATAGGAGCTGGAATCCTTAGGGGCAGTATATTAATTATATATAGGTATTATAATACGGCTCTTATATAGCAAGAATATAGTGTTTCTCTAGGTCTAGACTGTCTAGTAGGGGCCTTACTAGACGGTGGTTTGTATTGCCGTAGTTATACTATATAATAGTCAAGTGGCGGACCCCTAGTAGGGGTCCTTTGCCTCTTCTTTGCTCCTCGCTTCTTCTATTTCCACTTTCTCTAAAATATTTAGAACTTCTATTTTCTGTATTTACTCCCTAGCCACTACTTATTTTATATAGAGCTTTCTATTTCTATATCTTGTGTTCCTACTAGCCTTTCTAAATCTAAGTCTGTTATTACCTCTGGTTCTTTCCCCGTTCTTGCCGGTTGGCTATATGCCCCTTATAAGCTAGCTATATATGTTATATTTACTGCGTTAAATCTAATTCTTAATTATCCTGGCCTTAAACTTGCCGTAGCTGTCTATAGGGGTCTTTCTACTGGGCGTCCTCTCCCTTATATCCTATATGTCCCTTATATCCCTATTTAGTCTAGTGATGTTACATAGCGTCACTTTTAGCCTGTTAAGGCTTAGGATGGCTAGCTTAGCCCCCTAGTATTAAAGGTAGGAAATGCTAGGAAGATACCTACGTCCCCCTAGCTTATTACCTGTTGTTTCCATTTATATAACCTAGCATGTAGTTATTCCTATAGCTATTAAGCCCTTTCCTTCTATCTTCTATATTTAATATAGTCTTCTCTCTCCTACGCCTTATGTGTGCTTTGGTAACAGTTCGCGTATTTTATTTAGTCTTGATTTATACATTGTCTTATATTATAGGGGCCTGCATAGTAGCCGCAGCACACCTGTGCTGCGTATGTGGATTGGGTGTGTCCCTATTATATATAGCAATAACATCATTCTAGGTATAGTCTATGGTTATAAAGCCTTATATTATATATAAGGCTATTTATAATTATTCCTTTTTGGATAAGAAGTTTTTGCATTCCTAGTATATATATGCTGACAATAAGGGAGCTATATGTTCGTCTGTTATTTCCCTAGCAAGTCTCTAGCGCCCCTTATATCCTCTTATTATTCTTATTATATACTTAGTTTGTATTTTCCTATTAAAGCTATTAGATCTAAGTAATTACAAGTCCTAGTATAAGGCGTTCCGTTTGTTTTACTATCTCCTATATAGTTGCTATATTGTCTGCCTAGCGTCCCCTTTCTACCCTAAGGCTTATAGGAACCGATAGGACTTTAACTAGGTAATCTTCACAAAGCACTTTTATGCTAATACGCTCTCCTAGCCTATCCCCTGCCCTTACGGCCCGTTCCTTTACCTATTGGTCCTTTAAGGTGACTCTAATATCTCTACTCCTAAGGTGTTAGACTACGACGGCGTTGTGGACCTCCTTATAAATCTTTATAAGAACTTCTGTTTCTGATTATCCCCTAAGTTCCTCTACCTTTTCTATATTTAGTTATATTGTAATTATATACCCAGTTATTGTTTTTAGGGGGGTAGGTTCCCTATGCTATAAGCACAGCTATAGCGGCCTAGGTGCGGTTCGCCTATAGGGGGAAGTTTTGTTTATCTTCAATTTTATTTAGCCGTTAGAGGATTTAATTAAGGGTTTACTAGAGGGGCGCCTAAGGTTTACTAGACTGGAGCTATTCTGCTAGCTATATTAGTTTATAATGGCTAATAGATACTCCCCTATAGTTCCAGATACTAGACGCGTCTAATAGGCTTTATATTTTATTAGATGCCTTTTTAATTGGGGTATTTCCGCTTTCTAGTGTAGTATTCGCCTGTCCTTATTGTTATTGTGGGGGGCCATTATTAGGTATAGGTCTGGCGGTCGCGCGCGACTGCGTACCACTGTCGTTCCACCTATGCCTCCCCTGTGATGCATGTATCTCAGGGGATTATTAGGGTGTTTTTCAGGGTTCTTTTGGTTAGTTTGGTCTTTTTGGGCCGGGTGCAGCAAGAGCTCCAAAAGTTAAGTACCGCTAATATTGGGTCTAGGCGAGATATATTAGTTCTAAGCACTATATAACAGCGGCGCTAAAATTAATCTTATATAATATAATTTGGTAAAAGAGTATAAACTTATCCCATTATTAGGGTAGCAGAAACCTATTATAGGCTTCCTAAATAAGCATTAGATTAAACTATATAGCGCCTATAAGCTTATAGTATTAATAGCTAATATATATAACCACACTAAGGTAGTTAGCCCATAACCCTTCTAGGCGGCTAACTTTATAGATTATAACCTTATCCTTAGATATCCTTGGCTTGTAGAAGTAGATCTTAAAATACGCTTTAAAACAGAAGCCTTTAAATAGTAAAATAATAAAGAATTGGAAGGGTATATATTACTAATAAGCTTAAAAGACATTCTAGAGGATATAGCTCTAGGTAAAATAGTATATACTCTATACCTAAAGGAGTATTAGATCTAACCCCTATTCTATAATAAGATAGGTATAGAACCTAGTATAGGTAATAACCCTTCTATAATAGATACCCTATAAGGAACTACTAAATAGGTTATAGAGACATTATAGGGAAGCGGTAATCTTAAAGATCTTATAAGATACTTCTATTATTATAGGTTACTCTAGCTTAAGCAATACGCAGAGAGTATACTATAGCGCCTTAAACGCTGCGTTAAGGGGTTTCCTATCCTCTACTAGCTACTATATAAAACTGTTTAATATATAGTAGCAACTATATATAAATAACTACTATAGCGCGCGATGCTGCCTATAAGTATCTTAAGGGAGCTCTAAAACCTACCTAATAATAATATAGAGGATAAACGCGACCCCAATTTACTAAATATCCTAGTATGCCTAAGGGACTTACTAAGGGTATTTTTAGGTAGATAAACTAAAGTCCTTTCGCAGAACTTAAAATATAATTATATAATTAATTTAAAAGAAGGTAAGTAACCACTAAACCTTCCTATCTATAACCTCTCTTATAAAGAGCTTAAGATCCTATAGGAGTACCTTAATGGCTTACTAGAAAAGGGATAAATATAGCCTAGTAAGTTGCTAGTAGGCACGCCAATCCTCTTTATTCTAAAACTAGATAGAACTATAAGGCTATATATAGACTATCTCGGTTTTAATAAGATTATAATTAAGAACTGTTACCCACTACTACTAATTAATAAAATGCTGAATTAATTATTTAGAGTGAAGATCTTTATAAAGTTAGATTTATAAGACGCCTATTATAGGCTCCGTATTAAAAAAGGGGATAAGTAAAAGACTGTTTTTAAAATCTAATATAGCCACTTTAAGTATCTGGTAATGCCTTTTAGGCTAGCTAATACGTCTATAATATTTTAATTATATATTTACAGAGCTTTAGGGGGACTAGTTAACCGCATATACATTATCTATTTAGATAATATTCTAATCTACTTAGAAGATAAGAATTAGTATAAGTAATATATCCATAAAGTGCTAGAACATTTAGATAATTAAGGCCTCTACGCTAAGGTATTAAAGTATATCTTTAATACTAAGTAGGTTAAGTTCCTAGGTTATATTATAACGCCTATAGGTATAGTTATGGACCTAATACAGGTATAGACAATTTAAAAGTGGCCGGAGCTAGAGAGCTACTGGAATATTTAAGTGTTTTTAGGCTTTGCCAATTTCTATAGGCGCTTTATCTATAACTACTTAGATGTTACCTAATACCTATTTAACCATATTACTAAAACTTCTTAAGACCTAGCCTAAGAAGCAAAAAGCTTAAAGGTAAAAAGGAGGAAAATTAAAAAGGGACTAACTAAATAGTATAAACCATAGATATGGCCTAAAAAGGTTTAGAAAGCCTTTTAGGGACTATATATAAAGTTTACAGAGGCTCCACTACTATAGCATTTTAACCTAGATTAGCCACTAATAATAGTCACTAATGTATTAAATTTTACTCTTACTAGTATCTTATTATAACCCAATAGGTATCTAAACGCTACTTAATTCCACTAAAAACTAATAGTATTTTATAGCAGAAAATTCCAGAGGCCTAAAATTAGGTGTTATACCCATAATAAAAAACTGCTGGCTATAGTTAACTACTTTAAATAGTAGCGATACTACCTTAAGTACGTAAGCTATACCACCTATATACTCTTAGATTATTACAATCTACGCTACTTTATAACTATAAAGGAGCTTATATCTTAATAGGCCAGATAGGCAGAGTGTTACAGTAACTTAGTCGATCGAGGCATAAGCGCCGTAAAGAACGTATGCAAGCCTGTACAATTGGAATGTCTATAGACTTGGATATCAAGATAAGGAGCAAAAAAAGGTCGTGGAAAGAACACGTCTATATACATGGAGCTAAGACATAAGCGAACCCCCTAACTAGGCCCTATCCAGGTTACGCACATTAGTGCCATAACATAGAGGAGCTTATATAATTTAATTTTAAGATTAAATATAAGCTAAGTGAAAACAACCCTACTAATAAACTGTTATAACGGCCAGACTATACCAAAGGCTTTAAAATAGGAGAAGAAAAACAGATAATAAATATCTTACTCCCTATATTATAGAATAAGCTCCGGGTATAGAATGCTTAAACACCTATAGCTCTAAGCGCTAAGTTTTAGGTAGTGTAAACCCCATTAGCTTCTACTAATATTCTAGCTAGTACCTAGTCTGTTGCTAATAAGGGTCTAAATATACCTAGATAGGATGTCCCTAATATACCCCCAGAACCTAATAATATACTACCTTTAATTATTAAGCTATCCCCTTAAACCAAAAGTAAAGCTATAAAGTAATTAAAACCTAGGGCCCTATAAAGACTGAAGGACTTTAACCTTATAGCGGCCTTCCTAATATACGCGTATTAAGAAGTTATAAGATCCATAGTACTATCTAGTCTTATACTTAGAGTAGTATAAGGCAAAACAGCCTTTACCCAGGAACTATTTAAAAGGTTAACGGATTTTATCCATAAGGTGAAATAGGGTGACGCCTTTTATACTATCTTTAATATAGAAGCGGACTCAAAATATAATAGAAAGTAAGCTATAAGGCGCTAAAATTAGAAAATAGACAATAGGCCTACTATGTAGAAATAGTAAATTTTAGGTGCCATAAGAAGCAAATTTACAATAGAAAATTCTTATGAAGAATTATAATAATCCTTTAGGTAGCTACTATGGTTAAGCTAAGACAGTAGAATTACTTTAACGCAAATACTATTAGCTAAAACTTAAGCAGGAAGTAAAGGAGTATATTAGCTACTATAAGAAGTATTAAGTATATAAAATCCAAAGGTATAAGCTATAGGGTCTATTTAAATCGGTTCCTCCCGCTAGCAAACTATAGCAATATTACGCTATAGATTTTATTACGGATTTTCCGCCATTAAAGGATAAGCAAGGATAAATATACAATTTAGTCCTAGTACTTATTAATAGGGTTTTAAAGTACGTCTAATACCTTTCTGTTAATAAGATAATTAATATATAAGCGCTTGCCAGCCTAATTAAGGAGAAATGCTTTTTTAAAGTAGATTAGCTATACTCTATTATTACTAATAGGGGCGGCGTTTCCATAAGCCAGTACTAGTTAGATCTATACTTATATTTAAAAATAGACTACTATTATAGTATAGCTTTCCATCTATAAATAGATGGGTAAATAGAATGCTAAAACTAGGAACTAGAATTATACTTATAAATATATTAAAACTACTAGGAAGACAATTGGTATAGGCTACTTCTGTATATAGAGTACGCTTATAATTTAAAGTAATACGCATTATATAAGTATACACTAATTTAGATTGCCTGTAGCGTCTAACTATTTGGGTTTAATAGTATACCTAGCAATTACTGGCTAAGGCCGCATAATTAATTATAGGATCCTACTGGGAAGTCTAAGGACATCTACTAGAGAGTATAAGGATACCTCTAAAAATAGGAGGAGTAATAAAAACATGCAAAGCAGAGCCTATAAAATACCTAAGAGTAGTAAAGACTCTAGTATAACCATAAATACTAAAACAAGCATTTTAGAGTAGGCGATAAGATTCTATTATATTTAATAAATATTAAGACCTATTAACTATTAAAGAAGCTTAATATAAGATACCTAGGTCCCTTTTAAGTTAAGGAATAAATTAGCAAGCTAGCTTACTATCTCTAGCTACTCCTATCTATAGCCTATATATATCTAGTGTTTTATATAAACCTACTAAAGCTATAGCATAGACTACTGCCGGAAAAGAACTTCCATCTAGGCCTAATTAAACACCCTAAAGTAGTGGGCGAGCGGTATAAGGTTAAAGCTATACTATACTGTAAGTCTATTAAGAATAAGCTTTAATATAAAGTTAAATGGCTAGAATGGCCTGCTAAGGACTTTATATAGGAACTAGAGGATCACCTTAATTATTATAAAGATATTTTTAAAAAATATTAAAACTAAGGTCCGTAATCTATAAAGCGCAGAAAGCGCTTTAATACTATCCCTTGCATGGATAGGGTGCTATATTTTATGGCCCATACGGGAGAACATTAAAACTTTTAAGAGTTTTAGTTTGGTGATACGGCAGAACGACTTACCGCCTATGCATGCACCTCTCTAATTGGTACGCACGGGCCGCATTTTATAGAGCGTTATTATCCGTGCAAGGGATAGTATTATTATAGCCTATAAAGAAAACTCGCGTAAAGAGTAAGAAATAGATTAAATTTAATATAGAACGGATAGGCTCCAGAAACTATAAGGATTAATTAGGGCTACAGCCTAAGGCAGGATAAGTCCTTAGCCTTTTCACATATATAGCATAGAATTAATAGGGTATTTTGCTAGAATGTAACAGGACTAGCCCATTTACAGTAGGAATGTCTTGGTAAAACACTTAACAGATAAATTCTAATGCTTTAATTAAATTCTACCAAGTTCCACTAACTTAATTAAATTCCACCAAGTTCCACTCTTGATCGAATTCCACTAAATCCCACTAATATAATGGAATTTGGTCGAAACCTGTTAAAATTCGCGTGGACTTATGCCTACGCGTCTACTGCCAAGACCCTAAATATTTAGTTACAAGTTTCCTATATTCCTTTCTCTTCTTCACATAATGTCTTGTACTCTGTAAGAGCTATATACCCTTAGATTAGATAGAATTTATATTTGTTTCTTTAAATCTTCCCTAAAGCCTCTTCGCGCCCTTACATAGAATTGCATTCCTATTTATTAGTCTATATTAGGAATAGTGTTTCTATACCTTCCTAAATACCTTATAAAGCCTTCCCAAATACCAGCTAAGATCCTTAATTACTACTATATATAAGAATAATACTAAATACCTAAATTAAAAGCTACTATACCTTATCCTTGGGAGTAGGATTAGTATCTATTAGCCCACTAAGTAATAGCTAATAGGAATAAGATTTAAATTCCTTAGTAAAAGTATAGGTAGGTATAAAAATAGGGGTAGGCTAATAAGATGTAAATAGAGCAGAGATCCTTAAACGCTTAATACTAATATTAGGCCTAAACTAGTACTAATAAAGTTCCTAAGGTATAAGCTTATAGTTAATAAAGATATACTTAAACCCGGAATAAACAGAGATGTTAGTTAGCTAGTAAAGTCTAGAACTACTAAAACCTTACTACGGTAACTATTAATTACCTATCCGCTAGGTACCCAAAGGGTAACCTACCTAATACTATATTATATTATGCTCTTTTAAAACTTAACACGTATATATAAACTCCTTCTTATAGTAAACGGTAACCTTTTTCTTATTACCCCCATCCTTTGCTCTATCCTTAATATACTAACCTTACTCCCTTATTAGGTGTTACTAGCTAGCTTGCTAGAAATTATAGGCGGTATAAATAGCTATAGTATAGTCTTAAATTTAACTTAGATATTTAGTATTAGCACTAGAATAAGAGAGAGCCTAGGCGGTATAGTAGTTAAGGATATTAAAGGATCGCCGCCACTTAGGCCTAGGCTATATTAAAGCTTAAAGTTAGCAATAGAAACCTATTAAGGATAGAAAAGCTTACCTTAACATAACTACCGCTCTTAGTACGCATACATTAATTATAAGGACTAAAGGTATTAGATTTTATACAGTAGGTCTTATTATAAGCATCCAGAATCTTTTTATTAGACTTCTGGTCTTTTAAGGACGTATAGGCAAAATTAGTTAAGTAGGACCAGCACTAATTGCGGGTTAGTGGAGGTTAAGGTTTTATATATAGTGGTAGGGCTAGGATATACTATAGAATTAGCTTAAAAGAGTAGTTAGTAGGAGAATCAAGAGGTATGTTAAATTAATAATGGAAAAGAAAATCTTAATAATATATTAAAGATACGTCCAATATTAGATAAAGGTTAATAATAGGAAGTAAGGTGTTAAGGAAAAGAAGCAGCTTAATAAGTAAGGTGTCTCTACACTTTACCTTCTAATACCCTCTTAATAAATAGCCATAACCTTGCTAATATAACTCCGTTATAATAGCGTAATTTAGAAGAAAGGAAACACACGTATAAGCCATTTAGCTATTACTTTCTTATAAAAACTAATTACGCGGCTGGGGAAGGCAATTAAGACGTTAATTACAGACGTATATAGGTTAAATTATACCTAAACAATACTACGGTATTTGTATAATTACAGCACCTGTCGTACCGAACGTGTGCTTACGCGTACGGTACACCAACTACGTGTTTACGCGTTCGGTGCACTAACCACCCGCTTACGCGTCTAGTGCACCCCTGAAGCACTAACTAACCAGGGGGAGGTCGCATCAGTATATAGACCACGTAGTCTGCTTCAATACAAGAGACAGTCACCACCATCCCAAAGAGCATATAATACTATACGTATTTCGTGCCCCGGGATACGACTCACTTGTGCTATTAAGTTAGTACGAACACTAATTAGTGAGCGCGCACAGATTAGCAATCACTTGATACCTCCCCCCAAGCAATACACGACAGCGACTACCCGTTTAGACTCCTAGTACGACCTGCTAGAAGGTCGGAAGTTGGGGATTACGGACTTATCTCTAACTCTGTATACTTATTTAAGTCTTAGTACGGTTTACTAGAAGTATAATAGACGCGAATATAGACCTATACGGAACCCCTACCCTTAACCTCCTTTAAACCTCAAACCCCTATTCCTACTACACCTCCCCCAATACCTCCGACCTCTCTTAGACCCCTTACGGAGACCCCTTACCCTTCTACGAACCACTATGGACCTGTTAATTACCTCTACGGACCGTTATAAGACCTCACGGAAACCCCCTACCCTTCTGCAAACTGTTACGGACATTAACTGCCTTTACGGACCACTACAAGACCTCTTCCACCCACTACGTACTATACTACACTATACAGTATAGCAGACCTAAGGAAGCAAGTTGATGAAGGCTAGGAAAAGTGGAGGCAGGGAGCCGACCTTACGTCCATACCTGACGTCAATAACTATATCAAATTTAAAGTTCTTGAATACGAATATTTTAAGCTTATAAACGTTGACCTATGGGAGCAATACTAGGAAGACTTTGCGGACTTTATAGAAGCTATCTTTAAAGCATGCAACCCTACTACTATCTGTAACCTACGGACCCTCTTACATAACCAAGGTATATGGGTTAAAAGGAATAAACGAGTTACTATTATATAGTCCTTATACAACACAATACACAAGAAGGCCCAAACAAAATGGACTAAAGAGGAAATCCTAGACCAGTTCTAAGAAACTAAGGAACTCTTTGCTTTTTCTAAACTTAATATAATCACTGGCCTTATACCTGACCTACTTAACCAAACTCATCCTATAAACCTAAGCAGTTTCAGAATTGATTTTACGGGCTAAAGTACACCTAGTACCCAAGTTATGGACCGTAATACCCACGTAACCTAAATTACGGACCGCAATACCCCCGCAAACTAAAATACGGACTAAATTACCCCTGTTGTCTAAGTTATAGATCCGCAAGCTATATATCCGCAAGCCATATATCCGCAAGCCACAGATCCGTAAGTTATAGATCCGTAACCCACCTAAGTAAAGACCTATAGTAAGGAGCTAGCTAACCTGGCTAAGCTCTATACCGACAAATCCAAGTACAGCGGTGAAAACGATAACTTTGACTTTAAACTGACTATCTTTATAGACCTCTGCCAGAAGGCTAATATTCCCAAATAGGAATTTAGCCAAGCCTACTCTACTATACTGTGTGGCCTAGCCCTTAACCACTACTATACTAACCTCAAGAGCAACCCCCTTGGTGTTCCCTTTAATAAGCTATGCGAAGCTATACGCAACTACTTTAAAGGACCGGAATATAAGCGTGATATTCTTACCTAATGGAATGCAACCAAGCTACGGACCGTAATTGACAAGAACACTGAAAAATCGACTATAAAGTGCCTGCAAATTCTTATCAAAGACCTCCGACACCTACAGCACAGCCTTAACGCCAAGCTTTGAATAGACGACTTCCTATATAACAAACTTATTACGGCTTGCTAGGAAGTAGAGCCCTGCAAGTACGCCTATTACAAGCCTATAGACACCTTAGCTGGCCTTATTAATGACCTACGCTCCTCTATTATAACGTACGAAGTCTTAAACCCACCAGGCAGCACTTAAGCCTTTATTACGGATATTTAATATCCACAAACAGACTTAGACGTCTACTTTACGGACCGCCGCTACTGCTAGCAGCACCCGTACTAACCAAGTCCTATTTGTAACCCCTATAGTAACCCCCGTACGAAAACATACCCCCGCAGACAAACCAGCTAGAAGTGCTTCGTGTGCGGTAAGGAAGGATATTGGTCTACAAGGCATACCTAGGAAGAACGTAATAAGTCTAGGAAGAGACTTAATAGCCATATTAACCAGTTCATTTTGGAATACGAAGGAGAGGAAGCAGAAGAGCCCCCTAATAAGTTAATAGAAGCCCTTATAATTGACTTTAATTCAGACGCTTAGGAATAAGAGACCTTAGAGACATTCCTAACTACTTTTAGACCTTTTACGGACAGCTAAGCCTTTAATATTACGACTGTATTAGCCGACCGCTCCTTTACACACTTAATTGCACCTGAAAACTGGCCCGTAAGCACACCTATTAGACCTGTTATGGACGTTATAGACCGCGAACAGGACCCATTTGCATATATTACCACAGAACGATATACCCCTAAGGAATTCTATGGTGTTATAATTGACATAGGTGCCTCTAAGAAGTCTACCGTAGGCTACGGACAATACCTTATATATAAGACCACCACAGATGATAATACGGATATCGATATTATATAAACTGGGGCCGTAAACGTCCAATTCGGTATTGGCTTAACTATATTAATTAGATCAGTTAAAGTTAAGACCCTAATTAGCCTAGTTAACTTCTACATAGTAAAAGCGGATACCCCCAGAGTAGCCAACAAACAAATCAAACAAATATAAGGCCTTCGGTTTGTTTGATTTAAGGTTTTTTAGCACCTGATTTAATTTATTTAATTTGTTATATAATCAAAGGCCTAATTTATTTGATTTGATTTATGTTTGATTTGCTATCTAGTATATTAAAGTCTTGGCATGGTGGAGTTTAATATAGCCTTATCCAGGCGCCCTAAATTCTGCCCAAATCGTCTCTTCCTAATCGCCCTCCTGCCTAATATCATCACCAGTATTAATATGAGGTCGCCTGATCGTTCGGAGGTGGTTAAAGGGACTAAGGCGATAACGCTCATGATTAGCTGGGCGTTAAAATAATAGATGCGGAGGAGGGAGGAGGTGCTTTAGATAATACTACTAAACGTTAAATCGTCACTATAACTTTACTAAGAATAAGGTAATCTTACTACTTAATTAGGCGCGCTTTTGAAGGCCAAGATAATTAAAGCTTCGGCATAATTAAAGCGCTGCTATTGTCACTAGCTTTAACTTTAAGCGGCGCGATGATATTATATTACTAAGTTCACTGAACATCCTCTTACAATCGCAGCTAGTAGCTGGTATAGTAAGGATATCGAGCGCCAGCTGGCTAAGGCGAGGAAACTCAGTGCGATAACGTAGCCAGTACTTAATAGGGCTATTTGCAAGCGGGTGGCTGCTATTAAGTTAATTAAGAAGCTTCCACCTCTCATATTCATCGCTAGGAAGATTGCGTGTTGATTAAGTACCCGCAGCAATAGCCTTAATATAATCGTCCCTACTAGAACGCGCGTGTACAGAAAGGAGAGGTTCCGCGGGAGTACGAGGTGTTAATTGCGGTAAGGGCCACTGCTTATACTGCTGCCAAAGCTTCAAGAACCGATCCTTATTCTGCTCTAGCCATTCGGGGTATTCAACCCAGGCGTTCTTGCAGTAGTTCTTGAGGTGAGGATAAAGGATAACTGCAGTATAATATACTGGCGTTTCGTTAAGTAGCTTATAGTACTTTTAAAGCTTTAGCCAGCCACTATTCACATTAGTTTAATAGTGATCCTCTAAGGCCTCCTGGTATTCGTAATCCTCAACTGGAGCTTCCCTTACACGATCCTTCATTTCTTCAAATAGTTTAAGTAGCCATTTAAGCGTTGGAAGAACCTCCCAAATAGCTCCATTCCTACCCGATTTACCACGGCCTTCTAGCAGCTTTATAGCCTCCTTAAGCGGTTAAAGGATCATGATATAACTGTTAATAACGCTCCAATCATAATCATTTAAACCGCCGTTTAATATAAAGCTCCACAAGGAAGGGAGAGGTTTATTTCGTGCCCGAGCTAATACGGCTTCAGTGTTATATTTATTGATCATATAGTGGGCGATTAAATTAAGCGGCTGACGAAGTTCTACCGCTCAAACAAAGGTATCAAGATAACTGTTCTACCGCGTTTTCACTAGCTTAATTAACTGCTTGGGAGTAAAGCCTTTAACTAGTAGCTATTCATTATCCTTAGCTTAATACTGTTCAAATAGTTAATAGAGCTAAGGAGTACTAATGGCGTGTATAAGATTGCATAGAGTGCCTAAAGGACCCTCCTGGCGCCACTCCTCAAGGAACCGCTCTTCATCCTGCAGAAAGCGTCAGTAAGGTTATTTAGGCAATAGAGGTTAATATCCACTTACTGGCAAGTTCTCTTAATTATTTTCAAAGGCCTTCTTATCCTTACTAAATAAAATTGATTGTGCCACGCGATTAAGTATATGGCCGGAACACCGGATCCATTTAGACTTCTCATCAAACTTGTACGTGGTAGAAAGCTCTCATATAGCAGTATCATTGTTTAAGGCGTTATTAGTAATAAAGAAGCCTAGGCGTTTACTTGTTATACCAAATTACTTTAGGATATCATTTATTACCGCTGCGTAATTAACGCTAGAGTGCTTGCCAAGCTGTTCCAGGAGGGCTAGCATATAATCCACCACACGGCCGTTCTCATCTAGATAGTGTGTATACACGCTAGTAAGGGCGTAGCGATTGTTCCAAGTTGTCCAGCCATTAAACGACAAGTGTATCTTTATTATAGCACCTTAGAGTTTTATTCAAACAGCAGGAAGGAAGGCTTTAAAGTCAGTAAGGATGTGATTATGTACTAAGGTACGGGACTTCCAAAGCACAGTAAGGGCTTCTTCGCTGGCAGCGCCGATTATCGTTTAGAAGGCAGGATTCTCTATTTCTCGTAGTGCTTGATTGCTTTCGGTAATCCAGTTAATTACCGCGTTCCTAAACTTCTTCATATTAAAGCTGCCGATAATATCATTCGCGATTGCCTGAGGAACATCATATAAGGACTGCAGTATCTTAATTAGTTTTCGTTTCTTTGCAATTAATTGAGCAGCAATAATAGGTCCTTCTTTGGTATACCCATGCCCAATTGTATCCTTCTTTAAGTGATTAATTGCACTGCTTGTGGCAAAAGTGGTTTAATAGAGGCCAGTTAATATACGGTGCAAATGACAGTATTAGCAGAGAAAATATTCCTGCTTTGTTTAACGGTGCTGAATTCAATAGCCGTACTTCCAGATCCAACTAGGCTTGCCTTAAAGATCAGAAGAAGGCTTTTGGAAGTTATAAAGGCGTTGGAAGTCAATCCCATCAAAATACGTGCCGTCATCAGGTATGTCATCCAGGTCCACTAGAGCGGAGGAGACTGAGGGCGCGACACTAAGGGCGATAGTACTAGTAGGCGTTGCAATCGCGTGCAGATTATCTTTGGTAAGGTCGCCGGTTATACTAGAAGAAGGGCTGAGGTTAAATTTTACCAATGATAAGGCTTTTAGTAATAATCTTATAGAGAGGTAGTCGTTGAGGATGTCAATTAGGGACAATTTCAATAGAGGGGGATTATTGTTCCGCTCCGGGGTGCCCCAAAAGTCAACACCAGGACTGATATCACCACCTTTTCTTACCTACCTTAGCACTATATAAAATGGCAAACAAATCAAACAAATCTAGGGCTTTAGATTTGTTTGATTTAATATTTTCTAGAGCTTTAATTTGTTTATTTGATTTGCTGATTAAGCAATCAAATTAAATCAAATCGGCCAAATCGCTTGATTGTTGGCAACTCTGGATACCCCTTTTCTACTCTGCCTTGCGGATATGGATAAGTTATAGGTCTACTACAACAACGTTACGGACACCTTAATTGGCCCCGCAACTGCCCTAGGAAGCAAGCATATTACTCTACTAATTATACGACGATTTGGACACCCGTTTCTTATATAGGGAGAGACCCTATGGACCTATATTTAGGAATCTTTTGACTATAACCCATACTACCTTACTAGTACTGAAATCCACTGCCTATACCGCCGTTTCGGCCACCCGTTAGCCGAAAAGCTATATAGAGTCCTTAAACGCTCTGGATATAACAATGTTAATAGGAAGGCAATCGACCACCTAACTAAATACTGCTCCTTTTGCCAGAAATATAGACGTTCCCCAAGCTAATTTAAGTTCACCCTTTATAAGGACCTTAACTTTAACCACTCAGTGTATATAGACATTATGTACATTAACGGCAGCCCAATATTATATATAATTGATGAGGTAACCCGCTATTAAGCCGCCTGTTAGTTGCAAAATATATCCATAAAACACACTTGGGACATTTTACGGACCTACTGGATTGACACATACGTTGGACCCCCTAAGTATATCACCTATAACGCTGGTAGGAACTTTATCAGCAAAGAATTCCAACAGCACGCTACGGCTATAGCTATTTTAACAAAAGCCGTTCTAGTTAAGGCGTACTGGTCCGTTGGGCTTATTAAGTAAGCTTACCTAGCTCTACGGAGAGCTTATTAGATTATTATAGATGAGTGCAAGGACATCTAAAAGGAACTGGCTTTATAGATGGCCGTAAAAGCTATTAACGACACCGCTAGCCCTAATGGACTAGTACCCACCCTCTTAGTTTATAGAGCCTACCTAAGAATAAGCAACCTAGGCCCTCCTGCCCTGTCTATTATGGAACGAGCAGCTATAATACAGAAGGCAATAGCCGAAATAGTTAAATTACGGGCTAAACAAACTGTTAATAACGCCCTGCACTACCGCAACGGACCTAATACAACCTTAGTATATGACCTCCCACTTAACTCTAAAGTCCTTATATAGTGTAAAAGCAGCAGCTAGAATGGACCTTATTGTCTACTAGCCGTAGAAAACGAGATGTGCTGCGTACAGCTCCCTAGCGGGCTAACTAGCTTTAGAAGCACGTTTGTAAAACCCTACTTTTGGCCCAAAAACACCTATAACGTCAAGCCAGACGAACTAGAAGCAACTGCCGAACTAGATAAACCAGAAGCGACTGCCGAATTAGACAAACTGGAAGCACCCTTGCCTACCCTAGAAGTCTCCTAGAAACCTACTAAACCTACTAAACCTACCATAAAGCGTGGTTAAGGACGCCCCTAAAAGCACCCTATAACCAAGAACCCTGTAACAGAGAATTACCTAACCTCCACAGGAATAACCGCAAGGCAATCTCCGCCTGCGGATATATTAGTTCTAGTACAGGAAACCCCATTTATGGACTCACGACGTAAAGAGATCAACGGACTACTTAAGAAGGGTGTCTTTGCGGTCGTAATAGAGAGAGACGTTCCGTAAGGCGTCCGTATATTTAACTCACGCTTTATTGACAAGATTAAGCACCCTAGTACTAATAAAGCCTTTAAGAAATCAAGGCTTGTTGTCGTTGTTTTAAAACTGGTGTTCGCGCACGGACCACTTACTCCTTGGACGCTGACGGGCCAGGGGATAGAGTACGAGGTGGGCGAAGGTGTAGAAAGCGTTAATCGCAGAGAGGGCGTTGGCCGAGCAGGAGACTCTATTACTACACCAAAGTAGGGAGTCGCGATAGAGGCCTGGCGGCAGAGGGCCTCACTCGAATCGCCCACCGACGTCAATCACGCATTGTGCGAAGCCAAATCTGAAGCTTACCGAACGATTGACTCAATTACAGATTCAAATGAGCCACGGTAGTAGCCGCCACTAATTACAAAACGGGCGACACTAAAATACGCACAGATTGAACAAATATGATATGGAGCTGATTTGCAACCGAACGTACCCTAAATTAAAAGCTTTATTATATTCCTTAGTACGGGCGTTAAATTCAGCACAGTTGATTGGCTAGTTCTTATCGATAATCGGTGGACGCAAATTGATGGGCTAAGGGATACACTTTTATCAAAACCTAGTTACTGGCTAAAACCAAGGTTTAGGTAGGGATACAGTTTAGTATAGCCAATCACGGCTGGAGAGTGGACATGGAAAGTGGTACTCTAGTAGTTAGCAGCTGATGCTGGCTATCTAGGCAGGTCAATCGCAAAGTTAGAAAATGCGAGGCCCTCACGCCCGACCGGTTTACACCCCGCTACGAGCTTAGAATACGGCCCTCTTTATGCTTTCTCGGCGTGCTTTCGTAGCCAATTACTGCGTCCGGGCGAATCTGCTCGCCTCTGATCTTAGATAGGCTGGGCTACTGCATTCAATACATCTATAATATACGGATAAGCAAGATTTGCTCGTAACCTGTATTTATGTTCTCAATTTAGGCCATGATTAGTTACAAGTTGAAGGACTTGAAGGTTAGGGGTTGGATAAATCAGTTCGAATAATCAATTCCCTTGGAGCAGTGAGCGGGCGAAGTTGTCGATCTTGGATAGATCAGAAAATAAAAATTGAGGACTCTATCTATCCAAACGGGCCCCAAGGAGCCTTATATATACGCGAGGAAGGTGTAGGCAACAGGAACAGGGTGGTAGGCAACAGGTGGTAGACAACCCGATTTTGGTCGACAGGAGTCAGCTGATGCTACGCCGAATTAGATCAAGCTGCACGTGGCTGGTAAGTCGCTTTTTCAAGTAAGGCCCTAGTAGAATTATCTCAGGTGCCTCAGCCGCTTCTTTGAGGAATTTGTGGCGTTGCATGGCCCCACTCTCTTGCCACAGCCCCACTCTGCTAACTCGTGCGAACTCCTGAGCCAATTAGCGGCGCGCACTAACTCCTGCGAACCCCCGAGCCAATAGAACGTCGCGCTAACCCTTACTACCCCTGCCACCCCAAAAATTCCTCTGTGAAGCGTCTGAGAGATTATGGGCGCGCGTTTGCTGTAAACCGGGCGCGATTCTTAACATATATTAACTTTAAGCAACTATAACGGGGTGAATATACTAGCTATAGTCTTAGTACGCGATGCATTTAAATTATAATCTTTTCTTCTATTTAATTATAATAATTGTAACTAGCTAACCACTGTATTAGGGGGCGAAGTACAGCCTTAAAGTTTAAAGACACGTTTTTGAACCCGGTCATGCCTAACTAGCCTCATTAATACGGCAACCGTACTCCACCACTACAACTCTATTTACTATTAAACTTTATGAGGTGCCTCTTATACCCTATTATAAACAGCTCACCTAATTATACTATACCGGTATAGATTTGCTTCGCAATCCTATCCCTCCGTTGTGCTGCGGGGGCTGCTTTGCAGCAGGGGGGAAGCTTTAGGCAGAGGCTCGTGTAGAGCTTTAGTAGAGCTTCGTGCAGAGCTTTAGTAGAGCTTTAGTAGAGCTTCGTGCAGAGCCTCGTGCAGAGCCTCGTGCAGAGCTTCGTGGGGAGCCTCGTGCGGAGCCTTGTGCAGAGCCTCGTGCAGAGCCTTGTGCAGAGCCACGTGCAGGCGTGCAGACGTGTAGATGTGCAGGCGTGC
>Ga0307507_10006078_pt1 | contig 18956 bp, 2 predicted proteins | sample 7_EM_MG_FD_207223 | JGI IMG/M metagenome (GOLD analysis project Ga0307507, IMG submission 207223) | Populus trichocarpa ectomycorrhiza microbial communities from riparian zone in the Pacific Northwest, United States - 7_EM | ecosystem: Host-associated > Plants > Roots > Unclassified | place... | reverse complement strand
TCGTGCAGAGCCTCTATGCGCAGAGCTTCGTGCAGAGCCTCTGTACGCAGAGCTTCGTGTAGAGCCTCGTGTAGAGCCTTATGCAAAGCTTCGTGTAGAGCTTCGTGCAGAGCTTCGTGCAGAGCTTTGTGCAGAGCTTCGTGCAGAGCTTCGTGCAGAGCTTCGTGCAGAGCTTCGTGTAGAGCTTCGTGCAGAGCTTCGTGCAGAGCTTCGTGCAGAGCTTCGTGTAGAGCTTTGTGTCGAGCTTTATATAGAGCTTTATGTAAAGCCTTGTATAGAGCCTTGTGCAGAGCCTCTAAGTAATAAGACTATATAAGATTATATAAGACTATATAAGATTATATAAGATTATATTAGATAATATATAATAGTTAAATATATAATTGCATGTTAAGAAATATGTAGTTACCTTTTAAAGTTGCTAAGTAGGTTAACTGCGTGTTATTTAACTTTTGAGTAGGTTAACTGCATATTAAGAAATATACAGTTAGCTTTTAAAGTTGCCAAGTAGGTTAACTGCGTGTTAAGAAATATGCAGTTAGCTTTTAAAGTTGTTAAGTAGGTTAACTGCGTGTTATTTAACTTTTAAATATGTTAAGTTAGTTAATTGCGTGTTAAGTTGGTTAAATTGCGTATTAAGTTGGTTAAATTGCGTATTAAGTTAGTTAATTGCGTGTCAAGTTGGTTAAATTGCGTGTCAAGTTGGTCAATTGCGTGTCGAGTTAGTTAAATTGCGTGTCAAGTTGGTTAATTGCGTGTTAAGTTAGTTAAATTGCATGTCAATTACGCGAAACGCGAAAACTAAAGTCTACTTGAATCTCATCCTGTGAATATTTTCCCGATGCTATATTCTTATTATGCGAAAGAGGGGTTAGTTTGCGTTACGCTAGCGAGTCCCTTATCTTAGCAACCCTCTTTTTACTTAAAGTGCACTAAAGCGAATATTCAGTTATCCTATAACGTTCGCTCTATCTCTAACGCTAAGTATACGCGTCCTATAACTCTTAGTAGTTTTCGAGTTCCCTAAGTAACTTGTTATAAGGTCTTATATTTAATCTGCCGCTATAAAGCTTAACAATAAGCTCTCTACCTCCCTTGCGGAGCTTTAGCGTACTTATGCTACTTATAAGGCGTACTTATCTGCCTCTGCTCGTCTTCTTCGTCTTAAGAAAGTGCGTGAGAAGGTTTGTTTTAAGGAGTGGAAACTTGTTTAATAGGGTTTATTTAAGCTAGGTAACGAGCAAGTAGTGTCTCTAAAGAAGGAAACAACTCTAAGTAATATAGTAGTTGCTCTTCCTAGGTCCCCCTTAGGTAACTTATCCTTTAGCAATCCTTTTTTAATGCTCCCTAACCTACTTTCTTTTAATACTCCTATATCTTTCCTATAGCGTTTTCTAAGTTGCTTAGTGGTTCCTAGGTAGTCTTACTATAGCCTATCCACTTTACTTTATACTACGTTTTATTATCCATATCCTTGTAACTAATAATCTTTAAAACTTGCTATTTATCCTCCTCTTGCCCTCTGTACATGTCTGCCTTATAGACTAGTAGCTTAATATTTCTATATACTGGCTCTAGCATTGCGATATACTATATAGGGTAGATTCTTATTTTGGCTAGTAGGTTTAACTTATATATAACTAATAAAATCCTTTACTTAATTTTAAAGGGTCCTAGTCTAACATAGTCTAATATCTTACTTAGTCGTTAACTCTTAAAATTTTTATATAGTAGCTATACTTTATCTCCCTCCTTAAGATCTGGTCCCTTAGATCTCTTAGTATTATAGTACCTTTTTATTCTTTCTTGTACTAGTTTAGCTGTCCCTTTAAGGTCTATATAAAGATTTATTAACGTCTCCATTCTTTACTTAGCAGTGCTACTCATTTTCTTTACTTGGCGTGATAATAACGATGTTTTTAGCTTATATCTATAATTTGCCTTAAATAGTAATGTCCCTATTCCTTCTTATTGTTATGGGACACCCCCGTGACACCTTATACACGTCCACCTGTTTCCACCGACTGAACAACCGGAGACTAACTACGAGACGGCAATCTGATAGTAATCTGCCGTATTCCGCCGCAATCTGCCGTCTCTACTATTAGAGTTGCTAACTAGCAACTTTAAGGACCTCTAACTGCCGAATTTTACCAAGTTCTACCAGAACCGCTACCTAAGCTCTACCCTGCCTGTACGTAGTATAGTACCCGTTAACCTAGCAACCAAGTGAACGTTATATACCCTTTTCCCCCTATTTCCTACTTCCTTTTCCTTACGCAACGTTTTAACTTTATTACGCAGTTTATATATATAGCTTAATAATATCTACTTCGCTATATATTATTACCGCTTATACTCACTTTGTAATACTACGTTGCGTTAACCTTATATACTACCCTCCAAAATGCAGAACAACCCTAAAGCCCCTATAATAGCTGTTGGCATTATATCCGCACTCTAAGAACAATTAGCAGAGATACAGAAGTCCTTTATAGACGCCCTTGCACAGAACTAAGCCACTTTAACTTAATAATAAGCTAAATAAGAAGTATAACACCTGCAAATAATTAAGGACCTTTAAGAAGAAGTCCGCACCCTTAAGATGCCTATACTAGGGCCCTAAGACTAAACGCCTTCTCTAGAGACAAATACGCGAAACGAGAGTCCTAAACCTATAGTAGCTATTTACCCCAAACTAACTACCACACTGTAATAATCCGAACGACTACTAGACCCTCTAATATTTACTAATAAATAATAAGAACTCCAATTATTTTTAAGCCAGCTTAAAAATAAGCTAACTAGTAATACTAACTGCTACCTAACTAAAGCTAACTGACTCTACTACGCCCTAAGTTAACTAGGAGGAGATATAGCTAACCTTATTAAAACCTTTTAACCGAATTCAGTATAAAGTCTAGTTATACTTCTTAAAGCTATATACAGTAACCCAAACCGCTAAGCCACTGCTTAGAGAAAGATAAACTATATAACTTAAGGAACGAAAAGCTTTCTAGTATACTTCTCTAAATTTAACCGTTACGTAAAGGAAACAGGCTGGAACGACTCTATATTGGTTAATAGCCTTATTAAATCCCTAAGTCCTAAACTAAAAACCTCCCTAATAGGTGTAGACCTACCGGGAGCCCTTAACGCCTGCGTAAACGTTATTAATAAACGATATAATAATATACTACGCCTAACACCAAAGTCCACTCCTTAATATAATATAATAGCTCTGTAAATAACTACTAAGTTATTATCTTAGCCTAAGCACCTTAACGCCATGGACATTAACTCTGGAACCCTAGAGTATGCCCTACTAGGGTCCCCTAAATAAGAATAACGCATTAAGCTAGGCCTTTGCTTTAAATATAGAAGCAAGGCTTATATCTTAAGATACTGCTCTGTTTCTATGCCCTAATACGATTTATAAACGGCTAATACTAGTAACTGTTTACTATACTAATCCTCTAGTTACCATCCCCAATCTTTATATAGCTCCAGCCCCATATCTAGTAAGCACCACTTATAAGGACAAAGTTATAGCTGACGTTCTATAGGAACCCCACCCTAGTTGCCTCTAAAAGGAAGGTCCTGGAGCTAAGTTACTCTCTAGGATGGCGCTGCCTTAGGATCTTATTAAGTGCTCTAGATGTTACGAATTCTGACTCTTAGGATTACAGCATAACTATTAACTATCGTCTTTGGCAGAATAATTAATAGGCTAATGCTTAAGTCCTAATTAATATAGGAGCTAGTAGCATAGGATTTATTAACAAGATCTTTATATAAGATAATAGTTTTACCCTAACCCCCCTTAACTGGCATATTAACGTATTTAGATTTAATGGCAAACGCACTATCTTAGGCTGTATTACCTACGTAGTATTCCTAAAACTCTAATACCTAAACCACAAAGAACTGATTAGGCTTTTTATTACTACCCTAGGTTACTTAGTGATACTTAAACAACCTTAGATAAAGCTATATAAGGTAACCATTAATTGGGATAACCTTAAGCTTCTATTTACCGCCTCCCATTGTAAGTAGAAGTGCTTTATAACTTACTACTTAGACCCTAAACCAAAATCTAAAAAATCCACTAGAATCTATTAGTTTAAAATTTCTACTAACGTCCACCCTATACCTAAAAAGTCTACCCGATTCCACTAAGAACCTAAAAATTATACTAAACTATATAAACTAATCCTAACTACTATACCACCCCAAACCAAGCAGAAGCCTAAACTTAAGCTTAATATACAAAAGTACTAAAAGAACTGGTATTCTACTATAAAATGAATACTTAAAGAACCTAAACCTAAATCTAATACTAACTCCGTACTTAACACTGAATCTAAAGTTAAATAAGAAACAGTAGATAATTAAAAGGAAGTTACCAGCTAGTAACTTACCCCCCTTTTTATAGATATCTATATAATCGGAGCTACCCTATTAGTATAACTTACCAGGAAACCTAAACACACGATCTTTGCTATTATAATAGCCAATATTAAAAAGGCCCTAGCACTAAAGAAGTACACTAACCCTGCTATAAAAGTACCAGTATGCCATTATAAGCATCTAGAAGTATTTTTATAAAAGGAAGCTAATAAGTTAGCAGAGCACCAACTATATAACCACAAGATCATACTCAAAGAAGGAAAATAGCTAGGATTTAGACCCCTATATGGAATGTCCTAAAATAAACTCTAAGTGCTGTAGAAGTACTTAGACAAATACCTAAGTAAAGGATTTATTAGAGCAAGCTCTTTGCCTATAACTATACCTATAATCTTTATTAAGAAACCTGGCAGCGGTCTACGCTTCTATATAAACTACTAAGCTCTTAATACTATTATTATTAAGAATCGGTACCTGCTCCTATTAATTTAAAAGACACTAAACCAATTAAATAAGGCTCGCTACTATATAAAACTTAACCTTATCTACGCATTTAACCGTCTCCGTATTACAAAAGAAGATAAATGGCTTACTGCATTCCGTACTAGGTATGGACTATTTAAATACTTAGTAACGCTGTTTGGCCTCATAAATGCCCTAAGTTTGTTTTAATACTTTGTAAATAATACCCTACAACCTTACCTGGACATTTTTTATACTACTTACATTAATAATATTCTAGTATATAGCAATAACCTAACTAAATATAAGAAACACGTTAACCTTGTCTTAGAAGCCTTACGTGGAGCTAGCCTACAATTAGATATAGATAAGTGCGAATTCTATAAAATGGAAGTCCTGTACCTTAGACTTATTATTTCTATAGACGGCATATAAATGGACCCAAAGAAAATTAAAGTAATTATAAACTGGCAAGAACCCAAGAACATTAAGAATGTAAGAGCCTTTATAGGATTTGCTAACTTCTACTAATGGTTTATTAATAACTTCTCCGCCCTAGTCTTACCCCTTATAGCTCTAACCCAAAAAGATAAAACCTTTATCTTTAATAAGAAATGTAAGAAGGCCTTTGCCTATCTAAAAGTCATGTTTACTACTATACCTATACTCTAACACTTTAACCTAAACTAAAAGAGTGTTATAGAAGCCAACTTATCTAACTACGTTACTAAAGGCATTTTGTCTTAGTATAATAAGGAAGGAGTACTGCACCCTATAGTATACTTCTTAAAACAACTAAGTCTAGCCAAATATAACTACAAGATCTATAATAAGGAATTATTAGCTATTATTAGATGTTTTAAACAATAGCAACCTAAACTAAAAGGCGCCGGATTTCCAATTAAGGTCCTTAGCGACTATAAGAATCTATAGTACTTTACAACTATAAAATAGCTAAGTTATTATTAAGCCCGCTAGTTAGAATATCTGTCTCGTTTCTAATTCTCAATTATATACCACCTAGGCGTTTAAGGTTAAAAACCTAATGCCCTAACCCGACGTTTACAAAATATACCAGTATAGGAAGAAGCGCGTACCTACTATAATTAAACCCTGCTTTGCCCTAAATTATTTAATCCCCTAGCTAAAGACCTTACAGTATACATCCTTAAAATAACTAATTAATTAGTTAAACAGATTATAATTAACAAATACCTAAATAATAAGTTTATCTAAGAGACACTTAAGCTAATTTAAGATGGCGTTAGACGCTCCAAAAAGATCTCTCTAAATAAATGTAAAGCTTGTGGAGACTGCTTATACTACTAGAACCGCCTAGTTATACCTAACCATAATAAACTTAAGCTTAAGCTTTTTAAACACGTATATAACCTACTAGTAGCCGGCCACCCAGGCCGTAGAAAAACCCTAGAACTACTCTAACGGGAGTACTACTAGCCAAATATATATAATATAATATAAAGGTATATCTCTAGCTACTATACCTACCGATAAGCTAAGGCTTTATATAAGACATATAACGGCTTTCTAAAGCCACTACCTGTTCCGGACTAAAGATAGAAGGACATCTTAATTAACTTCGTCATTAAACTCCCCATAAGTAAAGGCTATACAAACATTATAGTAGTTATAGACCAACTATCTAAAATAAGATACTTAATTGCCTGTCCCAATATATTAACACCTGCTATTGCCCGACTGTTCCTAGATCACATATAGAAACTCCACGGACTCCCTAAAACGATTATCTCTAATAAAGGCAGCTAGTTTATCTCTACGTTCTAGAAAAAACTAACTACCTAACTCTGCATTAAAGCACTGTTATCTACAGCATACTACCCAGAAACGGATGGTTAAACAGAATATGTAAATGCTATAATGGAACAATATATTTGGATATACACGTTATATCTACAGGACAACTGGATAGACTAGCTTGCATTTACTAAGTTCACTGTAAATAACTCCATCTTAAAAACTATAAAGGTCTCCCCGTTCCTAGCTAACTACGGCCAGTATCCACAAATGGGTTTTAAACCCTTTAGTAATATTCCTTACTAGGCTTATTAGGCCTTATAAGTTGCAGAAGCAAATAAATTTATAAAAAAGATAGAAGAACTATAAGAGTTCCTTACTAACAAAATAATATGGGCCTAATCTGTTTATAAAGCCGCAGTAAATAAGAACTAAACCCTAGCACTAGCCTACTAAATTAGTAACTTTATCTGGCTAGATACAAGAAATCTAAACATAAAACAACCTACTAAGAAACTTAATTGGAAAAACGCTGGCCCTTATAAGGTTAAAAAAGTTGTCTCTCCTTATGCCTACTAACTAAAGCTCCCTAATACAGTTAAAATCCACCCTATATTCTATACGTCAGTCCTCCACCCTACCGCCCCTATATTAGATACCCTGCCTGAATAGATCTAAGACCCTCCCCCACCAGTTAAAGTAGATAGTAAGGATAAGTACCTTATTAAAAGAGTTAATAATATTAAGTATAACAAACGGAAACGCAAATATATATACCTTATAAAATGGAAAAGTTTTACTAAACCCTTATAGGAACCTGCCAACTCTATAGGACTTATATAAGCCGCAGAAGACTTTTATAAACTCTACCCGGAACTACCACAGCCCTATCTCGCAAATGCTCAAGTTTAAAGGGGGGGTACTATTATGGGACACCCCCATAACACCTTATATACGTCCACCTGTTTCCACTAACTAAACAACTAGAGACCGACCACGAGATAGCAATCTAACAGTAATCTGCCGTATTCCGCCGCAATCTGCCGTCTCTACTATTGGAGTTGCTAACTGGCAACTTCAAGGACCTCTAACTGCCGAATTCTGCCAAGTTCTACCAGAACCGCCACCTAAGCTCTACCCTGCCCATGTGTAGTATAGTACCCGTTAACCTAGCAACTAAGCGAACGTTATGTACCCTTTTTCCCCTATTTCCTACTTCCTTTTCCTTACGCAACGTCTTGACTTTATCACGCAGTTTATATACATAGCTTAATAATATCTACTTCGCTATATATTATCACCGCTTGTGCTCGCTCCGTGACACTTATAGTGTTGCGTTATATATAAACTGTATAACTGGTAGTAATAATACCCAATTGTTCTGTATATAATTAATATAATACCTTAGATACTGTTTTAATGTCTAGTTTAACCTTTCCGTTTATCCGTCCATCTGCGGATAATACGCTATTAAGGTTACTACGCAAACTCCTTATTCCGCCAAGAATACCTTCTAGAATGCTACTATAAATTTTAGATCTCTATCTAATATAATTTTATCTGGTGCTCTATATCTTGCGAACACTTCCTTAATATAGATTCTAGCGATATCTTCTACTAATATCTCTTCTATACACGCTATAAAGTATCCCTACTTTATAAGTTTATTTACTATTACTAAGATCGCGTTATAATCTTGTCCTATAATAGGATCTCTTAACTTTAGTAACTTAATAATAAAGTCCTATAATATAACTTCCTATAGTCTTTCTAGTGTTTTAATAGGTTATAGCCCTCTATACGGCTTATACTTTATTAATTAATTTTTTTTAGCAATCTGGATATTCCTTTATAACTTATCTTACTAGCCCCTAGATTTCTTAAATAATATACTCCTCTTAAAGTCTTAACACTAAGCCCGTAGCTCCACTATATCCTTATATTATTCCCTTATAAAATTCTTTTATAAACTCCTTTGTAATTGCCTTTGGAACATAAGTAGCTTTTCTGTTCTTATATTACTCTAAGTCTGAATCCTCTTTCTATACCTCTTGGATCTTCTATATCTACTTACTCTTAAGTAATTTATAAATCTAACTTTCTTTAGTTGCTGTAATTTTTGGATAATTATACCTAATTAATCTATTTTAATCCTTTCGTAGTAAAGCCCCAGATGGCTTTTCTTTATTTTACAACTCTACCTTTCTACTAAGTACATCTACTCTTGCGTTTTTAGTACCCTTAGTATACTAAATTTTAAAATAGTATTCTATAAGCATTTCCGCCTATCTAACCTATCTTTAGTTAAGTTCCTTTATTATTAGGAATCCTATTAGGTTCTTATAATCCGTTTTAACTATAAATGGTTTCTCTATACCTTATAAAAATACTCTTTATTCCTTTAATACTACAACTATACCTAACAACTCCTTATTATAGATATTATAGTTTAACTCTAGTAGTGTTATCTTCTAGCTATAGTACGCTACTGGATGCTATGCGTCCTAATACTTCTATAGCAAATATACTCCTAGTATAAAGTCTAATGCGTCTGTCTTAACAACTATCTCTAACTTTGGTTGGTAGATCTTAAGGATTAGTTCCTAGGTAAACAACTCTTTAAGTTCTTTAAACAGTTTTCTTTGCTCTTTTACCTAAACCCACAGTTCCTCTTTCTTTATTAGCCTTATAAATAGCTTAATACTTTTTAACTACTATGCTATAAACCTCCTATAGTAATTGCAAAACCCTAGGAACGATCTTAACTATATAACATTCTCTAGTTCTTACTAATTTACTATAGCTTTAACTTTCTTTAGGTCTATACTAATCTTTCCTAGTTTAATAATAAATCCTATAAAATTAGTCTTTCTTATAAAGAACTTGTATTTCTTAATTGCTACTGGCATCTATTCTTCTTATAGTCTCTTTAAGACCCACTTAATATATTCTCCATATTCTTCCTTACTTATTAAGTAGATAATAATATTATTAAGGTATACCATAATAAACTTATTAAGGTATTCTCCTAATATACTATTAATTTACTTTTAAAACGTTGCTAGTGTGTTTATAAGCCTAAACTATATAACTAATAGTTTGTATAGTCCTTCCTTTAACCTAAAGGCTGCCTTCTATAATTCTAATCTAATAGTACGCCCACCTTAAATCTATCTTTATGAAGATTTACGCATTGCCTATCCTATCTTAGATTTCGCTAATTAAGGGTAAAGGATACCTATCCTTCCTAGTAATGCTATTTAACTATCTATAGTCTATATATATCCTAAGTTTTCCGTTTTTCTTTAGGATAAATAACACTAGATATCCTGCTAATAACTATAATAGTCTAATATATCCCTTTTATAAGTTCTCCTGGATAAACTCTTTAAGCGCCTATTACTTGGTTTCTATAAGCTTATAGATTAGAAAGAACTTTAGACTTATTCCTAGTTCCAACTCTATCTTATAGTCCTATACTATATACTTTAATAGCTTCTCACTTTCTAGTAACTATAACCTTTTTCCATACCTGTGGTATCTCTTTAGTATATAACTTAAGCCTTACTTAGTCTCTTTATGTATCGCTCCAACTTAGTACCATACCAACTTAGTCCGTTATCGCATTTTGCGTCATTAAGTATCTCTAATATCAACCTAACCTATAACCTAATTAATCTTTAAATTGTATTTCTATAACTAAGGTATTTCTAGTATCGCCTTATCCTTTCCTAACAGTAGGATATTAAAAGACATCTTAACCTGTCTCCCTTTAATAGTTAACTAAATAGGTCCTATTTCGAGATTAATAATACCTCCTCTATAGGCTATTTAATCTCCTAAAATTGTTATAAGTGGATATAGGTATTCCTTTTATCTATATGGTAACCCTATCCTTTCTACTGCTACTAGTGATATATAGTTCCTTATTGCTCCGCTATTAATTAGTGCTTCGAACTATTAATCTTACTATTTAACTTATAAGTTTAGGTATTATCCTTAAATTCCTTTAAGGGTCTAAGGCTCTACTACTAGTTCCTTCTAGTTTTATAGGCCTCCCATTTTCCTAACTATTAGCTACTAGATCCTGTTTATACTTAGTCCTCCTTAGGCCAATACTTAGTTCGCTTCTTTTCCTCTATATACTATAGACAAGTATTCTCTAGATAATTCCACCACTGTCTTCTATCTAGGCATTCTTCCATAAGGAATCTTCCTAGTTAAAGTATTAGGTCCCCTTAACTCTATACTTCTACTAGGTGCTATTTATATATATACTTAGCATCTCTAAACCGTCTTTCTTCTGGTGCCCAATATATCCTTTTTAGGTATTTTTGGTTTTTATTCTTAGGTGCTCTATATATATTACACATGTTATCAATATAAGCTATCCACAATAGTATATAATACGCTAGGTAACTTAGGTTAACTCTTAGTTCGTCTTTAACCTATAGTTTAAATCTCTATCTAGCCGATCTAACTATTAGTCTTTTTTCTGTGGGTACTAAGATCTGTTATTCGCTTCTCTAGTCCCTAGATCCTTCTTTTAGGTTTCTTAACGTTATAATTAACGCTCCTTTAATATAATTTATGCGTTTCTCTATAATAGGTTGGTCTTAGATAACTTTTTTATCTAGCCATATATAGAAATCTTCTTATTTATCATTATATCGTTGCCTATACTACTTCCTATATAACTAGTTTAGTGTATATAGTCTGTCTATTAGAAAGTACCTTATTATTGCTGTGTTATAATATCCTTTAGTATATCTTCCCTTAAACCTAGTTGGAATCCCTAGATCTTTCTCTTGTTCCAGTTCATTTAACCATTTTACTCTAGGCGTCCCTACCTTAGGCCTATTGGTAACTCTTTATATAGATACTCTATCCCTTATACAACCTATTACGCTAGATCTCTAGTCTAGTTTTTGCTCTTACTATACAATAATCCTTACTCTAAATTTATCTATAGTTTCTTATTTTCTGCGTCTTACAGCTAGATTCTTAAAGTTATCTTGCTTCTTAATCTTAGTATTAATTTTTCGATCTTTAGGCTAAACACCGTGTTCCCCTAGGATTAACATTCTTATTTATTCCCCAAACTCGTAGTTTTTAAACTTGCGTCCTATACTTGTTTATTTATCTTTAAACTAAGCCGTTACTCTTTTCTATTAGTTTTTGTCCGTTATAGGGGCTTAAGTCTTCCTTATTACATCTTATAAATCTTAGGTATATCTTATCTTATCTTAAGAATCTTAAGCGTCTCTTATCTCTTTATAAGAATCTTAAGCCTATAGCCTTCTGCCTTTTATAAGTGGTAAGCTAGTACTAGCAGTTATCTGCTTACTTAATCGCCTTTAGATATTACTCCTTCCGTTTTATAAAGCGATGGATATTGTATCCAACGGTGTTATAATACCCGTTATTAATCCTTATTTTATAGAGATCTTAATATCTACTTCTATTGCGTTATTAAGGTTTAAGCGCTCCTAGTTAGCCTTCTATTCTTCCTCGTTGCTATTAATTAATAAGTACTCTAACTCTATTGTTATTGTTACTAATCTTTATCCGTACGTTACTGTAATATCTTAATCTAGCTTATAGAGTTAATCTTATTCTTTATCTAACTCTCTAGTTCCTTTAAGTCCTCTTAACTCTAGCTCTTATAGCCAATAGCTTACGCCGTACTTAGCGTCCTTATAAATTTAGTATACGTTATTATAATAAAACGCGAAGTGTTTAATCAAACACTCCTTAGTTCCGCGCAATATACTTATATCTGTATTATCGTACTCTAATAACCCAGTGCCCTTTACCGCGTAATTACTCTAACTACCTCTATAGTCTCTGGCAAAATAACCTTATTTTCTGTAATTTATGTAAGCTCCATCTTTAAACTATTTTTCCTGTTATAGAGTCCGCCTAAACGTCTTCTACTGCTAAGATCCCTAGTTTGGCCTCTGCTCCTTAGTTCTATAATCACTTAATCCTTAACCTTTAGGTTTCCATAGTTTCTTTATCTATCTCTTAGATTCTTTAGTACTACTTAGGTCTATTAGCTCTACGCCATTCTATGGTTTTTAACTTTATGTCTATTATTGCATACTCTGCGCCTTATACGACTATAGAACTCTATCTTATCCTTTCTTGGCTTGTTCCCTTTAATAGATCCTATTATTAATCTTTATTAATTAATCTATTAACTCTCTTAGAGTATCCGCATCTTCTATTAGGATAATTACGTCCTAGACTTTAGCCTTAAGTCCTTATTTATACTATGCCATAAGCGCCTTGTTATTCCATTTAACCTATATTGCAAGTGTCTGGAACTATGTCGTGTACTCTATTACTAAAGAACGTTGTACCAAGTTTTAAAGCTTTTGTTTTGCCGTAGTCGTTGCTTCTAGGTCTCTAAACATCTGCGTTAATCTCTCTACAAACCTGTTCTAACTAGTAAACATAAACCATATATCCTAGTTAGTAGTCGTTATACTGTTTACTTATATCTTAGTAAGGTAAGGTTTAAACCACTCTAGTGCTCTTCCTGTTAAGAACAGTCCTGTATACGCTATTTAATCCATAGGTATTACTAGCTTCACTCCTTCCTATATTACCTTAAAGTGCATTTGCGTAAGGAACCCTTTAAGTTTTAACCTTTCTCCTAAGAACCGTTTAATTAATGGTAAATTAACCTTTACTACTCCAATTCCATTAATGCGTTCTTTAAATATCCTATTATTGTCTAATAAGCGATTAACCATTTCCTATAACTGACCTCTTATAACTATCTCTAAGTCCGTATCTGCCATACTAGTGTCTTCTAATCCCAAGGTAGTTGCTGCCATGGTTATAACTGGTGCTTTAGATGGCATATTGTTTGACTCCTCTTATTTTAATACCGTAACCTTAGTAGTAAATATATAACGGAACCTTATAGCAGGAACTACGGTAGGCTTATTAATAGGCTGGGTATGTAGGTATAAATAATAGTTAACAACGTAATAATAACTGGTGGAGTGGTTGCCTAATAGATTAACTCTAATTATATTCTAAGATTTACTACAAAGAGAGAACTATCTAGATAGGGACTGTAGTCCTTTAAATACACAACCGTACGCCTAAGAAATCCCTTCGCTCTATAAGGTACGTGTGCTTTATACGCTCTGTATAGATTACATAGATCATATTACGTGACCTCGGCTACTATTTCTTGTCACATAATTCCACCGGATCCATCCTGGACCGTGCCTATATCAACCAACTAGCTTCCGCCGACTCTTCTCCAAGTAGTCGTAACATCGTACTTAAGCTGTCCGTAACACTGCGTGCGCATATACGTATATATTAACTACTAAAACCCCTAACTATTTAATTATATAATTCTCTCGTTGTTCTTTTCTCTTTTTTATATAACGTCTTATACTCTGCAAGAGCTATATACCCTTAGATTTAGATAGAATTTATATTATTCCTTTAAATATTCCCTAAAGCCTCTTTGCGCCCTTATATTATATTATATTAAAACAACTACTATTAAAATGGTAAATAAAACCAAATCCTCTTTAATAACTATAAGTATTATATCCCTAGTTAGGGAACAGTTAACTATAATGCAATAATCCTTTATAAATGCCTTAGCCTAGTAATAGGCTGCACTAAAAGCCTAGTATTAGCAATTAATGGAAGCACTTTATAAAGAACTCCATAATATTAAGGCAATTATATTAGAGACCCTAATAGAAATAACCGTATCTAAACCTAGCCTATTAAATATAAACACTAAACTAGTAATAGTAGCTTAACCTATGCATGTAATAAACCTAGTATCTATTATAAAATGTAAAAAGATTCCTAACCCTTTAATGTTTAATAGAAATTAAAATAATCTATATCCCTTTATAATTAAGCTCTATCTTAAACTTTTAATAAACTATAACTAGTACTCTATTAAAGCCAGTAAGGTTAGCTATAGAATGTCTTATTTAAGTAAGGACGCTATATAAACTATAGAACTATTCTTCTATAACAGCACCTTTATTAATTTTAAAATCTTTATCTCTCTGCTAGAAAGAATATATAATAACACCGGCCGTAAATATACAGCTATTACTAAACTTAAAAACCTATAATAACGGAACCGAGACTTTACTAGCTTCTTTTTAGAATTTTTAGGCCTTATTAGTAAGCTAGATTGGAATAAAGCCGCTAGAGTTGCTACCATTTAATAAGCTATTTTAGATAAGATTTGTTATGGTACTAGCAGAATATAGTAGAAAGCTGGCAGAATATAGTAGAAAATGGTAGATTGCGGTTATGTGACCGGAGGACTATATATAACTTCGAGCAGTGCTTCCGTTCTTCTCCCTTCCTTTCTTTAGCTTTAGATCCTTATTTATAGACAATCCAATTATATAGGCTTGCTCGACCCTCCTACCATACTATACCTTAATTAACTAAGTCGCTAATATTATCTAAAGCTCGTCTACTCTTTCTTCCTAAGAAGGAATTTAAATATATCTATAGACCAAGAATAGGACAGGAACATAGAATAGGACCCTAGGATATCACCAGAGCTATAAAGATAGGATAGAACTAAAGGAATATAAATAGAACGCAAAACTTAAGAATAGGACACGTATAGACTAGAACTCCTAGAAAATAAATAAACACTAGAAATTACCTAATACCCCTACCACTATGCCAAGAAATATAGCAGCTGGCAAAGCCGCTATAGGACCTATAAATACCTCTAATAGTAAAATAGTTGTTGTCTTAACCCCCTAGAAAGAGCTTATAGTAGCTAATACCAAAATTAAATAGCTTTAAAAGCTGCTTAAAACTAGAGACACCCCTATACCTAGTAAGGAGTTATTAGACATTTAGAGACTTGCTATAGTCCTTAAGGCCCTAGCCCAATATATAGTATTAGCATTATTATGGTCTGCGAAGGTTGTGGACCCCCTATTGCTTACAGACGGAACTAACCCTATATTTAATAATTAGAAGCTTTAACTATAAGATAAGCTTAAAGTCAATACAGACTACTTCCCTACTACTTAAGCTAAAATGACTTATGTCTTCGGCTATACTGGCGGGGACGTATAGACGCATCTATATCCGCAATATTCCCAGGACTTAGCAGACCCCTTCCTCTCTAAAAAAGAGATGATTAACTACCTGCCTTCTATTTATAAGGGCCCCTTTAAGATATAGAACGCCTACCTTAATTATAAAGCCCTTAATATAAAAACAATGGAGACCTTTTTGGCCTTTTAGACCCACTTTCTATACCTAGCCGGCTAAGCCTAAATTCCCCATAAAGACCTAATGCTAGACCTCTTTAATAAGCTTACCCTAGACCTATAACGCGCCGTACTGCTAGTTTTTACTACTATATAGACGCTAAAGGTACTTATAGACTACTGCCTGGCAATTAACTAAGGCCTCCGCTGAATTAAGGTATAAGCTAAGTAGTATAAAGCTAAAAACTCTCTAAGCTAAACTATAAGCACTATAAGAACGGCCTGTAGTGCCCTGGCATAATTGGCAACTTCTATAACACTAGCCATATAGCCTACCATTAATTTAGCAGCTAGCTACGCAGCTAGTCCTACCGCGGGTCCGGCGCATACTTAGCCTATATATAGCGACCCCTATAAATAGGCCTTTAGTAATTAAGGGGCTTGCTTTATATACGGCTAAAAGGACTACTTTACTAAGGACTACTAGATAAAGACAAAAATAGATAAGCTTCTGCTAATATAGGAGAATAGTACGGAGTTGGAAAAAGAGGAACCTTAGAAAAAGACTCCTCTCTAGGGTTAAAAGGGATTAATATATTATATGTTAATCTGGGTTAGCTAGTTAGTAGAAAAAGCTGCACCATCCCTTATACTTTATTCTATAATGGATATTAAGTTTTAACCTCTACCTTAGTTAACTCTAGAGTAAATACCTTTACCTTAATAGACACCTAGTATACTATAAAGCTAGCTAACCTTTTAAATATAACCCTTAAAGAACTGCCCAAACTAATTCCTATTTATAGGTATAAAGGATAGGTAGGGCCACCTATTATAACTATCTTACGGATTTACCTTCGCACAGACGGACGAAGGTAGTATAACATCCCCTTTCTTATTATAGACTTAGGAAGCCATAATATAATCTTAGGAAGAAAATAGCTAGCCTACTTAGGCCTATAGCTTAACGTTTAAAATTAACGGCTTATCTAGCCTAAAACCCTACCCCTAACCCCTTCTTTTATAAAGGAAATCAGCATTATAATAGAAAACCTTATACGGCTACAGATAGACACTATTTATTAGGCTAATACTATGCGTAGGGACCAAGCATTTAAGAAAGATATATAGCTTAATCCGCAACGGATCTATATACTGCGACGCTCCTAAACTACTAATGTTATGCCGCCGATACTAGGGACTTAGGAAGCTAGTAATAAGCTAGATAGACTAGGCCCTATATAACTATAAAGAATAGCAAGGAATATTAGACGCTGTACTAAATAAATAAACTAGAAAGATAACTTATAAAAGATGGAATAGGAGCTAAGGAGGGTTATAAGCCCTTAACCGCAAAATACGGTTTATAAAACGTCCGTAAAGAAACCTATAAACCTCCTACTAGTTAATATCTGCTGTATTAGCGCCATATGGTTCTACTAGAACTTAAAACGGCCTAATACTATTGCCTTTATAACTAGCTTATATAAAATCAACCAGATAATTAAAGATAAGGAAGCCCTAGCCTATAACCAGCTTAGTAGGGAAAGTGAGCTTATAGATAAGGAGCTGGTAGAACAGAAACTACTCCACCAATACCGGGAATTTAAGGACGTATTCTCTAAGGTAGCATCTAATATACTCCCGCCTTACTAACTATATAACTATAAGATTAAGCTAGATAAAGAAAATACCCTTAGCTATAGCCCCCTTTGCTAGCAATTACTAACAAGCTATAGGCCACTAAGTAATACCTTATTAACAACCTTAATAAGGGCTTTATTAAGCATAGCCAAGTCCCCTTTACCTTCCCTATTCTCTTTATAAAAAAGCCTAACAGCGGACTCTATTTCTATATTAACTTCTATAAACTAAACTATATAACCTGTAAAGACTAATATCCGCTGCCCTTACTTAAAGAAACCCTAGCCCGTATAAGTAAGACTAAGATTTTTATAAAGCTTAATATCCGCTAGGCCTTTTACTAAATTAGGATAGACCCTAGATTTAAAGATCTTACTATATTTTGGACCCGCTACGGATTATATAAATATAAAGTACTACCTTTTAGACTGATTAATGGACTAGCTATATACCAGCGGTATATAAATAATGTACTCTTTAACTACCTTAATAACTTCTATACAGCCTACCTAGACAATATTATAATTTACTCTAAGAATGAACTGGAATATAAGGAGCATATCTATAAAGTCCTATAATAGCTTTACAAAGTAGGTCTCTAAGCCAATATTAGGAAGTTAGAACTTAGTGTTAAGCGCACTAAGTACCTAGGGTTTATTATTAGTACAGATAGAATTAAGGCAGACCTAGAAAAAACGGCTATAATTAATTAGTAGGAACCCCTAAGGACCATAAAAGGGGTATAATTATTCCTAAGTTTCTATAACTTCTACTAACGCTTTATTAAAGACTATAGCAAGACTACTTAGCCTCTTAACCGCCTTACTAGAAAGAACTAACCTTTCTATTTTAATGCTATATATAAAAAGGCCTTTAACGAACTTAAAAAGCGGCTAGTCTCTGCTCCGCTACTAGCCTATTTCCACATAGAACGGCCCTTAATATTAGAAACAGATGCTTTAGATAGTATAATAGCTGCCGTCTATTCCCAGAAACGGCTAGATAGAGAATAGCACCCTATTATATACTATTTAAAAACTATAATAGACACTGAGCTAAATTACCATATCTATAATAAAGAGATGCTGGGAGTCGAAGGTACAGAGGTAGGCTCAGGCAAGGGGAACCCAAGCCGTAGCATGGGCAACGCTATGGGAGGTAAATACCCAAGGGCTCCGAGAGGGCCTAACAAAGGCAGAAAATACAATGGCAACACTCTTAAGGACAGGAATAATAGGACTAAAAGATTGGCTTCACTGGGTGGGTGTCCCAGTGGGTAGCCTAAGGTGCGAATATGGCTGGCCAAGACAGACACCAAAACACGTAATACTGTTATGCCCCTTACGCACCGGCCGAGAAGCAATGCTCTCAGCAGCTGGCACAGAAAACTATAATACACTGCTCTTAACACAGAAAGGCCTC
>Ga0307507_10006077_pt1 | contig 18957 bp, 15 predicted proteins | sample 7_EM_MG_FD_207223 | JGI IMG/M metagenome (GOLD analysis project Ga0307507, IMG submission 207223) | Populus trichocarpa ectomycorrhiza microbial communities from riparian zone in the Pacific Northwest, United States - 7_EM | ecosystem: Host-associated > Plants > Roots > Unclassified | place... | reverse complement strand
CCCCTTGGTGGACCAGGAGCGTTCAGGACCACCTTGGAGCACGCTCCGACATTCCCCTGATGCGCCCAAGTATATATATAATAATTGATAAAGGGAGAAAAGGAGAAGAGATGTGAGCTCTCCTTCCTATCTATGAGAGTAGGAGTGTCATCACACATAGTACTATAGTGAACAGTGTTTTGTGAAGCAGTGACAAATGGGCACTTGTCCTATTTCTAAATTAGGTATTCAAGTTGTTCCTTAACCCCACATCAACAACCAGGAAATTTTTCCACCATGACAACAGTACTCTCCCCACCAATCCTACTGTCATGAAAATAAAATAAAATAAATAAAAAAGATATAAAATGTAAATACATAGTAGAATACATAGTATAAATTAATATTTTATCTAGAGAAATATCTTTCAAAGGTGTTGAAAATGCGGGGCCATGAGGAGGGTTGCGTTGCCATCAATGGTTCGTGTGGTTTATTTTGTTAACGGACAATATCTACGTACTGTACATACACTTGGAGATTTCTCAATCGAATTGAATACACCAAGTAGTTGAACACGCCGGGAATCCTAGCAAGGTACAGTAACATTATTAGTTCCGTTTCCATCCGTACCCGCTCCGAATTCCCTTGTTTTGTTACCTTTATTACTCGATAGGGAAAGATCGCCTGTTCTCACTCGATATTAGGGTTAGGAAGGCAAGCTTCCTTGCGAAATAATGCGATATACAGCAACCACTTTTTTTTTTGTTCAGGTGGGATTGTACCTGCTGAGGAATTTCTGACTCAATACAGTGAACTGGAGGAAGAAATTTTGTTTGAATTCCGTCCTTGCCGGCCTTACCAAGCACTTGGATCTGGCTAAGCTGAAAATGTCTATTTCTGGTTGAGTCTCTTAGAAACCGATGTTTGGCGTTTATTAAGAAGTTGAATTGGGGCGCCGTGATCCAAAGTTCATATCATAGCATTTTTGATAACTTTCGCCTTAATCTCACCTTCAGATGAGGTCTTCTCTGGCAAGACATTTGTCGTAAGGAATTCAGGAAAGGAAATTTGAGCATCTAGCTTAACTTCAGGGGTACCGTTTAATAGGTAATTCACAGTTCAATCTTGATGCGCTTGTGGACTGGTGCGAGTTCGGTGCTTGTGTAATTTTTGTGAGAGGCCGCGTGGGCCCAATTTTTCTACAGTGCGCAAACTATTCGCTTCTAAACCCATCTGTTTTGCATTAACTCCATCACTATTGCCACGAGTCAATCCCGGCAATAGCTTTTACAAGAATGTCACGCCGTCGCAGTAGGCTACCTTCCGCCGCTATTGCTAGTTCTAGTGCTCGGATCTTATCCGTGGATGAGTTTCTAAAGGGAGTATGGCCTCTTGATGCCTTTATCTTATAGATACAAGACTGATGGCCTTGTTTTAGCTGCACCGAACCCCACGAAGGTCAAGAAACAAGCCCGCCCAAATAAATACTCTTTCTACTGCGACAAAAACCATCCCTTTGCCAGAAGGGAATCAAGAGGATGACTTTCTCCTCGAGACGCTAGCTGCCCTGGAAAGGGCTGACGAAGAAACCGCTCGGCCGATCGCCAAGAGGGGATTGAGGAAATCAGCAATGCTGGGAACCAAGCTCCCCAAAAAGAGGAGAAAGAAGCACCATGTGGCCTATAATTCCCTCGTCCTGTCACGAGATCCCCAGAATGAAAGATTTCTATACTCTGGCGAGGCACAGGAGGATTCCGATCTGGACCCTATCTTGAGCTGTACAACTCAGACAGATAATCCACTTCCAATACTTCTGAAGCCACGCTTTCCGGTGAGCGTTATTCGAGAGAGTATCGTTTCTCCTTGGTCACGGCTTGGTAGAAATCTAGCTGGTGCAGCGGGGAAGGAGGGGTCACGAGTGATCCTTCGTGAGGGTGAGAACTGGGGTGATCGGATTGATAGTTTGCTGGTACCTGGGAAAGCTCCGGCTGGGGAAATTCGGGGAAGGGCACCTTCGCTAAAAAGAGCTTTAGAATTGGTATTTAGGATCGTCTTGTACAACTGTTATTGAGCTAATAGGAAAAGGTGAATGTCGCAGATCGATCTGAGTCTCCAACCGGAGCAAACAAGTTTCCGCATTTTGTCTCCTTTGACTCACAGCCTGCTACCCCGGATCGTTCACCTTCTCAAGATCAAGGTTTGCTCGGCGTAGAGCTAGGCCCTGAGTTAGGATATTTCCAGGCCCCCCGAGCAAATACGGAGAGCAAAAAGCCAACAGTGGCGGTCCAGCCTGTATCACAGCATCTCAAGAGAATTTGCGCAATCAATTCGACGAAGCTATCAGAGCAGACAAGCGAAGTGGCAGGCGAAGGCCATACGACTGAACCGCCTTTCAGTTTGGAATTTGGCCTGGGTAGCTGGGATCACGGGGAGTCTCAGGGCAGTGCTAAGGGAGAGACCTTCTCCAGGGGATCTCCCAGTCTAATAGGAAGCGATATTACAGTGGAAAAAGGGGGACAAGGGGGGTCTATGGCGAAAATTTTGGGGTATTCTTGGGAAAGATTTGATAGAGGTCCCACCCCATTTCCAAGTCCTGAGCCTGGGATTGCGCCCCAAGGGTCAGATTGTAGTTCACTACTTAGATTCTGGGAGTCCCAGCTATCCAGGTCATCCCCGAGTGTTAGTCTTCCTGGGGGTAGTACGAGAGCTTGTATTTCCCCTATACAAGTGCCTGAGGGCAGACCCCAGTTCCGTGCGGAAGAGGGGACCAAAAATACCTCCCCCATTCCGCAGGGAGAGGAAGGTGAAAGCAATCCTATATCCTCAGTAAGTCTGACGGCTCTAATTATTTATATATTCTGATATCAAGGTAGTCTGCGCAGCTATGGGAAGATTATCAACTGGGGCATCTGGAACTGACTTCCCCAAATAAACCTCCAAGAGACATTCCAGAATCTCCGAAATCGATGCCTCGGAGCGACCAACCTGTCCAGGGACAGATGGAGCAGGCCATGCTACCTCCCCCGCTTCGGGTACCTAGGGATCTTATAGACGAGGATGAGTGTGAGGATGACATGGATTATATCAATGGTTATTCCCAGAGTAATTTATTTTTGGAATTTTTTATAGAACACTACTAATCGTAACTATGTGCAATTATAGAAATATCTAGGGGAGACTATTTTTCAGGTGCACAAAAAATACTCAACAATTACGAAGATTCTCGACCCGAAGTTTCGCCGACTCAGTCTAACCGGAAAACTAATACACTTTCTGCAGAAGCTCAACTGGACAGTAAGAATGTTCACTGGGCTCAGCCACCAACCTACTCCCTTTGCCCATTATCTGCTCCAGCACCAGCCCGCACTTACAGCAACATGTCGCTTAAGGATATCATCAGGCGGAGAGAAAGTGTGCCGCTGAGACGACCCACAATTTCCTCCAGCTTCAAAAGTCCTTTTCTCCCAAAGCCCCCGATGGCAAACGTGGACCAAGCCCATATCCCTGCACCACCAGAGTTTATCCGTCAAGGGCAAGATGATGGAATATTGTCTATAGCTAACCCGAGCCAACTCATCCTACCAGCATTAATTGTCCCATCAGGACCCGTAGCGCAATCTGAAATCAGAGCCAAGCGCCGCATGACTAAATCCCAATCCTTCTCTCCTCCTACCAATTCTTGTATCCCCGGGACCGGCCCTCGGCGTGCTACGCAGGCAGTCCTGCTACGGCCCCATCGCGGAATGACAATTCGATTCGAGCCCTCACAAAAACCATTCAAGCCACCCCTAGCGACAAAAAACCCATTAGGGCCAGCCCTTAAGACCAACAGATGTCCAAGCGGGCTTGACACGACAGACGACAGCTCTCCTCTTCTGGTTAACCCTAGAAGGAAAGTCATTACAACAAAGGCAGGGGCCAAATCTGGGCGGAGGGTGGCGGTTGGGGTTAGGGTAGGTGCACAATGCGCTGGAGCGAGTAAGCTTACCACTAGTAGTAGCTTTGCAGAGGTTCAGGCTGCTTGGTGACATAATAATAGCTTTCCTGATGCTTGACTAAGGTCTACAGTAGTTATGAGAATCAATCTAGTGGGGGATCATGTAAATTAATAGCGTTGGGGTAGGAGGATATTGGAGGCTTGCTTAAGGAACATGACTGGTGGGGAGTTGGGCTGTGCATTGAGGAATATTTTTAGTTTATAGAATTCTATCTCTGGCTACCCACGGGTGTTTTTCCTTTTTTTTTTACATTAGTTTTAGGGGCATTGGTATGCAGTTAGGCGTCTAGCTAGCAAACGCTCTAATGTGTTCCTCTAGTTCTTTGCTCTTTGCTATGGGGTTGGCATATCATCATTCGGGTTCATCTCTTCATGCTCACCCTTACTTTGCACTTTGTTGCGCTGCTTCGGGTCAAGTCTGCGTAAAATCGGCGCGAGTGATACCACATGATCAACGCCTCCCTCCAAACGGCATCCTTTCAAGAGCGATTAAAACTTGAGTAAAATTTTTGGTAATAACATTATTATACAAAAGCTTGCAAACCCCCGTTACCCTCACTGCCCCCGCTGCCCCCCGCCCCCAGGTGGAATATATGAAAATTCTAAAGCACAAACCCCTCCCACCAACCAACCAACCAATTGGCCTCAAAGTTCTAAGCATACGCTGCCCAACCTATGAAAACGCGTTAGCAAAACCCACTCACCCACCCACCATCGAACAAACGAGAAAGGCAAAGATCAAAAAAAGAAGAGAAAAAAGGCTCACCAGAATACAAAACCGCCAAGTTCCTCTCATCCCCCGCTACCTGAATAAGCTCGTTAACCGTAGCGCCAACACTCAACGTGGCACTCAACTTTTTCGCGACGACGGTGAGAGCCCTATCCGCCTCGCTCTCCTCATCCTTCTTCCCACCTCCAGCTCCGACAATTCCCTCATCCATGATGCCGGTCGCGGCGGCCTCAACCTGGTCCTGCATCTTCTTCATCCTGAGGGGAGAAATGGTCCAACTGTAGAGCGGGTCGTAGCGCAGGACGTCGAGGATCGTGATGATGTTGTAAGCCTCGTTGCGCAGCACGGTGAGTGTGAATTCGCAGGATCTGCGGAACACGCCTTCTGTCCTGGTGATGCCGAAGCCGTCTATGATATCCCTGGTGAGGCGGAAGGGGACTACTTCTGGCACGGGGAGTATGCGGCCTTGTTCGAAGGCGACGCCGAGGTCGATGTGCACGACCTCGCCACTCTTCTCGTCTAGTAGGATGTTGTGTCCGTGTCGATCGCCCAAGCCGAGCACGTGTCCGAGGATGGATATGGCAGCGGTGGAGCGCGAGTATGCTAGTCGTGAGGAGAACCAGTCGTCCGGCCCGTTGAACTTGTGCATGAAGAAGTAGCGCATGACCGGCTTGAACTGCGCTGCCACCCGCTGGAACGTGTTGATGCGGACTTCGCGGGTCTTTGTCTGCACGTCTGAGATTGCCTTGCGGCAGTATTGGGGTTTCCAGTCGCGCGGGTGGTAGGACATGTGTGCCGGCATCAGGAAATCGTACAGTGGGATGGTGTTCGCGACGAATTCGATTATGCCCGCGTTGTAGGCTAGGGGGAGGACCTTGTAGTTCCGGATGGAAAGGTTTCGTTGGCGGGTTGTGCGAGACTTTTTTAGAAGGTTGCTGACTTGCTCGAAAACTTGCTCCATTATAGCGTCCTGCCGGAGGTCGTCGTTGCCGCCTTTGAAGAGCATTTTGAAGGTGCGCCCGTCTGAGGCGAGGCAGGTTACTATCTTTGGCGCGCTGATGCCCGAGGCTATGGTGATTTCCGGGTGGAACTTCACGATCACGGGGAGACCACTGTAGTCCCTGTCCGCGCGGACCTCGACTTGCATTGTTGGAGGGGGAATTTTCCAGCTTGGGATGTCAACAGCAAATTTTGAGTAGATGTCCCTCGTTAGTACGCTCTTGAGGACTGGTTTGATGTTGGGTTTCTTCTCAATCTTTTGCGCCGCTAGTTTTATGTATGTTGTTGTCGCCTGGATGATATGGCTGAAGAGCGGCTTTGACGATGGGTCCGCTTTTAGCCTCGTGGCGATCTTCGTGGCGGAGGCTTGACGGGCCTGGGAAATGCTATCTTTCGGCTTCGCCCTCGTCAGTGCGAGAATCTGGTAGTCCCCGTGGTGTGGATGGTCCATGCATATCCGGAGGATAAGCGGGAACAATAAGCTCTGGAATATATCCTCAGGGCTCTCCAAAAGTCTAGAGGACAGCTGATTCATCAAGGGGACGAACTTCCTCGACGCAACCTGTCCGAGTGGGGCCTGTGCGGCTTTATTAACCTTGACATCGCCGGAGTGTTCCAACCAAAGAGCACAGAACCTGACCGCATCATGGTCGTAATCGTCGCAAGCGGCCAGGGCACGAAGGTAATTGGAGATACTCCTCTCCAAGAAGGCCTCCCTGTTCGATTTAAGTCTATTAAACTCCGCATCATCGAGGTTCAGCCAGGTTTTTGCTTTATTCTTGTAGTTTGTGAGCTGATCTAGTTTACTACCGGTAGCGGACTTCATCAATTTCTCCAGCTCGCGGACTTCGGCCTCTTTATTCTGCCGGAGCTTGAGCGCTCGTTGGTAATCTTCTATGTTTCCTGGATTCTGTAGCTGCTGGTCGCAGAAGGACGCAAACTCGTGAAACACTCTGCCAGCCTCGGGCCCTGAGTAGTTCCCCTTAAGTTCGTCGATAGCAGGAACAAGGTAATTGCTCATAATCTTATCCGGCTTTTCTAGCCTGGCTTCCGATACCCAATTCCCCTAGAAAAAGATAATTGAAAACCCCCAATCAGTCATGAAACATGCTTCGATCGCGAGTGGACACTCACCAACTTCGCCAAAAGCTTCGCCTTCCCAACTACAATGCTCTGCTGTCCTAGTGCACTATCAAAACCTAAAGCCTGCAACATCCTAATCGACGCGATCCCCTGCCCATGGTCCCACAGCACATTCGCCGCCTGTAATGTCGCAACAGCACCGATATCCAGATCAACCTGCTTGCAAGATTCGGCAGCCCTGCTCAACTGCGTAGCTGCTGAGAGTGAGTGCTGAAGAACCTTGTGGCTCCTCGCCATCTTGCAAGACGCCACGAGCGCTTTCGCTTCCAGGAAGCGCGCAGTCTTGGTATCTATGCCCACTGCACGTCGTAAGTGATCGCGTTTAGCAACAGAACTGAGGATTGTTTGGCGCATTGCCATGATCTCTTCCACGTCTGAGTATCGCCCTATATGCATCCAGGAATTGCGGTTCTGTAAGCGCTCCCAGACTTGCTCTAGCTCTTCGGTTTCCCTGGAGACTAGGACTTCTTCCATTTCTGTTAGCATCGCTAGTGTTCGCATACTAGCGCCCAGTGAGTGGCCGGTTTGCTTCCCGGCTGTGATATGGCACATTACGTCGAAGAATGAGGAGTCTAGTTGTGACGGCACGGCCCTCATATCGACGTTGTTGTTCACACTCTGTAAAGCTCGGTATATGGTTGCCGAGCGTGTAGCGCACGAAGAAGGACATGGTAAATCCCACTGCTCAAGTTTCCACGCCGAGCGGAACATATTGTCCAACGTATCCTCGGACGCATCCGCCGCCGTGCCGGACTGCAAAAATGCATGCGAGAGGCCGTTCATGCCCAGTGTGTTAAACGCATCCACCACGCCAAATAGATCCTGGCCGTCGGACGCAGAGCCCAGCCTCAAGTGGCTCTCGAGATTTGCTCCTCGGAACGAAAGACTGTTCCAACCATCCTCCTCGTACTCGAATCTCTTAAGGACAGTCTCAAGCCTAGAAGCTTGATTGACACCGTAGTAAGAATCCAAATCATCCACGTTCCTGAAAATCTCTAGCAAAAGCTCTGAGTCTGGAAACTCGACATTGCCAGACTCCGAGTGGTAGATTTCGGCAAAGAGGAGTGACGTCTTAAACATTTTGCAGGTACACGCTGCCCTCGCCATCTCCAGATAGTCCACATCGAGCCAATGATCTCTCGACAGCTTCGTAGTCTCCTCAACCGTCTCCTGAGTCCGCAAGTACAATATGGTCTTAATCAAAATAATGCTATGCGGTACCGTCTTCTCCGTGCAAGTCCTGAAACAATCTCTAAAAAGTTGTGATAACTCCATCTTAAGTCTATCATCCCCCTTGATATGATGTAGCAAAAGTATATGTACCACAAGTGGGAACAGGTCCTTTGCTAGACCGTCCACCTTCTCGAGTATAGGCCTCAAGTTCTTGACCACTGCATCCTCCTGTAAGTTTGTTGACATTGCCGTTGTCAAGTTCTTAACCCATTCGTCAACAGGCAGGATCTCCGGCTTCGCAATGGAAGCAATTGGTCGTGGGTTTTCCTCCTCGGACAGTGACATCGGTAGCGTGCTCCACTTCATAGCCTTATACAAGCTCTCATCGAGGATATTATGGAACGTAGGTATCCCCGGGGACCTGGACTCGTCGAAGAATATAGTCTCGAGAGTGGCCTCCGCAAGGCCGATGACCAGCCTATCGTCGCTGAATAGCAGCTTCCGCAGCCGCTGGAAAATACCCGCTTTAGGGATGATGTCAAGATCGTACTGCGTCATGTCTAGATCCGTGATCTTCTCCAATTCAGTCTCCTGCGTCCATTCACTATGTATGCCCCCGCTTGTGGCATAGGATCTTCCCAACACCCGAGCAACCCATAGCAAGAACCCATCACTAATGTCCAATCTTCGACAAGTCCTCAGCAACACCCTAGAGCGCGCAACAGATTCCTCGTCACTACCAAAGATATCATCACGGAAACTAACCGGCTTCTGAAAGTCCGAGCAGACCAGCGAGAACGCTAACCCACGAGAGATATCATCTAGAAGTTTATTCTTACTCCTGTCATCGTCTAGCAGATGTCGCAATAGATCACTCTCTTTAGTCCCCAAAGACGCATTTCCATGTAATCTAAATCCCATAGCAGACTTGACGATAGCCTGGAACAATCGATTTTGACTCTCGTTCAACTCTGGGAAGTGACAGTCGGTGAGGTAATCCCCCAGCCAGATATGAAATGACTGCGCGATGTTAAGACTTGATTGCATCTGGGTATCTTCCTGTCCCGTGGTAGTAGAAAGAAACGCCCGTAGGGAAGCGAGTATGGACAAGAACGTTCCGATCACGAAGGCCGGTCGAGTAGATAAATATCCTTTTCCTTGATCAAGCAGATACTGCACAACCCCAACCGCATCCTCGGCGCAATACACGTCAACAATGTAAGGCTTAAGCCCATGGATAACCATCTCGAGCGCATACCCATCAATACTCCTTGGATTCGCCAGACAGACGAGAAGGCGGATCTTCCGGACGACGGCACAAGCACTCAAACTTCCCAGCGCAGGATCCATAGTGTCGAACAGTCGTCTAGTAACGAACGTAAACATAGCTGGCGTCCACAGGCGGGTATCATCATACTGCAATTGCCCACACAAACGATGCACGGCATTGAGCACAACCTTGACCTTAAAGTACGGCCTCAGTGGATCCGGTATCTTTCCAGTCGAGTGGCTGATTTCCACAATATCTCTCATGTGAGCGGCGGTGGCAGCGAGTGACGGGTCTTTAGACAGAAATCTATCCGACGTGCCATCTTCCTGCATAACCTGGAATAGGGAAGCAATGATGAGCGCAAATTTCTTTTCCAAGAGCCGTTTATACTCCTCATCCCCGAGCTGCTGTCTAATGCGAAGTTCCACATTCGGACACCGGGGTGCGTCCGCCTTTGGAGGAGTCGCCATCGCTCCGGCGACTCCGTAAGCAAGTATCTTGTGGAATCCCTTCTCTAGCAAATCGTCGTACGAGATGTCTAATATCTTCGCCAACTCCTGCGACGCATCGTCCTTCTCCTTCATTGACAGCTGGGCAACAAGGTCCTCTTGAACGTCCGCGAGTAACTCCTTCAAACCTTCATACCCAAACACCCTGAAAGGAAACCTCGTGAGTTCGTCGTTGTCAATCCAGGTATATAGTAACTGAGGGCTAAAAATCTTAAAGAGATCTCTGTGTCCACCCAGCTTCAAAGCCTTGGCAACAGAAAATAACGCCTTTGCAGCGTACTTCTCCCCGTTGATGAGCTGCCCTGTCTCAAAGATGTGATAGACAATCAACTTCTTCGTCGAGAAGGTAGTAAACGCCAACTGTGCCAGTGTATACACCCGCATTGCCAATCCCTCCGTCCAGCCCGATTGATCAGTCAAGTGACTAAGTATGTCCCTGAAAACCGACTCGTGAACCGTGAGCCCAAAGATCTTGAACAGTACCGGGACGCAGTTCCCTAGTTCGAAGGAAACACGAACATCCGCGTCTGCGAGGAGCCCAATGAACTGTGTTCTGGCAGATTTCATCTCAGACTTCTGCCCATACTCAGGATTAATTTCCAGAATCCGTTGAAGGAGATAGGCCACTTCCGTGCGGATGGTGCTAGACATTAAAGCCCTGTCGAGGGCGACCTTGGTCACCCATTCATAGATAGACTCACAATTAGCTACCACATCGCCCTGAGCGCCTTCGATGGCCCACCGAGGGACGAGCGCACTTAGCGTGTCGATGCAAAGTTGAACAGCAGTCTCGCATCGTTCGGTGCTATAATCTTGGAGTAATGCCACTGCCAGATGCTCCGTGAAGTTCGCGGCATCACTATCGGCAAGCCTATCACTCGCAGCAAGCAAAAAGTCCCTAATAAGTGGCCGGGACATGATCAACCGTTCTTTAGGTATTCCCATCAAGTAATCGACAAAATGTCCGCAGAGCTCATCCGAGCTATGATGTTTGGTTGAGAGGGCAAACAGGGATAGCAAACCCGTAGTGCAATACTGAAACGTTTCTATTGCACATGCAGCTTGAATAGATTCTCTGGCAAAATCTAGTCTCTTCACTGTCCGATCGCTATCCGGCATGTCAAAGCCGTCGTCTAGGTCCATCATATCGACACCATCCTCCGTAAGGTCAATCGAACTCTTCACAACGTTCTTTTCTTCAAAAACCTGGGATATAGCAGCTAGAGCCCGCCCAAATTGGCCAGCGAAGACCTCGGATGCATTATATAACGAGGTAACGATCACACCAGGCCTAGGGACCACTCCAGCAATACACCTAACCAACCCCTCAACTTGCTTAGCCCCGCACTCGTCCCGCTCCACATATCCCAAGGCATCCCTATTCAGCGTCTCTAACTTCTTCTCCAGGGCCTCAACCTTGATCCTATCCCGTGCGCGAGGTCGGACCACAGAGCAGAGTATACTCGCAGTACAAATAAAACCAATAAGGTTCTGGACTATGTCCGGAGTGATGTACTGCAATTGAGTGGCGATCATTGTCTGCCACCTCTCCCGGACAGCATCGCATTGTCGATCCAGAAACTCAATGACCTGCAGCTCAACACCAGGATGCGCGGTTGGCTGTGCGTCTCGTAGGGTATTTGCCCGTGTAGTATTGGCCTCTGTATCTGCTGGCACGATCTCATCTCCGAACAGCAGAAAACTAAGCAATCCAGCATGACGAGTGACCTTGAGCACAGCTTGTCCAATAGGTCCACAAGATTGAGGTGGATACGCCTCAAAGTCCAGAGGCTTCTTCCCACAGCACGAAAGTAGGAAGCTAGATAAGTTCTTAGGACAAAGATACTGCGAGTAGAACAGAGCAGTCCCACGTTCAAGTGCATCAACTAACACGATCAGCCAAGCACCCAAGTAACCAAACCAAACAAGAAACACCACATACCAGGCCTCCATTTCGATATCAGCCACTGTAAGAGTCTCTCTCCAGGCTGCAGAATCGACGAATGCGCAACAGTATTCCTCTTCTCCAAGATCAAGCACCAAACCGCCAGAGACGAGTCAACAACATTTGCAGGACCACTAAGATCAATAGACAATATCATGGCATCCACCTCCTTAGATATCTCAGTATATGGCACCAGATCCACCGCCAGTACGATCCTCATAAGATGACAGGCAGCCCGACAGGTAGCCTGATTTGCCGAATACCTGGCGCAAAGTTGCCAGATCTGGTTCCAAATCGGTCGGTGCGAGGGGTCGGATGCGGATTTTAAGAACGCACAACTATACACATCACAGAATTAGCCCAGAAACGCTCTACAGTGGAACAAAACGGGACAAAAAGGATCATATATTCTGTTTCTTCTTTCTCTATCTGGGGCATGACGTACAACAATACAGGAAGGGCTTAGGAAACATGAAGGAATCTACAGGAATCCCACCTTGCAATTGAAAGCAGAGCCCACGACGAAACGACGGGATTATCATCCGAGCACGCATTAAACAGATCTAGTAAGACAGAGCTAAGCTCTTCGCTCTCCATATCCCTCTGGCCGACCAGGAATGGCAACGTCTGAAGTGCACAGAGCTTCCTCGAGGTAATCATAGATCGAGAATTTCGCATCAATTCTTCAAAATTCTTGGAAACTTTGAGTCTCTTGTTACGATCCTCCTCCGGCGCTTTACCATTAGAGCCAGCCCGATCCCCACCGGGCCTATCTAGGATATTGACTACTGTTGCCATCAACTGGGGCACTATCCAATTCATCTCAGCCCTCTGGTTCCCCTTCCGGAGACAAAAGCCCTGTAAACCAAGGGGCGTTATCTCAGCATCAAAGGCCTTCAGTGGGTCCGGGAACACCAGATCATCTAGCTGCAACTGATCACGGTCCGCTCGGCCAGAACACTCTACGAAAAGGGCTTCTGAAAGAGCCTCCACCTTCCGCCGCAGAACTCTCGACTGGCCTTCACTTATTATTGTGCGAACCTGTGGCAGTATATGGATTAAAGTAATCATCATCTGTTCCCTAAAAGTCGGCTGCTTGGAGTCCCACAACTTTGTCAAAACAGGGACAATCCCCTGAGCAACCTTCGCTGTCAAGGAAATATTATTAGTAGTAATAACCTCTAGTACTGTGTTCAACGCCGTAAACGCTGGTAGATGAGCACGAGTAACTGCAGGCTGCGAAACCAAGAATCCGAGAATAGTCCTAACAACCATCTCATCGTGTTCAATGATCGGAGCATTAGGAGTTTTCAGCAAAATCTCCAGGCACAACACCAATTCCTCACTATCATGGTTCAACTTAGGGATACCCTGAGAAGGTGGCTGTGAACGTCTAGAAGCCGACGATGTGTCTCTCGACAAACTAAGCCGGACATTCCTTGATGCTACGCTCATATCTTCATCCGCGCTCTCCGGATCACCAATTAAAAGCCCTAACTGAGATTCCACATGCGTGCAGCAAAACCGAGCCAGTGTCGCCCATTCCTTCTTATCGATATGCTCAGCGTGTGGTGAGCACGCCAAGCAAGTACGTAACGCTTTGATATAGTCCAAACTAATCGGTTCGCAAAGCCCATCCCCCTGGGGCAGTATGTCAATTACATGCTTCGAAAGCGCTTTGAAAGTTTTATTCCGTATATGCACCACCCCCTGCTCGACCGCTAACCGGAATATTGATGCGCAGAGTGACAATCTGCCGCCGACAGACTTGACGAGTGAGGGTTTATTCTGCCGAGCGTACATCATCTTCTCCTTAACGACCGCCCGGAAAATTGCTTCGAACATTTTATGGTAGCCTTTGTCATTGAGTCCCCTACTATTCCACACACCCCAGGTAACCAAGATCAGCCCATAGAGTCTCCCCATCCAAAGAGAAGGGAAGCAGTTACGTATGCTTGCTGTTGCCCAAAATGAGTTTAAGATCTAGATTTGAAAACATCAGCACCAACCCAACCACCACCCGCAACACAAACGAAAAACCACAAACCGGAAAGCCCATTCGATCGATCCTGAGCCTTTTCCGACTGTATCTTTTCTGCCAAATTGTCAGTAGCTGCGATTGAGCGTGATCAAGGGAAGCCGCATTACCGTAGGCATCGAACAGGTTGACTTCTGGGCCCGACATGGCGCGAGTTTATGCTGGGTTCCAGATTCTTGTCAAAAAAAGCGAATTCTTTCAGATGAGGGTTAGTAGGTAACTTAAGCAGGGTTCACGTAGGCCGGGAAAGTGAACGAACGAGAAGCGAGGAGAAGGCTGTCGTTGTTTATGTTTGACTCACAATGAAAATATGGGCAAAAATCTTCAGACCCCCAGCGCGTTGCATGGGAAACGTGAAGTTTTGTATAGTACTGTACCATAGCTCAACACCCCAATCCCGCGAGCCAAGACAAACATAAGGCCCTTGAGAATCCCTAACCCTGAATCTGGTGCATGCCTTCCAGCATGGACCAATAGGAACATAGCCATAATGATCCCCCCATCTAACAAGCGGGCGCAGGTGGAGTAGGCCCACGATACGACAATAACATGGCAATTCTCTCAAAACCATCATTACCCAAACTTCATTACTACATAATATATTATCCTTACAACAAGATCCATTAACCCCAGGTCCATCCTACAAAATCCATATATTATTCTCAACTTTGAAAATTTAGCGAAAAACTAAACAATCAAAAGCACCAAGAGCAGGTATCATGAAACCAAAACCTAGCACGCTCAGAAACAGCATCAAGCATTATATCATAACATCTCCAACCTCCTACAAGTAGTACTCCTCACCACCTTTTTTCCAGCTTTCGAGGAGGACCAGAACCTCCTCTCTACAGTCCTCGATTATAGCATCAATCCTGATATCATTCTTGTCATATCCGAAGGGGTCTTCCAATTCCTCTCCGATCCTAGTCGATGTTAGCCCAAACTTACTGAGCTGACGGCAGGATACCACATACCCTTCAATACCATAGAGAGTAAAGCAGACAAGAGTTATAACCGGAATAGTCCACCTAATATTGTCAACAAAACCTCCAAGCAATGACCCATATATACCAAGCTCTTACCATCCCATATCGTCCAAAAGGCAGAATGGAAGAATACAACAGTACAAGGCCAGCACTTGCTTTTGGTGGATCCTAGAGATGCCAATCAACACATGCATTCGATCATCTTCACCAGAATAACCTACTGCTGACAAACAGGTATGGGAGTCAACCTACAAACCAGCATTAGTACCCCATTCCAAAAACCCCACTCACAAACAGTCACTCACTTAATAGTCTCCATATTCCCATAAGCCATGATGACCGCATTCAACGACGCATTCAAATTCGCCGATTGCGGCGCATTAAAAGCTCCCTTTGTAACACCTCTCTTGATATACCTTTCAACCACGAACGCCAATTCCATCGGTAACCCCACACCTTCCGCCTCATGTCCTCTAAACCCCTTAGGCATCAAACTAGCAAACTCTGGCTGGAATGCCGGCGCTTCCCAATTCCCCCTCAAGTGGTTCTTGACGGCGTAGAGCATCGCAACAAGAGTTTTTACAGTTTTCTCCGTCTCAATTTTATCCGACTCGTCGGAGAGGGGTCCGCAGACTAGGAACGAGCGAACGAGATTGCGAATGTTGTTAACAATCTGCTGTAAGGCTGTGCGGCCGCCCCAATAACGTTCGTAGGAGCTACTATTTCTGAAAACGAGCATAAGGCCGACGACGATAGAGAGGGAGGGAACAATGGAGGAGGGCAGAGCAAGGTCCACATTGAGAAGGCGGTGGACGAGAACGACGGCTACTGTGAAGAGAGTGTGAAGGAGGACGGGTATAAGGATTACTAGGTCTTTGGTTAGCTGTTGTAGGACCCCCATAATAGATGGTTAATACCATGGTGAATAGCTCCCTTGGTGAAACGAAGCGCCAAGGGCCATCTAACTCAGCGTTAGCTCAGCCTCATACAAGCATCCACAGGAGTACAAACTTCCTAGGCTTCTGCCTCGAAGAGTTACTTAGCGGGAATGTCGCCTTCCTCGCTCCAACACCATTCGTATGTGTAGGTAAAGGACTCATCCTGTTTCTCTCTCATCCGATGAGCTCGATGGAATGAGAGGGAGGGAGAGGAAAATAAAGAGGGAAGAAGGATACCATAAAATACGGTAACGGGATCATCTCTACTCGAGTACCGGTACAGTACCGTACTCCGCAGGCTAGCGCAATGTATCGTTGAGACATGGGTGACTCTACTTGTAGGGATAATGTTCGTTTGTAGCACAAGCCCCGAACGGGGGGGGGGTTTTTGTTTTTTTGTTGTTGTTTTTTTTCTTTTTCTTTTTCCCATTACCAGTGATCCTCGTTTCTGTTCCTGGTTTGTGTATCGCCGTTTTCTTGGCTCCTGGGCAGGCCCTGGGCAAGCCTTACCAATTAGAATAACGCCTGTGTGAATCCTTCGGCGCCATAATTTGGACTCGAAAGATAGAGAGAGCTTTAGAGAGCGACCTCCTCCTGTGTTATGTTGATCAAGTTCGTAGGGGGAACCCACAGAGGAATCTGTTCAAAAAAACAACAAATACGGGGGGAAGGAAACACACAGGGGTGAGTTTGTTGCTTGGTGAACAAAGTACGTACCGTATGGTATCTGGGCCGGGGAATGTCGTGTCACAAAATGACGATCCAAAAGTCGACAAAGTTACCAGGACAACAACAGCTCCCACCCCCCTTGCCTTCAAAAAAAGTGTTCCACGTGCCGAAACACTCCACCCAATCCTATCTATGCTCAAATCGCGCAATGACGAAACTGTTAGTGAACCCTCAGAAACTTTGTCTTACCATCACAAAAATTGCTTAACCCTAGCCGAAACCGACGCCCATCGATCGGTGAGGTCATGAAGAGTTATCCATCCCCGAGTGAGTGCCGGTGACCTACTTCTTCTACGATATCTTATCGAGTGCGATACCGTAGATATGATGAGATGCGCGCCTCGGGGTACAGAGTCCCTAGCAAACTTAGATTCGAGGATACAGCGCTTCTAGAACAGTTAGCCACGATATATAAAGCCCCTCCCTCTCCGTTGGTTTATTTCTTCCACATCATCGTCACCCACAGTCACTACAAATCAGCATTCATTCATTCATTCATTCATTCATTCATTCAAGCAATCAATCCTCACAAAATGTTCGGAATTGTCGAAGTATATACACAACCCCATCATACTCCCCTACTACTGAGTATACTAATATCCTCCCAGCTAACTTAACACCCGCAGTGTTTCATTCTCGCGAATTGGGTCTTGCCAATATTTTTCATAGTCGACATATTCAGAGCCGTTTAGCCCTGCGCGGCAGGTCGCGCCGTGATCGTCGGAGAAAGGAAAGCGATGGGGGGTCACGGCATGTATGAGTAGAAGGGGCGGGGTCAGTAAAAATGGGAAAACTATTTCTACCGATCCCATACAAATCTATGGAGACAAGAGTTATGTTTTCCCAGAGGATGGTGGTGGCAATGTATGATAATTAGGAATTATTCGATCGGATTATGATTGTTGTCTGGAAATAAATAACCTTACGATGTCACGGAAGTTCCCAAAAAAAACTCAGACCACTTGCATGAAAAAAATGCCATTTTTTTTCTTGCGTGCCAAACGGGGACCTAATAACCGCGAAAATCCGTTTCACATTTTTAGTAAAATAAATTAAGCCCCAACAACCTAAAAAATGGAACGTTATTTTCGCCCCCCCCGATGTATTACTAGTACACTCGAGTGCTTGTATTTCCGATTCTGATATACTGTATGGTACAAGTACGCTTTCTGCCAGTATCATGTTGTTCGGGGATACCGGTACCCACGCCCGGTAGCTATTCCACCCATCATTCTCTCCAATAATGTCTATATACTTCCCAATTTTAATGTGCTCCCGCCATCCAAATAATAAATGATCTGAACGATCACTCTTTCCAATCTTTAATGACCCCCAGAGTACCGTACCCTACCCAATATAACAACCCCCCGTCCGCAAAAGTCTTCCCGGAAGAAGAGGCACTATAGCACTATCTTTGACGCAACCAAAATACCATTGCCAAATATATGTAGTCCGAATTATGCGGGGTATCATAACAACTTACGTACAGTATTATACCCATCAGCCTGAAGCTCAAGCTCATATCGTAGCACGAGACATGAACGAAGCCACGGTGCTGCTTTGATATAGCCATCAAGTTCAGGCCTCGCATACCGTACCTAGCAATAACCTCTTACCATACCATGAAACCTCAACTATCAGTGACCGGGCCCCTGGCCGCAATCCGAATAGTGTTTTCCAGCCAGCAGGGATAGCTTACAGAAGCTAAGCTTGCCAGATCTCATTAACTAGCATTAGCTATTTCGTTGACCTAACCGGTACTCTACTAGACCTATTACGGTTTAGCACAGCGATCCTGTTGAGATCTGTGATACGGTTACTTGGCAGTTGGATTCAAGGGTTTTTATGGTACTGGTACAGGCGCGCTGTACGAGTACCAGGGGAGATGTTTCCGCACATCCTCCGTCTCTCTTACATCCCCAGTGATTGAAAAAGCGACTCCTAGTGACCTGTCACATTGGACTAGCCGACGAGTAGGATCCTTGGAATCTCGATCGCGAGAAGCTTCAAGTCTTTAGTTGCCTGGACGTTGGCAACGAACTTTATCTTTTAATTATCGGTTTAGGTCGGTTTTTATCAGGTATGTTTGGATTTCCATCTAAGTATTTGTCTAATGGTTCGGCCAATGCGTTTACATTTGGTTTTCCTTTACCCTTATCGTGTTATTCGTTTGGTTTGGTGTTTTTATTTCTTTTGTCGAAAGGGAAAGGTTTTAGGAGGGGGGATCGTTTTGACCCCCAAAAGTTTGGGTTAGGGTAGGATTCCGGTTTGGTGTGGTAGGCGGCTGACGTGTTGGTGGTGCCGAGGTTGGTGGACCAATGGCGTTGAGCTGGGGGGTTAGGTTTCGGAGGAATTGTTGACCGGGTGTGTGGCCGCCCTCTTGAGGGGTGGTGTAGTATGTCTCCGGTCGGGAAGGGTATCTGCATTTCGGTTTTCGACGATTACGCCATTCCGTCCCGCTAAACGAACACCCTCGTGCCCGACCACGGCCTAACACGCGGCGCTACACAAGGCGAGTGCA
>Ga0307507_10006076_pt1 | contig 18957 bp, 21 predicted proteins | sample 7_EM_MG_FD_207223 | JGI IMG/M metagenome (GOLD analysis project Ga0307507, IMG submission 207223) | Populus trichocarpa ectomycorrhiza microbial communities from riparian zone in the Pacific Northwest, United States - 7_EM | ecosystem: Host-associated > Plants > Roots > Unclassified | place... | reverse complement strand
GGAAAGGCTGTTGCCAACATGATCATGTGTGCGATCTAGGCGTCCACTTGGATTCGAGATAAGATGCTGAGTCATCCACTAATAACGTTACTCTCCCTCTCTAACCTATTAGATGTCTCTCCCCAAGGTGTGCCTCTGTTCTTTCCTTGCGTCTCTACTGTTCTAGAACTGACCTTGACCCATCGTACACAGCGGATTATCAAGGTATGCATCTGGCACTCCAGCATCGTTGTTCCACCGCCTGTGCCCCGATCACCTAAACACACCGTCGCGTGCTCACACACAGGAAACCGAACGCCTCGTCGCAGACCCCGCTCCGGGAATCGCTGCCCAGCCTCATGACGACAACCTGCGCTATTTCGATGTGACCATTGAGGGGCCTGATGGGAGTCCGTTCCAGCGTGAGCCCTTCGTTCTTTTCTGTTTTCACGCCACTCACAAGCGATGAAGGAGGTATATTCAAGTTGGAATTGTTCTTGCCTGAAGAATACCCAATGGCACCGCCAAAAGTGAGATTCCTGACCAAGATTTATCACCCCAACATCGGTGAGCTGTCCCCGCATCTCATCAGTCGTTTCTCATCTCTCGTCAAGACAAGCTCGGGCGGATATGCTTGGATATCCTGAAAGGTGCGTGACTGTTCGTCTCCCCAACTCCCAGTCTGACCCTTGTGCACAGATAAATGGTCGCCGGCGCTCCAGATCAGAACCGTGCTGTTGTCCATACAGGCGCTGCTAAGCGCCCCAAATCCCGATGACCCCCTTGCTACGGACGTGGCGAAGCATTACAAGGAGAACGAGAAGGACGCGCAGAGGGTCAGTCAGGAGTGGACCCAGAAGTATGCCAACCTTGATTAGGCAGCTTTGTGTTTTTTTACGGATTGCAGAGGAAGTACAAGTAGCCGTTCCAGTTACCCAATATCATATCGTGCCGTGTTATGACCCAATGTCTCCCGGTGCATCGGTTATGAATATAAGGTGAGCGGAGTGCGCTACAGGCGGTGCCGGGTATCTCACTGGTGAGTCCGAATTGACAATGTCTTTTTACGGCTTTGGATCTAATCCCAGAACGCAGGCAGTTGAATGTTGGCCCGAGATTTGGGGCTGCTCACTAGCCTTCACGGTACTCTGATGTATACTTTGTAAAAAAACTCACTTTGGTGCCAGCCAATGTGATGACACTCCGTCTTCTGGTTATCCAAACGACTCTTGATGCGCAGCCTGGATAACCGGTAAGTGAAACCGTGCGCAATAAGCAAAGCTAACGTTCAGGGTGCCGGTGGTGCCGAGTACCTCATTGGTGAGCTCTTTGCAACATCTTTTCATTGATCTGAATCTCTGAACACCTTACCTGCGCAGGCCCTTTTTAATTTGGCTTGGCTTGAGATCGGGGGTTCCTCACCAACCGGCGGAAACCCCTCGATCCTAATCAATGTTCCCTTTGTTGTCTTGAGACTCAGATTACTCCATGTCCTCCTCGTCAAGGCTAATCCTTGTTCTAGGGGTCGCCCTCTGTTTGACTGGTGAGTACGTAGCGGCATCCTCTCCCGGCCTTATCCATTGAACATATTACCCCCGCAGGCCCAGAGTTGAGTTTTGGGTTGGGGTTCTTTCACCAGACCGGGGAAACCCTCCCTAAGTGGGGTCAACAGCTGTCCGCTTCATGGTGAATTTTCGCTGTAATAGGATGCCTTCCTTTGGCCTTCCTTGCCGTTCATTCCAGGCTTCTTACTCAGAGTCGATCAACCTATCTCCCAGCTGTTCGCGATCTCTTTACATTTTGTTTCACCAAGTTCTTGTTCACATATTAAATACCTGATTGGTTAAGCATCATTTTTGCATTGATCCTAATCGTTGAACAGCTTACCAGCACAGGCCTTCGTGGATTGGAGTTCACTCTCCAACTGGCAGAAAACACTCAAGAGTCGTGAATGTAATTGGTCTATTAATGTCTCCTTTGCGGGGGTAATTTTGAAAAGTCATTCTTCTCGATTCCTTCAGGTTTCTTATCATCGTCATGATGAATTACGTTGCATATTTTCCCTCCTGACTCTATTCACCCTCTTTTCTCCGAGTTCTTCGTGATAACCATTTCGCCAAGTTCCTGTCGCATAGCCTTTGTCGAGAAACGTTGCCGATAAGTGTATTTCTGAACCTGAATGTTACATACCAACTTTCGGAGCAACTGATCATGGGATGGCACCCTGTGTCTCCAACTTATAATGTAATCTTCGTCAGTCTTTCTACACCCCAGTCTAGCGCCAAGAGTGCAAGAAAAGGCCTCACGAGACTCGTGTCGCTGTGTCGGGTGGGACTCACCTTTATCCACATGCTGACCGAGAGCCAGACCCTAGAACTCCCTCACCAGATAAGGCAGAGACTGATCTTATGAAGGAAACAATGAAAGCGAGAATGCAGGAAATTGTTAATTGGTAATAACTCAGGTAAACAGGTTACCTCGCCAGCTCGTCGTAAAGGATGTATAGAAGGGGGAAGGGACTAGCAGAACGAAATATGCAGGAAGGGATAAGTACAAGGGATTATGTTTTGACGAAGCCATGAGAAGGAAAGTAGAGAGTGTAGTCGTCCATAGCAAAGGTGGGAGAGGGTAGAGGTGGAGGAGGGAGGAGGACATGCCAGTGGTAGGAGCGGGATGCAATGCGATCAGTGAGTCGGTTCAAGTTGGCAGGGATAGTGTTGTCGGATGTGTGTGCTTTGCAATGTAGGAGTGAGATGTGCTGGTTGTTGTTCTGGGCATCGGTCCAAATGTCGAGGATCCACCGGTAGCCGGTTTGGTCGTTAGGATATGAGGTTGGGGCTTGGAGGTGAGGAAGGTGACGGAGTTGAGGTGATCGGAGTAGAGGGTAGTGTTGGGTAATCCTGAACGAAGGGCAAGGAGGGAGGTAGCGACAATTCCGTGGCAGGACGTTGGCGGGAAGCTTAGCAGAAGCCGGAGCCTAATCCCTCCCGTCCGACATCATGACAGCTTGGACAACAGGATGCATATTGCCGCGTTCAACCACCAGATCATTCAGGCGAGATCTTATAACAGATGTGCGATCGTCTCTTGGATCCAAGGATTCAACCAGATCGCGCTCCAGGAAAAAGGACTAGGATATAAGTCAGTATGTATACGGCATTCCTGTGAGGCACAGACAAACCGCTATCCGTGGACCTACGGGATACGCAAACATCATAGAGGTGCGATCTCGTGGATCCCAAGTCCAGGCCTTTGGTCGTCCATACAGGCTGAAAGCATCGTGCATAGCTGAAAATGGGTTGTTAGTTTCGACCCAGGAAAATTTAGCTTGGTATGTTAGTACTAACCCACGATCCATTTGAGCATTCCAGCTGCTTGTCCACCGTTTGGATCCAACTCTGGTAAAACCAATAACCAACCCTCTCGCAACCTCATTCCTGCAGCGAGTTCCTCGTCTCCTAAAAGACCTTCCACCTTGATCAGTGTACTCCGGCTGATCAATTCGGGTCGTTCAGGATATACAGAAAACACCTGTGTGACATCAGTGACTGTGAGGAGTGCTCTCTTCCTGTCCTTAAGTTTGGGAGACAAGTACATCGAAATCGATGCTTTGGTAGGGCCAGTTGGTTGGGGCGGGTTCTGATCACGCGAGAACAGACTTGACATTCTCTTCTTCTTCAATGTTGGGTTGGGAGCAGGTGGTGAGGCTGATCCCTCAACGCCGTCCACCGAGGCACTGACTACCATCCAGACTCGTTTCCAGTCAGTTTGTCCCGCAATGCGTATCCGCGCCCAACCCTCCATGCGGCCCCGCACGAGCGTTGTTGGCGTATCAAGAGCTTGGAATCGAAAACGTCGGGACATTATGGGAATCAACGTTATCACGAAAAAAACTTACTGAGCGTGTTTCTTATTAGATGAGACGTGTATATCTCTTCTAAGCGCGACCTTTCCCAAGCGGACAAGCGGAACGCGGCAACCCATGAAGTGAGAGCGTTTGTGGAAGGACACGAGAAGAGAAGGAGATTTGACCCAGCAGTGTTGAGACTTAGGACGTTCGTGTATCGCTTGGGGCCAGAGGTAGCAGTGGCCGGGACGGTCACTGAGCCTAGGACTTGAACAAACTGAAAAAATCATCAAGATATGTTTTGGTAGAAAAGTAGCAAGGACGTACAGCATCCACTACATTCACATACGTAGGGGGGACCTCCCTTCCCTGTTTGCTCGCTTCCTGTATCTCTTTCATGTCCCAAATACTGAGCGTCGTGCCACCCAATTGCGCCCAGATCTCAATCCAACCTTCGTCCTTTGTGGGCCGCTGTCCATCAGCCTGGCGTTCTATCCGCCGAACGAGAGGCCCAGAGAAATATATCTTGCGTGCGTGGGCGATGATAAGTTGAACAACTGAGCGTACTGGTACTTTTGGAAGGGCCCTCGGGAGCCGCACCGCGACCTTGATAAGTATCGATATAAATATGATTCACGATTGATCATCAAGATTGACGAACTTGTTCCTTATCTAACCACTGACCTAGAAATTCTACAGTATGAGGCACCAAATAAGTCTGATGTAGAATGTTACTTGCCCTTGGATACATCGTTCGAGGCACCTTTGGCACCAACTTCACCGGTATTAACGGTCGCTTGTCCAGTCACTAGGAATAAAGAATTATTAACCGGATATTACTGCGAGGAGGAGGCACAGATTTTACAATCGGTCAACGAAGGTAGATTGGCAGTCTTCTCGTGTAATAGCCGCAACCCTTCCCGGAAGGACTGCTCTTGCCTCGGTTGCAAGGATGGGTCCATCAACTCCTAAATGTAGATGAGTTCCAAGGTTGCAAACGGAGGAGTATGGTGCGGACCGTTTGCAGGCTCTTCATTATCTCCCCGACGGGTCGAGATGATTGCATATTCAGAAGAACCCTCATGTCATCAGTGCTTTCTACAATCGTCTGAAGGACTTCTCGTATTTCCTCTTTTTCACGCTCTTGGATGGCTTGCGATTCCATGTGTCCATGGGCAAGCTCCACGTTTATGCGAACCTAGAGTTGAATTAGCACGTACTGCCATAAAGACGCAATGAAAGTGCGCACGCTGAACTTCATCATGACTGCATCGATATCTCGATGCAGTCTGTCAATCCCATCTTTAATTTCGTTTTGCTGAAGGAAACTCTTGAGGCGATTCCATGATGCCCATTCCTTCACCTTTCTATCGATGCGACGTATAACGCTATTGTCGTAATCAATCAATAATGTAGTTGTATAATATTTGGCATAGTACAAACACTTCGACCTCATCCGCGACTTCAAGCGCCCTGTTGCCTTCCAAGCCTTCTACCCCTTCCTGTAACGCGACCATCAGGCTGACGCATCGGTCGCTCATGTCTTTGCATTGTTGCTGTGAGCCGTCAGACAAGTTAAGTGAGATTTCAGAAAGACAAACCTTGTATAATTTAACACTTTGCAGATCGGTGTATGTCGATGTTACTGAGGCCAACTTAATGAGTTACTGGAAATAATAGGACGAGCTGAAGACACACAGATAGTCACCCCGGCGTGAAGACCAGGTGCACCAGACAGGGAGAGAAGACTTTGCAAACTCATGGAAGAGGTGAGGGAAGAGGGGGAACATGTGGAGCCGAGCTGTGCAAATGTAAACAACTTTTGAAGTCACTAACGGGCGACGATTATCAGAAGGTAGCGTGGCCGTCCCCGCATCTCATCAATCGTTTCTCATCTCCCGTCAAGACGAGCTCGGATGGATATCCCTCAAAGGTACGTGACTGTCCGTCTCCCCAAAACCCAGTCTGACCCTTGTGCACAGATAAATGGTCGCTGGCGCTCCAGATCAGAACATACAGGCACTGTTAAACGCCCCAAATGCCGATGACCCTTGTGTTGTTTTTACGGATTGCAGAGGAAGTACAAGCAACCGTTCCATTTACCCAATGTCACGTCGTGCCGTGTTATGAACGTCTCCCGGTGCAATGGTTATGGATGTCAGGTAAGCGGAGTGCGCTACAGGTGGTGCCGGGTATTTCACTGGTGAGTAAGAGTCGACAGTATCTTTTTACGACCTTGGATCTAATCCCACAGACACTTGTATTTTGGCTCGAGATTGGGGGCTGCTCACTAAACCTTCACGGCACTCTAATGTATACTTTATGAAAAACTCACTTTCATGCTGGTCAATATGATGACACGCCGTCTTGTGGTTCTCCAGACGACTCTTGATGTGCAGCCATGGATATATAACCGGTAAGCGAAACTGCGCTATAAGCCAAGCTGACAGGGTGCCGGTGGTGCCGAGTACCTCATTGGTGAGTTCTTTGCAACATCTTTTCATTGATCTTAACCTCTGAACATCTTACCCGCGCAGGCCCTTCAATTTGGCTTGGCTCGAGATCGGGGTGCCTCACCGACCGGCGGAACCCCCTCAATTCTAATCAATGTTTCCTTTGTTGTCTTGAGACTTAGATTACTCCATGTCCTCCTTATCAAGGCTAATCCTTTTTCTAGGGGTCGCCCTCTGCCCCACTAGTGAGTACGTAGCGGTATCCTCTCCCCGGCCTTACCCACTGAACACATTACCCCCCTAGGCGTTTTGGATCGGGGTTTCTTCACCACACCGGGGAAACCCTCCCTGAGTGGGGTCAACATCCGTCTGCTTCATGGTCAAATTTCGCTTTAATAGGATGCCTTCCTTGCCATTCACTCCAGGCTTCTTACTCAAGAGTCGATCACCCTATCTCCCAGCTGTTCGTAATGTCTTTACATTATGTTTAGCCAAGTCCTTGTTCACATATTCAGTACCTCATCGGTTAAGCAGCAGTTTTGCAATGATCCTAATCTCGCTGAACACCTTACCAGCGCAGGGCTTTGTTTCATTCTCCCACTGGCGGAAAACCCTCAAGAGTCGTGGATGTAATTCGTCTATTAATGTCTCCTTTGCGGGGTAATTAAAAGTCAATCTTCTCGGTTCCTTCTGCTCCTACAAAGTTTCTCATTATCATAAACTTGCCTTGGGCCCGGACATCCTGATGAATTACGTTGTATATCTTCCCTCCTGACTCTTTCCACCCTCCTTTCTCCGATCTCTTCTTGATAACCATTTCGCCAAGTTCCTGGCGCATAGCCTTTGTCGAGAAATGTTGCCGATACTAAGTCTATTTCTGAACCTGTTACATGCCAGCTTCAAGTTTCGGAGCAACTGATCATGGGACTCAATTGTCCAACACCTTGTGCCTCCAACTGAATCACAACTTCATCAGTTTTTACACCCCAGTTTAGCGCCAAGAGTGCCTCACGAGACTCGTGTCGCTGCGTTGGGTGGGACTCCGAAGAAAGGAACTCATTGGCAAGCTATTAAGTATTCCACCTTTATCCACACTGGCATGCTGACCAAAAGCCAGACCCTAGAACTCCCCCACTGTGGAGCACTTCACCTAGTCACTGCCTCTCGGTGACAATTGCGAAATCGGCCGAAAAAAAAATTGGCGCCTGGACCCAACTTCCCTTGCGCGCCCAAAGTCTTTGCTCCAATGTAACTGAAGATGAACGCCTCCGGTTTATATAATGTATTTACTAGTACTAAATTAGAAGTTTACCGAGGGGGGGCACTGAATTTTTATTAAATTACAGCTCAAAGAATTACAATTTGCATAGTTGCATCGAGTCTGGACAAGTGAGGTGTATTAGAAATGTTGATTTTATAGAGTACTGCCAAATCGAAGGGGTCCAATTTCATATTTCAGCCAGTTTTGCAGATATTGACAAACGGTCTAGAGGAAATCTTCCTTTTGTCAAAAGGAGTCAATTGTCAAGACGGATAAAAAAGGTAAGGTTTTTTGCATGAGAAGTTCGGCTTGTTACCGAGAGGCGGTGACTAAGTGAAGAGCTCCATAGATAAGGCAGAGACTGATCTCATGAAGTAAACAATGAAAGCCAGAATGCAGGAAGTTGGCGCGAAGCTTAGCAGAAGCCGGAGCCTAATCCCTCCCGTCCGACATCTTGACGGGTTGGACAGCAGGAGGCATAAGTTCAACCACCAGATCAATCAGGCGGGATCTTATAACAGATGTGCGATCGTCTCTTGGATCCACGGATTCAACCAGATCGCGCTCCAAGAATAAGGACTAGGATATAAGTCAGTATGTGTACGGCTTTCATGTGAGGCACAGACAAACCTCTTTCTGTGGACCAACGGGATAGGCAAACATCATAGAGGTGCGATCTCGTGGATCCCAAGACCAGGCCTTTGGTCGTCCATACAGGCTGAAAGCATCGTGCATAGCTGAAAATGGGTTGTTAGTTTCGACCTAGGAAAATTTAGCTTGGTATGTTAGTACTAACCCACGATCCACTTGAGCATTCCAGCTGCTTGTCCACCGTTTGGATCCAACTCTGGCATAACCAATAACCAACCCTCTCGCGACCTCATTCCTGCAGCGAGTTCCTCGTCTCCTAAAAGACCTTCCACCTTGATCAGTGTACTCCGGCTGATCAATTCGGGTCGTTCAGGATATATAGAAAACACCTGTGTGACATTAGTGACTGTGAGGAGTGCTCTCTTCCTGTCCTTAGGTCTGGGAGACAAGTACATCGAAATCGATGCTTTGGTAGGGCCAGTTGGTTGAGGCAGGCTCTGATCACGCGAGAACAGACTTGACATTCTCTTCAATGTTGGGTTGGGAGCAGGTGGCGAGGCTGTTCCCTCAGCGCCGTCCACCGAAGCACTGACTACCATCCAGACTCGTTTCCAGTCAGTTTGTCCCGCAATGCGTATCCGCGCCCAACCCTCCATGCGGCCCCGCACGAGCGTTGTTGGTGTATCAGGAGCTTGTAATCGAAAAAGTTGAGACATTATGGGAATCAACGTTATCACGAAAAGAACTTACCACTGAGCGTGATTCTTATTAGATGGGACGTGTATATCTCTTCTAAGCGCGACTTTTCCCAAGCGGACAAGCGGAGTGCGGCAGCCCATGAAATGAGAGCGTTTGTAGAGGGACACGAGAAGAGAAGGAGATTTGACCCAGCAGTGTTGAGAGTTAGGACGTTCGTGTATCGCTTGGGGCCAGAGGTAGCAGTGGCCGGGACGGTCACTGAGCCTAGGATTTGAACAAACTGAAAAAATCGTCAAGATATGTTTTGGTAGAAAAGTAGCAAGGACGTACAGCATCCATTACATTCACATACGTAGGGGGTACCTCCCTTCCCTGTTTGCTCGCTTCCTGTATCTCTTTCATGTCCCAAATACTGAGCGTCGTGCCACCCAACTGCGCCCAGACATCAATCCAACCTTCGTCCTTTGTGGGCCGCTGTCCATCAGCCTCGCGTTCTATCAGCCGAACGAGAGGCCCAGAGAAATATATCTTGTGTGCGTGGGCGATGGTAAGTTTAACAACTGAGTGTATTTCAGGGTGTAAGGGAGCTGGAGCTTGTGATTTTGGTGGCTCTGGGGCGGTAGGTGTAGGTTGAACATCAGTAGTTGTTCGCCCCATGGCATCTTCTGGTATGTTTGGAAGGGCTCTCGGGAGTCGCACCGCGACCTTAATAAGTATCGATATAAATATCCTTAACGATTGATCATCAAGATTGACGAACTTGTTCCTTGCCTAACCACTGACCTGAAAATTCTACAGTATGAGGCACCAAAGTAGTCTGATGTAGAATGTTACTTGCCCTTGTATACATCCTTCAAGGCACCTTTGGCAACAACTTCACCGGTATTAACGGTTACTTGTCCAGTCACTAGGAATAAAGAATTATTAACCGGATATTACTGCGAGGAGGAGGCACAGATTTTACAATCGGTCGACGGAGGTAGATTGGCAGTCTTCTCTTGTAATAGCCGCAACCCTTCCCGGAAGGACTGCTCTTGCCTCGGTTGCAAGGATGGGTCCATCAACTCCTAAATGTAGATGAGTTCCAAGGTTGCAAACGGAGGGGTATGGTGTGGACCGTTTGCAGGCTCTCCATTATCTCCTCGACGGGACGAGATGATTGCATATTCATAAGAACCCTCATGTCATCAGTGCTTTCTACAATCGTCTGAAGGACTTCTCGTATTTCCTCTTTGTCAAGCTCTTGGATGGCTTGCGATTCCATGTGTCCACGGGCAAGCTCCATGTTTATGCGAACCTAGAGTTGAATTATCACATACTACCATAAAGACGCAATGAAAGTGCGTACGCTGAACTTCACCATGACTGCATCGATATCTCGCTGCAGCCTATCAATCCCATCTTTAATTTCGTTTCGCTGAAGGAAACTCTTGAGGCGATTCCATGATGCCCATTCCTTCACCTTTCTATCGATGCGACGTATAACGCTATTGTCGTAATCAATCAATGTAGTTGTATTATTTGGCATTACAAACACTTCGACCTCGTCCGCGACTTCAAGCGCCCTGTCGCCTTCCAAGCCTTCTACCCCTTCCTGTAACGCGACCATCACGCTGACACATCGGTCGCTCATGTCTTTGCATCGTCGCTGTGAGCCGTCAGACAAGTTAAGTGAAATTTCAGAAAGACAAACACCTTGTATAATTTAACACTTTGCAGATCGGTGTATGTCGATGTTACTGAGGCCAACTTAATGAGTTAATGGAAATAACAGGACGAGCTGAAGACACACAGATAGCCACCCCGGCAGGTACACCATACCGGTCGAGAAGATTTTGCAAACTCATGGAAGAGGTGAGGGAAGGGAAGGAACATGTGGAGCCAAGCTGTGCAAATGTAATTGACTTTTGAAGTCACTAAACGGGCGACAATTATCAGAAGGTAGCGTGGCTGTCCCCGCATCTCATCAATCGTTTCTCATCTCCCGTCAAGACGAGCTCAGATGGATATCCCTGAAAGGTACGTGACTGTCCGTCTCCCCTAAACTCAGTCTGACCCTTGTGCACAGATAAATGGTCGCCGGCGCTCCAGATCAGAACATACAGGCACTGTTAAGCGCCCCAAATGCCGATGACCCTCTTGCTACGGACTTGGCGAAGCATTACAAGGAGAACGAGAAGGACACGCGAGGGTTGGCCAGGAGTGGACCCAGAAGTATGCCAACCTTGATTAGGCAGCCTTGTGTTTTTTTTACGGATTCCAGAGGAAGTACAACTTGTAGCCGTTCCAGTTACCCAATATCATGTCGTGCCGTCTTATGACCCAACTCCAGGTGCATTAGTTATGGATGTCAGGTACATAAGCGGAGTGCGCTGCAGGCGGCACCGGGTATCTCACTGGTGAGTCATTGACAATGTCTTTTTACGACTTTGTATCTAATCCCAGAACGCAGGCACTTGAATTTTTAGGACTGCTCACTAACCTTCACGGTACTCTGATGTATACTTTGTGAAAAACTCACTTTAGTACCGGCCAATATGATGCCACCCCGTCCTGTGGTTCTCCAAACGACTCTTGATGCGCAGCCATGGATAACCGGTAAGCGAAAACCGTGTGCTATAAGCAAAGCTAACGTTCAGGGTGCCGGTGGTGCCGAGTACCTCATTGGTGAGCTCTTTGCAACATCTTTTCATTGATCCTAATCTCTGAACACCTTACCCGCGCAGGCCCTTTTAATTTGGCTTGGCTTGAGATCGGGGTGCCTCACCAACCGGCGGAAACCCCTCGATCCTAATCAATGTTTCCTTCGTTGTCTTGAGACTCAGATTACTGCATGTCCTCCTTATCAAGGCTAATCCTTTTTCTAGGGATCATCCTCTGCCTGACTGGTGAGTACGTAGCGGCATCCTCTCCCCGGTTTCACCCACTGAACACATTACCCCCGTAGGCGTTTTGGGTCGGGGTTTCTTCACCAGACCGGGGAAACCCTCCCTGAGTGGGGTTAACATCTGTCTGCTTCATGGTGAATTTTCGCTGTAATAGGATGCCTTCCTTGCCGTTCATTCCAGGCTTCTTACTCAAGAGTCGATCAATCTATCTCCGAGCCGTTCGCAATGTCTTTACATTATGTTTCGCCAAGTTCTTGTTCACATATTCAATACCCACCAGTTAAGCAGCATTTTTTTAAATTTTTATCCTAATCGTTGAACACCTTACCAGCGGCGCAGGCCTTTGTGGATTGGGGTTTGTTCTCTAACTGGCGGAAAACACTCAAGAGTCGTGGATGTAATTGGTCTATTAACGTCTCCTTTGCGGGGGTAAAATTTACAAGTCACTCTTGATTCCTTTAACAAAGTTTCTCATTATCGTAAACTTGCCTTGGGCCGGACATCCTGATGAATTACGTTGTATGTCCTCCCTCCTGACTCTTTGCACCCTCTTTTCTCCGAATTCTGCGTGATAACCATTTCGCCAAGTTCCTGTACCCACTTGTCGCATAGCCTTGTCGAGAAACGTTGCCGATAAGTCTATTTACGAACCTGAATGTTACATAACGGAGGGTGCAAAGTATTCTTGGCTCTCACCTTCTTCACCTCGTGGATTCGAACCCCAGAAATGCCAAAAAAACCGGGGTCGAATCGACAATCGCTTCTCCTCTCTATCGCCCTATATTTAAGGCAGCACGCTCTACGCGACGCTGAGACACCGCGACGATGCCCCCCCATCTTGACCGAGACACTTTGTTCGCTGTGATCAATGAGTTGGCGTTGTTTCGCGATTGGACTACCCTCCTTAGCTTTTCTTCAACTTGCAGTGCGATTCGGAGCGCCTGGCTACCCTACATCTTTGCAGACGTGAGGTGGCCACACGCGAGCAAGCATAACGATGACGGGCTCGAGTTTTTCCCTGAGTCTTTGTGGAAGCATTTCAGGCGAGTTCTTTTCTCTTTGTCATCGTCAGCAGTGATCAACCCAACTTAATACTAGACGTTTGTCGCTTATATGGCCTGACCACTGGCCAGACTCCTCCCCGCCTCTGTGGGGTGACAAGTATTATGTTGGGGGAGACTATCACCCTCGACATCTGGACAAACTCGTGTCCGCACTCTCCCGCATGTCCGCTCTAACGAGCTTCTACGTCAACTGCCCTTTCTACCCCCCATCCTCCGTTCTAAACGCCCTCATCCGATGCCCTTCTATCCGCGAAATCTCTGTAGCCGATACTCCGCTCTATGTCTCTATGATACCTAACATCCCAGCCGACTGCAAACTTGAGACTATCTCAATCGTCCCTGTGGCTGAAGCTCTGCGTGTCGGAGAAGGCCCGTACGAACCTAAATATCATGAAGTGACGTATTACGTCCGGGAGTACAGGAAGAAGTACAAGAATGATATTCTGGCGAGGTTCGCCGCCACTGCGATTTTATTCCGCGTGGGCAAGGCGAGCTCGTTGAGGTGTGTGCAGGTTTCCGGGGACTTGTGCACGCTGGACGAACTGGCTGAACACGATTGGCCGAATTTGGATACCCTGATATTGACGGGCCATGCTCCGCGGCTTCATAGTACTACCACTGAGTTGGTGGATGTGTTGGTGAAGATGCCCAAGTTGACTGAGCTGCGATTGTTGTTTGCTACCACAAAAGGGGATGCGAGTTTCAGGGTTGTTCCTCAGCAAGTGTCGGCGAAGAACAACGATGCGAGTGTGTTCAAGCAGCTAAAGCACCTCGCGTTGTCGAATGCTTGCAAACTCTCCGGCGTGTTTCGTTATACGGCTGCGTTGGAGCGCCTGGCTGTGTGCGCGATTATTGACCATCCCTGGGTTCCCATCGCGCTCAGTCGGAGCGATGTGGATGGGATGTTGAAGGACATGGGGGTAGAGTCTGAGACGAGCAAGCTGAAGAGGCTGAGGATTATGGTGGAGGATAAAGTCAGTCCGGAATTGTGTCGTGATATCTGCATGAGATGTCCGGACCTCGAGGCACTGGAGGTAGAAATTTGCGGGTATCATGATGGGAAACCTGTCTTTGCTTGGGTGAGTTTAACGTCCCCCCCACCTCACCTCGTTCTCCTTTCTCAATTTCTGCAGAGCGAATTTTCCGATGCTTTTTCAACGCTCGCACATATCCGCCACCTCAGGATATGTATCCAGTTCCCCGAGTATGACGAAACGGACATCTCGGAGCCGTGGCGGTCTGCACGCAAAGAGTGTGCGGTGTACCTCGCGTCGCAGATGCCTACCCTCCAGCGTGTTGGGTTTGAGTACCGCAAACGCACTGGAACACATCGGTATGAAGATGGTTGGTTGGAGTGGGACGTCGTAAGAGGCGGCCGGGAGGGCTTGCAGCTGTTCGAGCTTACGGGGAGCTGGTACCCGTTTCCTGAGGTGTGGTTTCCGGTTTCTCTCCCGGTGTAAGGGGATTTGGGGCACTCTTCGTCTATTTCTTTCGGGTATCATGGGACATTGTATTTTCTTACCTGCTTTCGGAGTGTATTTACACATGTGTACGCGTCTTGCTAGTTTCTGATTCTCTTTCTGACGTGTTCCAACACAACGACGACGGCAATGGTTTCACTGACGATACTCTCAGCGTCAAAGCCCCCTTCCTTTGCGCGTGGCTTCCCTCTGACTATCGAGGTCACGCCTGAAGCCACAGTGGCGGATGTCAAGGCTTCAATAGCCGCAAAGTTCCCAAAGGTTCGTGTCTGTCTCGGTTTATGCGCACATACAGTCCAGTGTGCCCTTCTTAATCCTTGCGAATCGTATCTCCTGCTCACCACAATCAACAGTTCAGCACATCACGCCAAAAGATTTCTGTCAAGGATGACAAAAAGGCGATTGAGGATGAAACAAAGCTGGCAGACGTGCTGGGCGGGCAATTGCGTGATGGTGAACTTCAAGTGAAGGATCTTGGGCCTCAGATCGGCTGGCGGACGGTATTCCTGGTTGAATACGTGCGTTGGTATTTGTTGGATCTGAGCTTTGCTGAATCTTCGGACTTGAGTAGGCCGGGCCGCTTCTCATTCATCCGTTGTTCTACCACTTGCCTCAAGTATTCTATGGCAAGGAGGTTCAACATAGCGCTTTGCAGAAGTAAGCGTTGATCACGTCGTGTGTGTGGGATCTGACGCGTTTGGTTCACAGATATGTTTATGCTTTTGTTATGCTTCATTTTATAAAACGTGAACTGGAAACGATATTGTGCGTGCTCCTTATCGTTAATTGCGACGACTTATAGATGATGTGGAACAGTGTGCATCGATTCTCGCATGGCACGATGCCACTGTACCTCATCTTCAAAAAGTGAGGTTGTGCTTTACCTGCCATATTTCCAAAATGCTCATGTTATTCCCTCTCTTATTCAGCTCGGCCCACTACCACATCTTTAGCGGTAAGCGAGTTTATTGCTACGAAACACGAGCATTATACCAAAATCATCTCTACAGGCCTCTTCCTCGCTTTGGACGTCTATCGATCCAAGTTCTCCGCCACCTCACCCTACATCGTTGGTACGTACCGCGACAATGAAAAGTTCTTATGGGTCTCTGCCGGAATATGGGCCGTGCGTACCTTTCCCACCCTTCTTTTCCTCTTCATTGAACCGAAATTTGCCTTGGACTCAGTTCGCGGAAATCTCAAACCTCCACACACATCTGACGTTGCGCAATCTCCGCCCAGAAAACACGCGAAAGAGGGCTATACCATACGGTTATGGCTTCTCCCTGGTCTCGTGCCCCAATTATTTCTTTGAAACTGTAGCATGGGGTGTTATCTGCGTAATGACTGGGAGTGTTGCTGGTACGTCGTTTGCTGCGTGTTCTTTGTGTTCACCCCCTCTTCCCCTCGCTTCATGTTCTCTACGCTGTTCATTCTCTGCCCCCCCTGGCCCCGCTTTTGCTTTAGCTCAAAACAGATTCGCTAATGGTGGTTGTCATTCCTAGCATTCGTGTTCACCGGTCTCGCTGTTGGGCAGATGGTGCTTTGGGCTATCAAGAAACATAAGAACTATAAAAAGGAGTTTGGGAAGGAGTACCCTCGCGGGAGGAAGGCCATGTTCCCCTTCGTTCTGTGATGTTCCATGGGTGGCTTTTCCTCTGAGCCTTCGTATGTTGGCTGCCCAATATATACGATGTCTTCGATTCTTGATTCTTGCGAATTGGAATCGCCCTCGGAAGCATTGATCTTCATCTTCAACGATAGTTGACTTACATGCACGTTCCTTCATATGGTCATCGTCAAAGTTGGGTTCTCGTTTCATTCTGGAAATTTTCAGCGCGGGTGAACATATGAACCCCTGAACATGCAGAGATTTGGTAAATTACGCCAAAGAAAGTGTATGTAGTTGATTGATTCCATTGCAACCCAGGCTCGTGACATCTAAGAGTACAAACAAAAGTTAGTCCTCTGAATTAGGTATATGGATCTGTCTGGACACTTGAACCGATTGAAGCATCGCCACAACAGAATCCCTCAAAACGACTTCTTCCATCTTTTTCTCAAGGTCTAGCCAAGATCGTATCGGCTTGACCTCCTCTTTGTACTCATGCAAAAGCTCATCAAAAAATTTCCCAGCACCACTCATGTGGAAAACTTCGGATATCGCAGCGTGGATGGCGAGGTAGTGAGGATTCGGGAGAGGGAAGCTACGAGGCCTCTTGCGGCTCGAGCTAGAGATAAAGTCGCCACTGTGGTCCTTAAAGGTGACGAGCATGTTCTCGTGCTTCCGCGCCAAACCCAGGCGTCGTAAAACTTTAAGGGAGTACAGATGTCTTGTCTGGAATTTTTATGAGCTATATGAAAGCAGATTGAAAACCATAAACCTGACCTCTGTTGGTTTCAAGCACCAACAAAACTGATCAAAAGACTGATATGCATCACTTCCAAGCAGCATCCCATTTGATGGATCATCCAAAATTTCATGCAATTCCTCCAGCGTTGTGACAGGCAGGCCAGTAAAATTCACGAGGATGTCAAACGATGTGACAGCAGATGTAAACTGAATGCGGAGGAAACGATCTCTTGTGAGCGAAATGCATGTCTGGAATGGGCAAATGACCCACAGAGTCTGATTTGTGGTCATTGTCAAAGTTGCCGATTGGTCTGCGAACGATGTGGCACGCTTCTAATTCGACGGAATAAAGATCAGGGTCTGGATTAGGTGCGGGGTGTGATACGTCGTAAAGCTCTGTTATGACACATGTGTAGCCGTCCCGGACCATTACCTTAAGAAAGGTCAACGGAGTGATATGTCTCTAAGAAGCATTTACGCACATCTTCCTTAAACGCGCGTCTCCTTTGCCTAGCTCCTTCCCTAACATGCGAGGTCGTACGATTCAGAGTCGGGGTAGCCAAACAAGAAGGTCTCTCATTGAGCCGTGTCTCGCGGCTTTTGCTCGTTCTGACTATGATATTGTCAGTGCCTAGTCACCACGAGACGTTGAAACTTACAGATAAATAACAGATGGGTGAGCCAAGTGGTTCCAAGAGCGGCGAGTAGTTCAATCATATTGTCCTCGCCTTTGCGGCGACACGACGTGATTGCCGACGCGACATAGCGTTTTCCACTCCCCCCCGCATTCTTCTGCGCAAGTGAGCATGGCACTCATAACAGCATGGAGATTCACGGTTGCCTTTTTATCGTCCTTCTGATAAGTGAAAACATTCCGTTGGTCGGCCGAGAAGATCTTGACCATTTCCTCTGCCTTGTTGACCAAGTCTGGGAGATCTTCGTCACTTTGCAAGATATCAGAAATTGGTGGCTTCAGGTCCTCATTATAAATTTCGACGGAAGCGCGCGAGGAGATTGAAGTGAGGGAGGTGACAGAACTGAGGGACTCAGTCATTGGGAATTCAAGGAAATTTTTCGAGTTTATAATAGAGAGCAATAGTGGTATATAGAGTTGTTTGGTATGGCAGCCTTCGGCGGAGTCCGATCTAAGGTTCTGTTTTCAACTTCTCTACCGCCTGCATTTCGGAGACGACAGATTGCGACAGAAAGCAATCCATATTGATCAACCGAAACGACGCCTCAACAGACTCTCTTAAAAAAAGCTTCCTCCATTACTTTTTCCGGGTCTAGCCAGAATCGTATTGGCTATGGGTGGTCCTCAGCCTCGTATTTTTTGTGCAAGAGCTGATGTATCAAAGATTTTCCCAGAGCCGCTCATGTGAGGATGGCAATGTAGTGAGGATTTGGCAGGGGGTAGCTAGAGCCAAAGCCGAATTCGCCGCTGTGGTTTTCGTGACGAGATTATCTCTGGGCCTGCATAGTAAGTAGACCCTTCCGTCGAAAAACTTTAAGAGCGTAGGCGTTTTCTGTCTGGATTTTTATGAGCGACCTGAAACGAATTTGGAACCGTAAATTTGACGTCTGTTCGTTTCAAGCACCAAGAAAAATTATTAAATGCCTCGTGTACGTCACGTTGGAGCAACATCCCATTTGATGGGTCATCGAGAAGGTCGTGCAACTAGTTGAGTATTTCGTCGAGATGTCTTGTACCCATAAACGTAGTCTGACTCTGACAGGAATAAGAAGACTGCGAGGAAGCGATCGACATCCTTAAATTTTACCCACCTTCAAATCGAGGATTCATCTGTTCGTGCCCCCGTTCCAGGGTGATACAGTTAGGAACGTCCAAGTGCTTCAAAGCTCGCGTTGGACTAGAGCTCACAAACGTTAACGACTCCATTGTTGTGAAGGGAGAGTGAGGGCATTGTGTACACCCAACGTGATGTGGGCGACGTTCCTTGAGTAGAGCATGAAGCTCCACCGCTTAGACTCCGTCATTTTGCGAACCTTCGAGGGAAGTGTGATATCGGAGGACTGTTGCAACCGTGTCAATGATGCCCCACGACAGCAGTAACTCTCGTACTCACCTTCTCGGTCGTCGTAAATCATTCCCAACCCATGACGCCCCCGAAATACCAGGGCCACGTCAAGGGAATCAAGGAATTAAAGGAGGAACAAACGTCAACGTTCTTGTACGCCACAAGCCAAGCAAGGTGAGGCGTGAGGTTGGTGTTCAACGATTTTGCAGGATGGTGTTGCTCCTGCAGTTGGGCTTGATGGCTGGTGTCCAGGAAACCGCAGTTCTATGGAATTACATCGGTAGTAGTAACGAGCCCGCTGA